>Ga0070749_10003368_pt1 | contig 10710 bp, 15 predicted proteins | sample VirMetDEL_Nov_18_FD_75180 | JGI IMG/M metagenome (GOLD analysis project Ga0070749, IMG submission 75180) | Aqueous microbial communities from the Delaware River and Bay under freshwater to marine salinity gradient to study organic matter... | ecosystem: Environmental > Aquatic > Marine >...
CGAGATCGTCGTATTGACCAGCTCACAGCGCAACGAAGAGCGGCAGAACGTGCGGCAGAAGAAGCTGCGCGAAGAAACCAAGAACTCGAAGAGCGACTCGCAAAATTAGAAGGTACGAACTACCAGTCGCAGGTCACGGCTTTTCAGCAGAAGTACCAGCAGGCGAAGAACGACTTGCGTCTTGCGGCAGAAGAAGGCGACACCGAAAAGCAAGTAGAGCTTACGGAGCTTATTGCGGATATGCGTGCCTCAGCACGTATTATGGACATGCAGCGTCAGCAACGTCCTCCGCAGCAGCCTAAAGAGCAGGAGCAGCGTCAAACGCCGCCACCTCCGAAAGCGATGAGCTGGTGGAATGAGAATCGCTGGTTTAACTCACCGGGCTATGAGATTGAAACTCAAGCCGCTCGCTTGATCGACACCCAACTCGACAATGAAGGGTATGATCAAAACAGCGAGGAATACTATCAAGAGCTTAATAAGCGTTTACACGCGAAATTCCCTGCGCTACACTCGAATTCGACGGCGTCAAGGAAGCCGAAGAGTCCTACTGCTCCGACCAAAGGGCAACAACGTGGGTCTCCTCGTAAAAATTCCAACGATGGTCGTCTAAGGTTTACGAGACAGGAGCTCGAGGTGGCTAAATCATTGGGACTAACTTCTCAAGACCAGCTTAAAGCGTACCGCGCTGAACTCGATGCAAATGGAGGCAAGTGATTATGTCACGTCGTCAATCTCGTAATTCTGAAAACCGCCACCCTACTCGCGAGGAAGAAACTCGCGCCGAAATGTGGGTTCCCCCTGCGGTACTTGACGCGCCTCCGGCGCGTGATGGGTATCGCCAACGGTGGATCGCTACCCAGATTCAAGGGCAAGATGTACCACACCATGTCATGCGGCGGTTTCGAGAAGGTTGGACTCCCCGTCCTATGGAAACTATTCCTCAGGACTTCCATGTACCGACGATTACCCATGGTCAGTACGAAGGCTACGTTGGCGTAGAGGGCATGATCTTGTGCGAGCTACCTGAAGAACGTGCCAGAGCCCGTGCCAAATACTTTGCCGGGAAAACAGGAGAGCTCAACCAATTCGTCGAACAGCAGCTTGACAATGTTGAAAGGGCTGGAGGCGAAAAAATCGAACGTGAGTTCGAATCGTCTGTAACCAATTCTCGACCCGCTCATGTGGCCGAGGATGATTAACTGAAGGAGTAAACCTCATGGCAAATATTGATGCCGCTCGTGGTTTCTGGCCGATCCGTCATCTGACGGGCGGTTCGATCCGCATGTCTGAGTACTCCATCACCTCCGGTTATGCTACGGGGATTTTCTACGGAGACGCTGTTAAGCTCGTTGCCGCTGGCACGATCGAAGCGGCGGCTGCGGGAGACCGTCTCCTTGGTATTTTCCAAGGTGTGGAATACACGAATGCTCAAGGTGAAGTTGTGTTCAGCAAATACTGGCCAGCCTCTACCTCGGCGACCAACATCAAAGCTCGCGTAATTGACGATCCGAACGTAGTGTTCGGCGTACAATCCGCTGGCTCCACCGTCGCTGCTGACGTTGGCAACCTTGGCGACCATGTCGCTGGGGCTGGCTCCACCAGCACCGGCCTTTCTGGCTTCGAATTGAACGGCACCACGGGTACCGGGGCGGCGGGTTTCCGCGTCCTTGGTAAACAAAACGCGCCGGACAATGACTACGGCACCAATGTCAACTTGGAAGTGCAAATCTTCGAACACGAGTTCGCTGAGCACAGCCAAGCGACTCCGGGCGTCTAAGGAGGACCTGACCAATGGCAATGAATCGCGCATCCTTTGCGAAACAGCTCGAGCCGGGACTCAACGCTCTGTTCGGCCTGACGTACAAGAGTTTCGACGAACAGTGGCGCAAAGTTTTCGAGTACAACACTTCCGAGAAAGCATTCGAGGAAGACGTGCTCATGGAAGGCTTTGGGGCTGCTCCGGACAAGTCGGAAGGGGCTTCGGTCACCTTCGACTCGGCAACGGAACAGTGGACCGCTCGCTACAACCACGATACGGTTGCGCTGGCGTTTCGCTTGACGGAAGAAGCTGAAGAGGACAACCTCTACGGCTCGCTTTCCAAAAAGTATGTTCCGGCACTTGCTCGCTCCATGGTTCACTCCAAGGAGATCAAAGCAGCGAACATTCTTAACCGTGCGTTTAACTCGTCCTATACGGGTGGCGACGGTGTAGAACTGTGTGCTACGAACCACCCAACGAGCCAGTCTGGCAACCAAGCCAACGAACTCGCAACCTCGGCAGACCTCAGCGAAACCTCGCTCGAACAGGCTCTGATTGACATCTCCAACTATAAAGACGACCGGGGTATTCCGATCGCCGCTATGGGTGAGATGCTGATCGTTCCTCCGGCACTGGTTTTCACTGCTGAACGTCTTCTGGCTTCGAATCTGCGTACTGCTACGTCAGACAACGATATCAACGCCATCAAGTCGCTCGGCATGCTGCCGCAAGGTGTCCATGTTATGCAGCGTCTCACCGACACTGACGCATGGTTCATCAAAACCGATGTTCCGGATGGCCTCAAAATGTTCCAACGCATTAAAATGCAGCGGGGCATGGACGGCGATTGGGAAACGGGCGACGTTCGCTACAAAGCTCGCGAGCGTTATTCGTTCGGTTGGACCGATTGGCGCGGCATTTACGGCTCGCCGGGTGCCTAACCATCTGCGAAGGGGGGCTTCGGCCCCCCTTTGTTTTTCCTGACTGCTTCGGCAGACCTAACCCAGACAGGAGATTATCATGGGTACTTCTACATTTACGGGACCGGTGCGGTCTGAAAACGGCTTCAAGCAAGTCGTTAAGAATGCTTCTACGGGCGCAATCACGGAAGTCGCTACTTTCGGCGGTGCTCCGGTTGCCTTGGCGGACGGCAACGTCACGATCACGAACGCCACCCACTCCGGCAACATCATCGTTGTTCCGGATGGTGGTCAGGACAACACGTACACACTGCCGTCTCCGGTGGCGGGTGCTACCCTACGCTTTATCTATGGCGGCGCAGCGGCTGACGCGACTGACTTCATTCTCGACAGCGGTTCTGATACCAATTACTTTGTCGGCGGTGTGACCCACCTCGACTCTGATGCGGGTTCGGGTGGCGACGAAGTTGTTCCGGTGTACGCGGACGGCAACTCGAACAGCAAGCTTCAAGTAAACGTACCAAGTCTGTGCGATATCACTCTCGTTTCCAATGGTACGGTGTGGTACATTTCTGGTACGGTGACTTCGGCGACTGCTCCGGCATTCTCTGACCAGTAAGTTCCCTGGCACGTGAGGCTTCTGCCTTCGTGCGACCCCCTCGTGTTGCCCTCCCAGGACACGAGGGGGTTTTTAATTGTGCTGTGAAAAGTTCGCTGCTACAGTTCGTCTACTAACTTTTTGAAAGAGGATATAAATATGTCTCGACCCAAGAGCATAACTCTTTCGCCTACTGCCCTAGATCGTGACGGTATCGCCGCTGCGGAAACTCTGGGCAGCGCAACTAGCTTCACCCTTGGTGGCGCTCTTGCTTCTGGCGGAACTGTTACCTTTACCCAACCTCAACACGTCACGATCTATTCCGCAGGAGACAACTCTGGCGTCGTGTTTACCGTTACAGGTACCGATCGTTACGGCAACGCGATGACCGAGACTATCACCGGCCCGAACAATACGACCGTCACTGGCACCAAAAATTTTGCAACGGTCACTGACGTAGCTTCTGACGGAGCTACTACCGGTAACGTGGAGGTAGGTGTTGATGGTACCTGTGAGTCGCAATGGTACGTAGTCAACTATCGCGGGCAGGAATTCAACGTCGGTTTTGGATGTGAGATCAGCTCTGGAGGTTCTCTTACCTACACGGTTCAGCACACCTTTAACAATGTGCTTGCAACCGGTTTCATTGAAGACGACGCTACGGTGTACAACAACGCTTCTGTTGCCGGTGAGACAACCAATCAAGACGGTAACTATACCAACCCACCGACAGCAATTCGCCTTGCTGTTACGGCATACACTAGTGGCTCGGCGACTATTCGGATAGTTAGCGGAGGACTTAGCTAATGAGTATTTCTGGCACTACTCTCCGCGTTACTACGGGTATCGAGATGTCGCTTGAGGAACTCATGGAGCTTTTGGGCAGCGACAAGAAAACTAAAGATCGCTTGAAGGCTTTGGAAAAAGCGAAAAAAGACGCAGACGTGGCCACCAAAGCGGCAGAAAAAGCCAAGGCGGAACAACTCCAAAAATTCCTTGATTTGGAAGCTGCCGAAAAGAAATACGACGCTAAAGTCAAGGCCGCTGACACACGCTTGGACAACAAAAAACGGGACGTAGAACAGCATCGCGATCAAACATTGGCGCATATTGAACAGCGTGAGAAAAACGTTCTTGCGCGAGAGGAAGCTGTCGCAGCCTTAGAGAAACAAAACGCAGAATCGGTACAAGATATAGAGCGGCGTGAGCAAAACCTCAAAGAATTTTTTGCGCGCGAGCAACAGAAACTCGAGGCAGAAAGAATTTCCGTACAACGTGCGCGTCAATTAGCGGAGAATATCGACACGAAGGCTAAAGAAATGATCGCGGAAGCAGAAGATCGTATGAACCGTATGAAAGCGTTAATTAGCTAATGAGTATTTCTGGCGGTGTCTCTCGGGTCGACCCAACGGCTCAGGAAAAAATCGAAGGGACTGACCGCGTTATCGTTGGTATTGGCGACGCAGATAGCGTTGCGGATGTTCAGGATGACCGTTCTGGCAGAAAGTCTATTCTCGTTGAAGATTCTGCGAACGACGCGGTGATCGACCTACTTGATAAAATCCACATGGAACTGCGCCTGACCAATGAACTGCTGAAAGGCATACTGCAATGAGTGAATTTAAACTGAAGGACGGCAGCGGCACTGGCGTCTTGATGCACGTTTCAAGCGAAGGGCGTGCGCTTGTTGATGCTACATCGACAACGCAATTCGCCTATGCCTCTACAGTGCGCGAACAGACGTATGTCGCCATCAGCCAACTCCAAGCCCTTACGACAACGGGCGCGCAGAACGGCAACATCTACCTCAAGAACACTGGATCGAAGCGACTGCTGGTTCACTCCATCCGCACTTGCGGCAACGTTCAGCAGAAGTGGCGGATGTACAAGAACCCGACCACTGGTACGCTTATCTCAACGGCGACGGATTCGATGGTCACGAATTTAGACCTGTCTTCCCCCAATACTGCGGATGTCCTCTGCTTCTCTGGGGGCGATGGTTTGACCGTCACTGACGGCTCTATTATGGAGCTTTGGCAGAACGACACGGGACACTCCGAGGAGACTTTCTGGGGTGGTCTGGTCATCGACACGGGCAATGCTATCGCTCTCACGGCTGAAGTCCCGTCTGCCGGGGATGTTTCCTCCCGCATTCTGTTCTACAAGGAAATTTAATCATGGAAGTACGCATCTCTAACAGCGACGACGGGAAACTTGCTACTGTTACCAAAGGCGGTCAGGTCAAGGTCCAGAGTGAGAGCCTCGACTTGCCGTTCTACATCTCATCGACGCAAGAAGGTGTTTTCCAGTTTGTTGCGGAAGCGACCGTCATCAACGGTACAGCTACAGTCTGGCACCTCCAGAACACCGACAACACTAAGCTGCTGGTCATGGCTGAGATGGACGCACAGGTGGTTGACGCTGCTGGTGGCACTGCTATTCCGTCTGCGAGTACTTATTTCGAGGTTGGATTTAACCGCACCTACTCCAGCGGCGGCACGGTTACGACACCGGTCAACCAGAACCGCACCTCTGGTTCCGTTGCTTCTGCTGTGCTGTACGACAACGCTCCGACCTTGGCTGGCACGTTCTTACAAAGCCAGAAATGGTTCCCCGCTGCTGAAGCAGAACGTCGCACCTTCGAAGAACGCGATGGCTGCATCCTCGGTCTGAATGATACGATGGAAATGCGGATCACTTCAGATCATACCAGCGGAACGGCTCTGTCTCACTGCACCTTTATGCTGATTGACCCGGATACGCTGTAAATGATCCGCACCGTCGCCGTTGACCCAAAGACAAAGAAGGCGCTTCACGTTGAGGAGCAGTGGGACGAAAGTCATGCGGTCACTGGCGAGGAGGCTATTCCTGTTTGGATGGGTACAGGTTTTGCTCACGGCACGTTCACAGCGGCACAGGCGAGCGGCACTGGAACCACGATTGTCGTAGCACCGAAGGACGAAGGCAGCTTGATCCTGACGGACATCTTTTTGTCGTCCAACAAGGTCAACAACGCCGTCATTACGCTGCAATTCACTGACGGCACGACGGCCATTCCGATTGTTGCGCCGACAATCACAGATTCACCGGTTAACCTTGCTACTTCTCTAAGCGGTCGGTGGCAGGGTTGGAAGGATGCACGGGTTGAATTGGTTATTGCCGGTGGTACTGGTCACAACGTCACCGCATCTGTTGGCTACGTTAAGATGCCAACAGGTCTTCCTTACGATGAATGGGATAACTTGAGGTAACACATGGCTAGTTCAGGGACATATACCTACAATCTCAATGTTCAGGAGCTCATCACAGAAGCCTATGAACGTGCCGGGGTAGACGCTCAAATTCTTACCGGGTACCAAGCCCGTGCCGCACGGCGAAGCTTGAACATCATGTTCTCTGACTGGGCTACGCGAGGCATCAATTATTGGAAGACCGAGGAGACGACCCTAGCTCTTACGCAGGGTACCGCTACCTACACACTTCCCACAGGCACTCTCGACATTTTGAGCGCCGTTTTACGGCGTTCTGGTACGGACACAGTGCTGAGCAGAATTAGCCTTACGGACTATAACGGGCTACCTGAGAAAACAGAGCAGGGTAAGCCGAGTCAGTTCTTTTTTGATCGTCAGAAAACTCCTCAGATCTATCTGTGGCAGGTACCTGAAAACAGTACGGATACCATCGTTTATTGGAACCTACGCCAGATTCAGGACATAACCGCGAGCAATGAAGACACCGATGTGCCGTATCGATGGTATGATGCTATGGCCGCAGGACTGGCCTACAGGCTTTACATGAAGCAGCCGCAACGCGATGTGAATATGGTCACGCTACTTAAAACAGACGCAAATGAGGCGTTTGACCATGCGGCTCAAGATGAGGACGAACGGGCGACGTTGTCGATCCGTACGACATCGGTGATCTAGTGGCGCGGTACGCAACGGGAAAATTTGCGAAAGCGGAATGCGATCGTTGCGGTTGGGAATATCCTTATCTTTCGCTTCAGAAAGAATGGAACGGTTTGAAAGTATGTCCAACGTGTTGGGAGTCTAAACACCCTCAACTTGAGCCCCGCAGTGCCTCCGATGCGACCGCTTTATTTGAACCACGCCCAGACAGTTCTCAAAATGATGCGACAGCGCATGTTTTTGGTCTTTCTTTACACGTTAGAGTGCTTCATGCGATTGATCCGATTAAAGTCAGTTCGGTAACACCTAGCGGCGTCAACGCCACGGGCAACATCGGCACGGTAACACCTCAAGGGTTTGCGGAGCCGAGCGGCGTCATCGCCACGGGCAACATCGGTACGATCACCGGACCTGTTTCTGTTAGCGGTGTCAATGCCACGGGCAACATCGGCACGGTACTCGGAAAGGCTTTCGCCTTCCCAGATGGTCTCAACATGACAGGTGTGGCTTCCACAGGAGAAATAGGCGAAGAGAATATCAGTTTGTCTATTGAAGAAACGGGCGTCAGCGCCACGGGCAACATCGGTACAGTGGGTCTAGCCATTGATTCAGGTGCATGGGGCACCGACGCATGGGGCGATAATACGTGGGGTGATTAATGAACTACGCTGAACTATTGCAGGATATCCAAGACCAGTTCGAAGATGACGGAACAGAGTTTGTTTCTGAAATTCCGAAACTCATTACTCGTGCGGAAAACCGTATTTTCAAAGATGTTCCTAACCTACCCCCATTTCGTACGACAGCTACGGGCAATATGGTGACCGGAACGGCGACCATCTCCCGTCCTTCTGATTCAAGGGTAGTTCGGCAGCTCTCTTACACCAATGGAAGCAGCGAAGAGGTTTTCTTAGAGCGTCGGATAGACTCTTTTATTAAAGACTACTGGCCGAATGCCAGTAGTACCTCTTCTCCGTTATTCTACGCAGAGGACAATCAATCCACAATAAGAATTGCCCCAACTCCTGATTCTACGTATGCTTACACCGTGTACTATTTGAGAATTCCGACAGGTCTCTCGATAAGCAACACGACGACAGAGTTAGGCGACAATTATGAAAACGTGCTCACGTACTCTTGTTTCTGGGAAGCGGCCAAATTCTTGGAGCACGAACAAATGATGGCCGTTTGGAAAGAAGAGTATCAAACCGAAACGGCCAAACTTCAGCAAGAGGTAGGTCGAATCTATAGTAACGAGTATGGAGCAGGAGCCTAACGATGGCAATTACTCAAGCAATGTGCACCTCGTTCAAGTCGGAGCTCTTAAATAAAGAGCATGACCTGGACACGGACACGTTCAAAATCGCACTTTACACTTCTTCCGCAACTCTTGGTGCAAGTACCACCGCCTATACGGTTTCTAACGAAGTTTCTGGCACGGGGTATACGACAGGAGGTTATACCCTCACAGGCGGAACTATCGCTACGAGCGGTACCACCGCCTACGTGGATTTTGCGGATCCGAGTTGGACTTCTGCTACGTTTACGGCCCGAGGCGCTCTTATCTACAATACTTCCGCAGCGAATAAAGCAGTGGCCGTGATAGATTTTGGTGGCGATTTTACGGTTACAGCGGGTACGTTTACGATCACCTTCCCAACCGCAGACGCAAGTAACGCACTCATTCGATTGGAGTAGTAAATGGCTTCTACCGCATCAGATCTCCTCAAATTTGAGAAACAGGCGACCGGAGAAAACTCCGGTACTTGGGGAACCAAAGCCAATACGGCGATGAGCCGATTGGAAGAGGCGATTGCGGGTATGACCACGATCACTCTTGCCGGTTCCAACTACACCTTAGATGATACGCAATATTCGGAAAACAGTGGTACGACGAGCGAGTCACACCTTGCGATCATCAAAGCGAGCGGCACGCCGGGAGCTACTCGTCAGATCATCGTTCCTTTGCGGACCAAGTGGTATCTCATCTGGAATGCAACGACCGACTCTTCTGACCTGACCGTCGGCGGTGCAACCGGTGACACGGTTACTGTGACGAACGGTAATCTTGCTTGGGTTTTTTGTGATGGCACCAACGTCGAGTTTGCGAGTCCGATCTTTGCGACGGATGGTACGATTGACGGAGCTTCCGTTGATCAAATTACCGTAGCGGACGAAAGTTCAGACACCACCTGTTTCGTCCTTTTCTCTAACAGCGCCACCGGAGCGAACCAACCCAAGACGGCGGCGGGTATTACGATCAATGCCTCTTCTGACACACTCAGTGCCACGATCCTCCAGGAGAACGGGACCCGTGTCGGTCTCACTGGCAAGCATGCAGTTCCCATCCCTTCTTCTGGCATGTACACAGCTACGACAAACGGAGCGGCAGCGGGAGCAACTGAGACCACAACCAATGCCGTCATGATCAAAACGTGGGACTTCGATTCTGCAACCGATGAATATGTTCAGTTCCAGATTCCTATGCCGAAGAGTTGGAATGAATCGACCATCACAGCCAAGTTCTACTGGAGTCACGCAAGCACGACCACCAACTTTGGCGTTGCTTGGGGGATTCAAGCTACGTCCTTCGGTGACAGCGATGCCCTTGACGCAAGTTGGGGAACGGGTGTTGTTACGACAGATACCGGCGGCACCACTGACGATATGTTTGTTACGTCTGAATCTTCTGCTGTTACGATCGGCGGTTCGCCTGCCGCAGAAGATATTGTACTCTTTAGAGTATACCGGGACGTATCTGACGGTAGTGATACGATGGCAATCGACGCCCGACTACATGGGGTGACACTGTACTTTACGACGGATGCAGGGAATGACGCGTAATGATTCCTACGTTAATCTTTGGGTCTCTAGCATCTAACGGATTCCCCACGGGTGCTGGCCCCTTAATCATCGAAGGCAGCGCGTACACTGACGCCAGCACGGGCTACCTTACGCAGACGTTTGGCTCTGCAGGGAACCGCCGAACATTTGTTATCGAAGCGATCATCAAGCGAAACGGTGCCTCTGCTGGAAACGACGACATTGTTTGCGGCGGGACATACTCAAGCAGCAATCAAATTTTCCAAGTTTATATCTACAACGATCAAATTATTGTTGATGCTGGTGTGTTTGCTGTTTCGCGTGAATTTGCTTGCAAAACCGATGCAGTATTTCGCGACTACGCCGGATGGGCGCACATCATTGTGGCTGTTGATACAACACAAGCTACAGCGGCAGATCGTGTACGCATCTGGGTAAATGGTGTCTCGCAATCACTAAGCACTTATGCGACTTCGACTTATCCAAGCCAGAACTATGAGTGTGCTTGGAACAATAATGTTGCTCATTCTGTTATGGCTTCAACGGTGGGGAGTGAGTTTCTTGATGCTTACTATGGTCGAGTATCAAATTATGGTGGACTCACTATCACCGACCCCGAAACAGACGGCTTCGGCCAACTGACTAGCGACGGTTATTGGGAAGTCCTCGACGTTTCAGAAAAGAATTTTGGTGAAAACG
>Ga0070749_10003370_pt1 | contig 10707 bp, 14 predicted proteins | sample VirMetDEL_Nov_18_FD_75180 | JGI IMG/M metagenome (GOLD analysis project Ga0070749, IMG submission 75180) | Aqueous microbial communities from the Delaware River and Bay under freshwater to marine salinity gradient to study organic matter... | ecosystem: Environmental > Aquatic > Marine >...
GTAGTGGCGTTGACGCACCAACAGGTTACAAGTTTAGTTTGCAGCTTGGTAGAACAATAGGTGGCACAAGCGATATTATGACGGTAGGTATTCGTACTGCTGTAACAGGTACACCTTCAGGTTCAGCTATCGGCTCCCTTATTTTTTATGATTTGACTAACGGAGTGTAGGGATGGCAGAACGTAAAAAACGCACCCTTGCTTTAGAACTTACCACAAGCAATCAAGATATTTACACGGTTCCAACACGTTTCACAACCGACGTAAACAGCATCTATATTAACAATGCTTCCGGCTCGTCGGTTACGTTTAGCTTAGATTGGTACGAAGCATCAACCACAACTTATCACACTCTTGCTGAAACAGTCGAACTGCCAGCAAACTCGCTATTACAGATTACAGATTACCCTTTGTATCTGATCGGTGGCGACAAATTACGGGGCCTTGCAAGCGCAAATAGTTCCGTCAACATTTCAATATCCCTTGAGGAGTTCTTTGAAACTTCCTTGTAAACTGCCCTAAAGGAGTAACCCAATGGCAATCACAACCGCGATGTGCACGTCGTTCAAGTCTGAACTCTTGGGCGGAACGCACGACCTAGACACAGATTCAATTAAACTAGCTTTGATCAAAAGTTCTATGGCAGGAACCTATAATGCAACAACAACCAACTATTCAGATGTAACAGGTAACTCTGATGAAGCAACAGGTACAGGGTACTCTGCTGGTGGTCAAGTTTTGGATTCAGCAGCCATCTCTGTAGATGGAACCACTGCTATCGTCGACTTTGCAGATGAGGTATTTAGTAATGTGACTCTTTCCGCAGACGGATGTATTATCTATAACGCTAGTCAAGGTAACAAAGCTATTGCTGTAATTGACTTTGGTGGAACTGTCTCTGCTACTGCCGGTGATCTTACCATTAACTTCCCTGCAGCAGACGCAAGTAATGCAATCATTCGGATAGCTTAACATGGCTACGTATGCTGCCTCCGATGCTATCTATGGAACCGGTGTATATGGTGCTGCTTCGTATGGCAGTGTATCTCCGACTCCTACGCTAACAGGGGTATCAGCAACAGGATTTATTGCGCCTGTACAGATAACAGGTTTTGAGATTGATCTAGAAGAAAACTTAGATAGTGTAGCTGCTACAGTTTCTTTAGGCACTATCAAACTTAACTGGACAATATCAATAACAGGTGTGTCCGCGACAGGACAGCAGAATAGCATAGTTATATCCCGTGCTAAAACCTTGACGGGAGTATCCTTAACAGGTTCTATAGGCTCTCTTGGTTTAAGTAACACTGTTACTTTATCTGGTGTGCAAGCGACCGGAACAGCAGATTCACTCGAAGAAGTTTTTGTTGTAGAAAAACTTACGGGTGTACAAGGCACAACTGCAGTAAACCTACCCGCTCCTAGCAACGCAATAACAGCATTTGATCCAGATAACTTTAGTAGAGCAAGAGCAATACGTTTAGTTGAAGTACAGTCATCCAGAAGGGCAGCATAGCATGGCTTTAAAATGGCAAGATAAAGATCCTGATGATCAAATAGATTACTCCATTGATTGGCAATCACAGCTTGGAACAAACACTATCAGTACTGTCGTTTGGAAAATCTATACGAATGGTGCGTGGGCAGTTTGGAATCAAGGACAAATTGTAGACGGACTGCAGTACGTTAGTTCTACAAACACAAATACAGTAGCGACTTTGTACTTGGGTTTAGGTACGGACTTCACGACCTACAACATCATCTGCCGGATGACAGCCAGTGACGCAACCATTATCGAACAGGAAGTTCGTCTTCGCGTAGTGGAGAAAAACTAGATGGCATACGATTTTTTAGGACTTACGAATGATATATGCCGCCGGTTAAATGAAACCGAATTGACGGCTGCACAGTTTCCTACTGCTGCAGGGGTGTACTCACAGTTGAAAGACTCTGTGAATGCTGCCGTACGAGATATCAACCAATCGCACTTCTCGTGGCCTTTTAATCATAACTATGACACAATTACCCTAACTCCGGGGCAGTTACGTTACCCTCTTCCCGCTAATGCAAAGTATGTTGATTTCGACAGTGTACGACTCGAACGTACTACGACACCTCTCATTCAAAGCGCACGTCGCTTGACACAACTTTCCTACGATGAATATGTGAGTCGGTTTATTGACGATGAGTACAAGGCAGCATCGGACGGATCTCCTCCTGAGTACGTGGTACGGGCACAAGACAGCGATATTATTTTTGCACCGATTCCAGACCAAGCCTACTCAGTAAAATACGAATATTATATGTATCCAGCCGACTTGGTAAACGACACAGACGTACCAACAATTCCATACAGATATCGCCACGTCATTGTAGACGGCGGTATGTACTACGCTTACATGTTCCGTGATAACATTGAATCTGCACGTGTTTCGTATCAAAAGTTCGAAGACGGTATGAAACGTATGCGGGTACAAAACGTAAATGAAAACATCTACGCAAGGGCGGTTTAGATGCCAGATCGTTGGACTACCAACGCCTTTGAACTCAAGGGCGGCTTAATTACAAATTTATCTCCGTTGCAACATGGTTTAGGTGCGCCGGGGTCAGCCCGTATTCTTCGAAATTTTGAACCGGCACAGTCGGGCGGGTATCGCCGTATTGAAGGATATAGCAAGTACGACACCAACAACATCGGAAACACAGGCCCAATTAGAGGTTTGATGTACTACGGGGGTAACGTATACGCTGCACAAAACGATGGTGTGTACAGATCAACTGGTAGTGGTTGGACAGAGATCACTGATAACGCTACGTTTAGTAGTACAGGCGTAAACTTAAACGCTGGTTCAGGCAAGGTAAGATTTCTAAAATATAATTTTAGCGGAACTGAAAAAATAATGATCGTAGACGGTACAAACAAACCGTTTACCTTCGACGGAACTACATTCAAAGAACTCACAGCCCTCAGTTCTGACTTTACAGGTTCTGATTTTGTAGTCAATTTTAAGAACCACATATTTATTGCAAACGGTAACAATGTCCTTTTTTCTGCACCGTATGAAGATGAAGACTTTACAAGTGCTTCTGGTGGTGGTATAATAAACGTAGGCGACGAAGTGACAGGTTTGATTGTGTTCCGTGATCAGCTTATCATCTTTAGCGAAAAACGCATCAACCGCCTCGTAGGGTCTAGTGTAGGAGACTTTGTTCTTCAGCCTGTTTCGCGTGACTTGGGATGTGTCGAAGCAGACACAATTCAGGAGATTGGTGGAGACATAATTTTCTTGGGGCCTGATGGTCTTCGTTTGTTTTCTGCAACGGATCGGACAGGAGATTTTGGATTAGGGGTTATTTCAAAACCAATTCAAACTGAAGTCCTCGATTTAGTACGAACGAGTTCAACTTTTTCAAGCTGTGTAATACGCGAAAAAAGCCAGTACAGAATATTTGGATATAACAGTTCTTATCAGTTCTCTGCTTCAAAGGGACTTGCTGGAACACAGCTTCAAGACTCTATTGCATGGAACGATTTACGTGGGTTTAAAGTTTACTCGTCGTACAGTGAATACGACGGAAGTGCAGAATACATATTTTTTGGTGGAGATGATGACTATGTGTACCGTATGGAACAAGGAAATACATTTGACGGAGTAAACATAACAGCTACGTTTGCTACTCCATTTGTTCCATTGCAAGATCCAAACCTTCGTAAGACACTGTACAAGGCTACAACGTACATAGACGCAGACGGGATATTCGATATTCAGCTATCTGTAAAATATGACTTTGACCAAGCAGGTTCTGTGCAGCCTCTTCCAATTTCGTTAAATAACTCTACCGGTACATCCGTAACATACGGTTCAGGCGTATTTGGAACTGCAACATTCGGAACAAAACAACGCGCAATTTATCAGGTTCCTGTTACGGGATCTGGATTTACCGTTTCACTTTTGTATGAAACATTAGGACAAACAACCGACTCGACATTTACCATAGATGCTGCGACTGTCCAGTACGCATTGTATGGAAGGAGATAACAAATGGGTACAGGATATACCAGAAACGATACCGCGAATAATATCGCAGATGGTAACGTAATTAATGCGGCGGATCTGGACGGCGAATTTGATGCCCTTCAATCTGCCTTTAATGCTTCGACAGGCCACTCTCACGATGGCACGACGGGCGAAGGACCACAGATTACATCTGCAGGTCTTGCTGCGGGGGCTGTAACAGCGGCTTCAATTGCCAACGATTCTGTTGCACTAGGTACGAAAACTACCGGTAACTACGTTGCTGTAGGTGCAGTATCGGGCGTTGGTTTGTCGGGTTCTGCTTCTGCTGAAGGTGCAACATTTACCGTATCATCTAACGCGACAGATGCAAACACTGCAAGTACCATCGTGGCGCGGGATGCCAGCGGTAACTTTAGTGCAGGGACAATAACAGCAGACCTCACAGGTAACGTAACAGGTAATGTAACAGGTAACGTAACAGGTAATGTAACAGGATCATCTGGAAGCACTACAGGAAACGCGGCGACTGCTACGGCTCTTGCGACAGGTCGCACTATCGGCATGACAGGTGACGTTGTTTGGACCTCTGCTTCTTTTGATGGAACAGGGAACGTAACAGGAACTGCTACAATTCAGCCCGATTCAGTCGCGCTTGGTACAGACACGACAGGTAACTACGTTGCTGCAGGTGCAGTGTCGGGTGTCGGTTTATCTGGTTCTGCAAGTGCAGAGGGTGCAACTTTTACTGTTTCGTCTAATGCCACAGACGCTAATACTGCAAGCACGATTGTTGCTCGTGACGCTAGCGGAAACTTTAGTGCGGGAACTATTACTGCAAACTTGACAGGTAACGCATCAGGCAGTTCTGGAAGTTGTACAGGAAACGCTGCTACGGCAAGCCAGTGGCAAACAACCCGTACAATTACTCTAACAGGCGATGTAACAAGTTCAGCAACAAATATCGACGGTTCTGGTAATGTGTCTATTTCTACAACTCTTGCCGCAAGTGGATTTGATTCTGGCACATTGATGTTATTCCAGCAAACCGCTGCGCCTACTGGATGGACAAAACAAACTACCCACAACGACAAAGCCCTTCGTATTGTAAGTGGTACTGCTGGTACTGGTGGCTCTAGTGCGTTTTCAACTGCTCTTGCAACTCCTGCTTTGAGTGGAAGCACAGGTAGTACAACTCTTAGTACCGCACAGATTCCATCACACAGTCACGTAATAGGGGCATCTGCTACGTCTCAGTTCCCAGCAATATCAGCAAACTATGGAGGATCAGTAGATAGTAACTTTAATTCAGGTTCTACTGGTGGTGGCGGTTCTCACAACCACACAATGTCTGGAACAGCTTCAATTAACGTACAATACGTTGATGTTATCATTGCATCGAAGGATTAGTATGCAAACACCTACTTTTATAGAAAGCTATCAGACAGAGGAATATGATTTGTGTGATAGGATTGTTCTACGTTTTGAAACTATACTAGAAAATCAACTCAACGGCATACCCGATCAATACTATATGGCTGGCTCTGCCCAAAGTGGTCCTAGAGTACGACAAGATCACAGCGTTGATTTTTACGCTTTGCAAGATCCTTTATCGAGCGAAGTCCATAACAAGGTTCTTTCTAAATATGCAACGCAATATGGTGAAAAATACCCCGGATTTTTAAACGAGTCTTCATTTTCGCAAGACATGAAAGTTCAAAAGACTGAACCAAAGGGTGGGTTTCATCTTTGGCACAAAGAACATATCGGTAGTTTCCCTTGTAATTATAGAAGCTTAGTGTGGACCCTTTATCTAAACGATGTTCCTGACGGAGAAGGTGAAACAGAGTTTTTAGAATACGGCATAAAGGTCACACCTAAGAAGGGTCTTTTATGTATCTTTCCAGCTTCTTGGACGCACTTACACAGAGGTAACGCCGTCTATAATTGCAACAAGTACATTGCAACAGGTTGGTATTACTATAGTAGCTAATCAAATAGGAGAATAATTTTATGGCTAGGTGGACTATTGTTTACAATAACGGGCAGATCGGTAAAGACGGTGTGTTTTACGGAGGATTAGATTTGTCTTTTCTTCCCTCAGACATTCTTGCTGTTCAGTCTTACGATGGCGTAACTTGTGATATTGAACGTGGTGATCGTACTAAAGAAAAGGTTACTACTAACGAGAACGACATACCCGTTTCAGGCTTTTCTTGGTGGAGTACTGTAGAGTCGACGTATGCCGCTGCTGAAGCTGCTGCCGCTGCTGCCGCTGCTGCTGCTGCTGCTGCTGAAGCCGCCGCTGCCGCTGCTATCAATGACGCGGCAGAAGAAGAAGTGACCCCATAATGCAAATTGAAGTAAAGGATAATTGTCCTTTAAATAATTTCAAGCCCTGTAAAAAGCTAGATTGCGCTTGGTTTATGAAGTTAGCAGGAACCGATCCTAACACCGGAAAGGTTGTGGATGAGTGGGGCTGCGCTGTTGCGTGGCTACCAACTTTGCTTATTGAAAACGCACAACAGTCACGCCAAACCGGCGCGGCAGTTGAAAGCTTTCGTAATGAAATGGTAAGGTCGAACGAGCAGAGCCAAGACATCCTTAGATCAATAAAAAATCCACATTTAATAGACCTAATAGAAGTGAAACAGTAGAGATGGAAATGCACAACCTCATAGACATGCTCGTCGGTTTGATCCTTGCAGGTGGTGCTTGGTGGGCAAACGCAACAACCAAAGAGCAGAAGCGCATTGAAATCTTGCTAAACAAGACTCGTGAGGATTACGCGACTCGTAACGATGTGCGTGATGATATGCGTCGTGTCATGGAAGCTTTGCATCGGGTTGAAGACAAGCTAGATAAAGCTTTGGATAAAAGGTAGGGGATAATTAGATGGCAGTATTGACAGGTAAAACCGGTGACGCTCTTTCAAAAGAACTTGTAAAAGCCCAAACCGAACAGGCAGAACAACCCGCTCTCGATCCGAAGCAAACTATAACTGCGAGTACAATTACAGAACAAGCTAACGAAATTCTGACAAATAACAACGTTCAGATGTCAGCGGTTTCTGCCCCCGTTCCGTCGGGTTTGAGTTCTGCAATGTACAATCAGACTGCCCCCGCGACACAGGCAGCAAATACATACGCCGCTACAGCAGTCACTCCCCCAGCAAATATGGTAGCTGCACAGGGTACGGTAAACCCACAAGCGATGGTAAACGCCGCACAGGGAACCCTTTCGCCTACGTCTCTTGCAACAGCCCAAACTACAACAATGGACCCACAAGCAACTACCCAGTATCAGATGGGTCAGTTAATGAGTTCAATTGTGGCTGGTCAGCCTCTTCCAGCGTGGGCTGCACCACAAGTTCGCAAGGTCAGTTCGATCATGCAGCAGCGTGGTCTAGGTGCAAGTTCTATGGCTGCAGCCGCAATGGTACAAGCCGTAACCGAATCTGGTATCGAGATTGCCAAGCAAGACGCTGATAAGTATGCAACCCTACAGCTTGCAAACCTAAACAACAAGCAGCAGGCCGAACTGCAAAATGCTGTCGCTCTTGCTAACATGGATATGGCAAACCTGAACAACCGACAGGCTGCAGCGGTACAAAACGCAAAGACATTTCTTGCAATCGATACCCAGAACCTGACAAATCGACAGGCTTCTGAAACAATCAACTATCAGTCGATGGTGCAGATGAAACTGTCAGATCAAGCTGCTGAAAATGCTTCCCGTCAGTTCAATGCAAAGTCAAGTAACGAAGTAGATATGTTCTTTGCTGAACTGGGTTCCCAGATCGAGTCTGCCAACAAGAACCGTGCAGCATCAGTTGATCAGTTCAACGTGAATCAAACCAGCGCAATGGAACAGTTCAATGCGTCGATGGAAGCATCCCGCCAACAGTTCAATGCAAACATGCAATCGACTATCGACCAAAGCAACCCAGCGTGGCGCAGAAACATTAACACTGCAAACACTGCAGCCCAGAACGTTGCAAACCAGCAGAACGTACAGACCTTGCTCTCAATGAATCAAAACTCCTTGAACAATTTGTGGCAGCTATACCGTGATCAGGCTTCTTGGGCTATGCAAGCATCTGAAAACGACAGAGCACGGGCACACAACGCTGCTATGCAGTCTGCACAAATAGATGCTAATAAATCGCTATATGATTCGCAGTTTAACAATTTCTTAATTACGCGAACCATAGATTCGATCTTTATGTAGGATGATAAGATGAGTTTATTTGGATCAGCATTAACATCAATCGGCGCAACATTACTTGGAAAAACCGTTGGCAAAGGTTTCGACTATTTAAAAGGTCTTCTGCCAGAAGGAGCACAATCTTTTTTAGGTGATATAGGTCTGACTAAAAACCTTGTGGGTGACGCTGCAGAAAAGGCAGCAAAGGCCAAGCTAGATCGATACAACAGCCTAGAGAAAGACATGCCCAAACCACAGATGATGAGCGTCGGTAGCACGATGGCTGCAGGTTCGATGTCCGGCGCAGGACCCGGAGCACAGATGCTTCCGCTAGGTAGCACAGACCGCGTATCTCGTGCGCTTCAGGATACCCGTGTCGCAGAAAAGATCATGCGTATGTCAGGACAAGCCCCTATTCCTACACCGAATGTCCGCATGGCACAAACAATTGGCTTGAGCAGTGCTGCTGCTCCACGAACTAGCCTCACGAAAAAGTTTTCATAGTAAGGGTCGCAAACATGGAAGATGAATTTGATAAGCTTACCCCTCTTGCTGCACCGCCGGGACATTCCCTTACGGACGAACCCGGCAAATGGGCATGGGAAAGACCACCCCAGTTTGCCAATCCAGACGATGCGCTGGATTTTGTTTTGGATAAACTAGAGGAACCGACCCGTCGTAAGGATATCATGCGGATGTTGGTTGCAGGCATCTCTATTCAAGAGTTGGTTTCGCAGATTGCCTTCAAAGGATTTATGCAAGGCGCATACTCCCCAGATGTTGCCGAACTTATCAAACCTAGCATTGGAATTTATCTGTACCGCGAAGCCCTCGAAGAAGGTTTTGAGCCACGTATGATGGTCGACGAAAACGAAGAAAACGGTATTAAAGAAGGGGAAGTCGACGACGTTTCGTTCTTCCGTATTATGAAGGTACGTAACCCCGAATTGTTCGAAGCAATGAATGAACAGATCAATGAAGAAGAGCGTATGGAAGTTGAGCGGATGTCACGTCGTCAAGATAAACGTGTGCAGCCAGAGCCACAACAGCCTCGCGATGCTCAATCTTTCCTAGCTATGGGAGAAATGTAATATGGCTGATCCGCTACTTTTCGCTGCGTACGCCGCAGGTAAATGGCTAGAAAAACGCAGACGCGACCAAGCTGCACTTGATGCCGAAGCCAAGAAAACAGCAGAGGCAGAGGCAAAAGCCCTTGCTGAAACTCGTGTACAGCCATTCGGTCGTAAAACTCCTGATGGACCAATTCAGCCACTCAACCCTCTCGACAAAGATTTTCCTAACTATACTGTAACACATCGTCGGTTTGGTACAGGGGAAGTTAAAGAGGTTGCTCCTACGGCGCAGACACGTACTTTGTTCAAGTCTACTACCGGAGAAATCGGAACAGAGGATTTCTTCAAAAGCAAAGTTGTTGCTGACTTTGGTAAATTTGGTGATGTTGCGGATTATAAATTAAAGCCTATCGGTACGAGCATCATCGAAGGAAATAAAGTAACTAACGACTTTTATCCAGAGTATGTAGTCAAAGGTGATGCGCCTAAAGACAAGGTTATTGCACAAGGAACAATCGTAGGCAAAAACGGTCAACCACAAACTGTGTATGCTGAAACTGTAGCCGCACTCGAAATAAAATATCCTAACGTGCAACGTCCGGGTCAGATAAAAGTTTCTCCAGACTTTGCTAGAGGTGCGTTAGGTGTAGAGGACGCAGGGTTTCTACCCGCAGAACTAAAGTCGTTTCCTGCAGCCGCATCTAAAGAAGATCCAAAAAAATCTATGCGTTATGTCGGTGAAATGGATGACGGACGTATAGTCTATGCGGATACTGCCGCAGAACTTAACGATCAAGGGGCTGTTAGAGTCGGTGAATCTGAGTTTACCGTACAGGATGACAAGCCTATCCGCACCGGTAAAATTAGCTGGCTAACTCCTACTGAAACCGACACGAAAGAAACCAAGCAGTTTGCTACTGTATATAGGCTCGACGACAAAGGCGAAAGAGTCGACGACAAGATGGTTGATATACCTCTCTGGAAGTACAGAGAAGGAACAAGTCAGTATGAGTTGGTCACTGCCTATCAAAAGGATGAAACCGGTCAGCGTAGTTCAATCGACATCGGTGTAAAGTCCGCAAGTGAGACGAAGGGAGCCATAGAGGTTTCTCTTTCTCCATTCGATATCAAATACAAGGATACTGCCGGAAAACAACAGCATTTCTATATCCCTAAAGAGTTTAAATCTGTAGATGGACAGCTAGCTGTATTCCGCAACTGGATTGAAAATCTGCCCCGCAAAGCTGATGGAACTCCTGACTGGAATACTGCTGCCGTCGAACCTGAGATGAATCGCATCCGTAACTACGCGGTAAACTTGATTGCAGGAAACACTGCAGTAAAAGATCCTGCAACTGGCGAACTCGTTCCTTCCAAACAGCTTCTTGTTGACGAAATTGCTTTTTTACGTAA
>Ga0070749_10003371_pt1 | contig 10704 bp, 19 predicted proteins | sample VirMetDEL_Nov_18_FD_75180 | JGI IMG/M metagenome (GOLD analysis project Ga0070749, IMG submission 75180) | Aqueous microbial communities from the Delaware River and Bay under freshwater to marine salinity gradient to study organic matter... | ecosystem: Environmental > Aquatic > Marine >...
AGGCGGCACGGTTTAAAGATGCCAAGAGATGAATTTAAAAAGGTTTGGGACATATCCTTGCCAATTATTATGAATCTCAAGCATCAGTTTAATAGGCCAAGACCAGAGCAACTGGCCAAGTTCTACGGTTTGACGATAAATGTTATAGAGACAAAGACTCATCAAACCCCAGCTTATCCATCTGGTCATACGGCTTATGCCGCGATGGGCGCATATCTTTTGTCGGATATGTACCCAGAACATTCTGGAGAATTTTTCTCAAAGGTTGGCGATGCTGGTTATGCTCGATGCCTACAGGGTGTTCACTACCCGTCAGATAATGAAGCGTCAATGGTTATCACTGGCGCTATCTGGCAAGATATTAGATATAAAATGTTTCCAGAGCTGAAACCATATAAAATTTAATATCAAAATTAGAGTTTTTGTGTTGACGTTTGTACGAACTCAAGCTAATATATTGAGTAAGTTTTAAGTTTCGTGTTTCTAAATTTTTTGAGGAGTGTTCAATGTTGAACAATCGTGTTTTTTTGAAGGGTAATTTGACCAGAGATCCAGAATACAAAACCATTTCTAATGATGGTGGAGAAAGTGATCTGGTTGCTTTCCGAGTCGCTGTAAATGAAACCATTGGCGGCAAAGAAGAAACCGTTTATTTTGATGTGGATGGCTGGAACAGTCATTCAAAGTATGCTCAAAGCGTACTACTCGCTAAAGGTGATCGTGTAATCATTGACGGTCGTATTCGTCAGCGTGAGTGGACAGACAAGAATGGCTCTAGTAGAACGAGCTATTCTGTTGTGCCTACAACTTTCTCTAAAGTCGTAAAGCCTACAATCACTTAATATTGAATGGAGTTAGCCCCGCCTTCGGGCGGGGTTTCTATTATGCACAAAGAAAGAATTTTACTTAGAATAGATCATATCCAAGATCAGCTTAACTCTGTGTCAGAGAAGATGTATAATCCGTCGATTACAACATCTGAATACAAAGAGCTAAATAAGAAAAAGAAGAAGCTAATCAAAGATATTGAAAAACTAAAGAAAAAGGCTCATAATGTCGAACAGTAAAAATCAAAGACAGGCTAAGAAGAAAAAGAAAAGACTAGATAGCAACAAAGCGAAGGTTCTCAAAATAAGAGAGCAGTTAAGAAAAGATGCCAAAGCTGAAAAAGAAACAAATCGAATGAAGCGTGACATCGAGAAACTTTCATTTCAAGGAACAACAGTAAGAGGAAAGATCCGTGACTAATACTGGCACATGGAACTCTGATTTTGCTTTATTTTTCTTGTTCGTGTTTTTCTCCCCTATTGTATTGTTTTTTGCTGTTGGTGTTTTACTGAAGATTTTAGAAATATCTATAATGTTTAGTGATTCTTTTCCTAATCAATTAAATAGTATTGATCCAGAGCCAGTATTGGCGACAGTAATAGATCAACAACCAAAACCAAGAACCGTTACACCTAAAACGGTCATCAGGCAGGAAACCATAGAAGATTCTGAAATACACCTAGACGCTGTGAGTGGACTGGTTGGAATTGGTTATAAGAAATCTGAAGCAAGAAGAATTGTAGCTAGAGCATGTAATAAAAAACATTACCAAAATGCAGAAGATATTATCACTGATGTAATCTCGTCTGTGTATAAATAGTAAACAATACACCTTGAAAGGAGAAATCAATGCCTATTCCAGAGAAAAAAGAAGGAGAAGATAAACAGCAATTCATCTCTCGCTGTATGTCTACTCCTGTGATGAAAAAAGAATATCCAGAAAACAGTCAGCGTGTAGCTGTGTGCCTGAGTAAAGCCTGTGAAGGCATGGGAGAAATGGCAGCCGCCGACTTCGCCTATAACTATGAAACATTTGGATATACCGAAGAACTCAATGAAGATAACTTCTACGTTCCCACAGAGGCAGAGTATGAAGAAGTGGAGGGCGAAGAGACAATAGAATGGGATGTCGCTGCCGAACGACCCGGATTGTGGGAGAATATTCGCAGAAAGAAAGAGAGAGAAGGCAAGGATTATAAGCCAGCAAAACGTGGAGATAAAGACCGCCCAGATCCAGAGGCTTGGAAAAAGGCTCAATCCGCAGAATATCAGGGCCGCAAGGTGAGCTTAAATAAACCATTCCGAACTCCAGATGGGCCAAAAAAGTTCGCAGTTTACACCAAAAATGGAAGCGGTAAGGTTGTTATCGTGCGTTTTGGAGACCCAAACATGGAGATCAAGAAAGACGATCCAGCGCGACGAAAGAGCTTTAGAGCGCGGCATAAGTGCGACACGGCCCCCGGCCCGAAGTGGAAAGCTAGATACTGGTCTTGCAAAAAATGGTAGGAGATATACAATGATACGGGGTGTAAAAGCTGGTAAAATTTATAGGGTAGAGAATAAAGATAAGCACGGAGCGGCTAACAATCACTATAATCTGGTGATAATTGAGTGCAACGATGGCTCTATTGATGAGCTACTATTGACCGACTCTGAAGTTCTGAAGGGTATTGAAAGAACTAAAAGAAACAGAGAGGACATACCAAAATATACTTTAGATTCGGATTGCTGCGCTTATTGGTATGGTCTAATATTTGTTTCAGCCGTATCTAGTGCTTTAGGATACTTTATAAGAGATTTAAATTTGTTTTAAGGATAAAGATGAAAGATTTGACACTAATAGTGCTTGATGACGAAACCTACAGAAACCCAATTTACAGAGGTCAGAATTTCACTAATTCTATTTCTTCGTTGACTTCGCAGCTTTCTACACATAATATTTCTCACGAAATATTGGAGTGTAAATATAGCTCTATACCATCAAAAGTAGATTCAGGATTGGTAACTTTTGCGCATCCTCTTTTTCTTGTGCAGAGTGATTATATATTTAATGCTATTAGTCTAAACAATATTCTAAGAGATGCTGGAATACTGTTTGGCCCTGTGTTTACAGAGTCAGATTCTAAGTTAAATATTCGGCACATTAAAAACACTTACTACGAATACGATCTTAATTTTGGCAACACATCTAAAATCTGCGACATAACAAAAGAGCCACACAATTATGGGTCTTTATATAATGCGATAATTTCCGGGGCTGCTTACAATCGGGTCGGATTTTCTCCAAGTCATTCTCCTAGAATGACAGCCCTTGATAATCCGGCCTTTTTTAATGAAGTTTCTAAATTTTCTAGTATTTATTATTGTAGTAATATACCCAGACTTAGACCCATTGAAGATGTAGACTTAGAAGAAAAAACAATTTCAGATTATTACTACGCTCAAGGATATAGAGATGGGCTATCTTGTTTTTCTGAAACAGAAAAAAAAGAAACACTGTGGAAAAAATTTGTAGAATCACCAGAAACAATAGATGGACATAGCGCGAGATGGTTATTCTACAGAGATTCTGAAAAATTTGAAATATCAAAATATTTAGAGCTTCTTGTTGTTTTAAAATGCAAGTACCAAATTGGTTTTTTTGAGGCGATTACTGGTAAAAATATTATATGATTAAACTGGATATATCTAGCTATACAAAGTTTTCTGTGCATAGGTCTGGCTGGGGTTACTGTATGTCCTGTCTTGCTCCAGCGCACTCTAGGTCTGGAATATATTTTGATGATTTTTTAGAAAAAACTTTTGGCTGGGATTTAAAGAATTATTTTTATGAAAATGAAAACAATATCCCCTATAAAAAAGAATGGATTGGCGTAATTCACAACCCCCCTAATATGCCAGATTGGTTTGATTTGTGTAATTCGCCACAGGCTATTATTGAAAGAGATGTTTTTCAAGAGTCTCTAAAAACATGCAAAGCCTTGGTTTCTCTTTCTGATTATGTTGCTGAGTTTTTAAGGAGTAAAGTTGATGTTCCAGTTGTTTCTGTTAAGCATCCAACAGAGATACCAGATAAAAAATGGAGTATGGATAATTTCCTAAAACAAAAAACGAAAGAACTAATACAACTTGGCTATTGGTTAAGGGTTTTAAAATCTATATACGATATAAAGTGTGACAACAGGTACAGAAAGATCTGGCTCGCCGGAAACATCAAGACCGCCGAGGACATGCTATATAACAAAGAGCTAAAATTCGGCAAAAAAAACTACTACCAAGAAGAATGTAATCTGGCGGGAGTTTTGGTTGATAGTGTATCTAATCATCAATATGATGAATTCTTTTCAAGATGTATATGCCTTGTAAATCTATATGACACCTCTGCCAATAATGCAGTTGTTGAGTGCATTGCTAGAAACACTCCGATCCTAATAAATAGATTGCCAGCAGCAGAAGAATATCTCGGAAAAGATTACCCATTATTTTTTAATGATCTTGACCATGCCTCTTCTTTGCTGTATAATTTAGATAAGATATATGAAGCGCATGTCTACTTAAAAAACATGGACAAGCGCTGGATGAGTGGAACTTATTTCGCGCAAGACCTAATTTTAAAACTAAATAAAGTAATATGAATATAAAATTTCTCCTGACATATACGTATCCAGATTCAAAATACGAGAGATGGCACAGTAGATCCTTAAACGCTATAGCAAGATATTGCTCTATTCACAATTATCATCTAGAGATAGTAAACAAGAATCATCATATGATTCATAATTCACTTCTCTCGGAAGGCGATAAGCTTAACGCTCTTTTAAGAAAAGCGGTAAGATATTACGATGCCGCAAGATCGAACGCGGACTATTTTGTTTTAATTGATTTGGACACTTTAGTTTTAGATTTTGAAAAAAATATCGCCAAGCTCATCGAGCCAAAAAAAAACTACATGAGTCAATTTGTATTAAATACTGAAAAACCTACTCATCATTGGAAAACTAGCAAGATAGAATTACTTAAAATTTTTACCGGCGAAGAAAACCAAAAAGAATTAATAGATTGTGATACAGGCTTTTCTTGTGTTACTAAAGAGTTTTGTGCTAATTTTGTTGATTATTTATCGGACAGTAATTTGGATTTGACATCAGACACCGGTCTAAATAACATATACGACATGGAGAAAGAAATAGTAAATCGCATAGGGGGTAGAGGACACACGATTAGTGATGAGCATTTGCTTTGTTTGATGTATAGCAATACAAACGCAGAAAGATGTCTCGGTGTAAAAAATAACAATATGTGTTCATCGCCATACAACGTGCATTATGAGCCAAAATATGAAGCTAATGAAGCAATGAAAAACAAGTATCCATTACAACATTATCAATCAGTAGAGAAGATGATGTTTTTAAATTGTATTTTCCATCATATGATAGGCGGCCCAAAAGAAGATAACCTTTTTAAATTATTTCAGTAGGAAATTAAATGAAGCTCTACACCGGAGGGACGTTTGATCTTTTTCACTATGGTCATATGTCTTTTTTAAAAAACTGTAAAAAACTTTGCGACAATCTTGTTGTTGCCTTAAACGAAGATGAATTTATATATGATTATAAAAAAGAATACCCTATAATGAGTTTTAGCGAAAGATATTTGAGCATTTCTAGCTTTGATCCTTCTATAACTATAGTAGCAAACTCCGGCGGACAAGATAGTAAGCCAGCAATAGAATCGGTTGAACCTGATATAATCGCCATTGGCGATGATTGGAGACATAAAGATTATTATAAGCAAATGAATTTTACCCAAGAGTGGCTTGACAGAAAAGGTATATTGCTGGTATACTTGCCATACACCAAGGACATAAGCTCAACAGAAATAAAGAAAAGGATATTTCTAGAAAATGATCAATCTACAAACCCCAATTAATAATCTTGGCTACGGTATAGCAGGATATAATATCCTCAAGGAACTCTACAATAGAAATAACACGGTTGCATTATACCCCATAGGCCAGCCGGAATCCGTTGAAGATTTCATAACCGCGTCTATAAATAATATTACCAATCTCTGCCTGAACAGACCGCATGTAAAAATCTGGCATCAGCACGACCTGATACAAAGGATCGGCAGCGGAAAATATTTTGGATTTCCTATTTTTGAGCTGACTGAATTTGACCAAAGAGAAAAATTAAGCCTTCATCATTGTGATGAATTGCTGGTCTGTTCTAAATGGGCTTCTGGCATCGTAGACGATCAAACAGGGATCAAAGCCAGCATTGTTCCGCTTGGCGTGGACACTGAAATATTTTACCCTACAAGAGTAAGCAACTCATCAAAAACCATATTTTTCAATTGTGGTAAATGGGAAAAACGCAAAGGTCATGATATTATAGTAGAATGTTTCAACAAGGCGTTTGCAAAAGACGACAATGTAGAACTATGGATGATGTGCGACAATCCATTTTTAAAGCCAGAACAAAAAGAATATTGGGAAAAACTTTACAAAACGTCGGGACTTGGAGATAAGATACGACTTATTCCTAGACAGCAGCATCATCAGGACGTTGCTAGGCTTATGAATATGGTTGACTGTGGAGTGTTCCCAGCGCGAGCAGAAGGCTGGAATCTTGAGTTGCTTGAGATGATGGCGTGCGGTAAGCACGTTATAGCTACAAATTATTCTGCTCATACGGAGTTTTGTTCACCCGTCAACTCTCGGCTAGTGAACGTAAAAAACTTGGAAACTGCTATTGATGGCGTATTTTTTAATGGAAAAAAAGGACTTTGGGCAGAATTATCTTGCGATCAGCGGGATATCGTGATAGAATATATGAGAGAAGTACACGAACTAAAACAAGGAGGTCAACTTGGAATAAATAATAATGGAATTGAAACCGCTAACAAATTTTCTTGGATTAACACTGTTGATAAGCTAATGGAGGCTGTAAATGAATAAAAAACTAGAAATGATTAACGCTCTTGAATCTTACTACTCTTCTTTGCTGGATAGGAGCGCGCTTGATGTAAATAAGTTTCTCGAAGCCGGAGGTAGTGACTCACTAGACATGCTCACCAAGAGCATCGAAGCATATACTAGCGCTCTGAATCAATACAATTTTACGCAGAAGCTAAAAGAAAACATCATTAAGTCAGAAGAAGAACAGGTCAAGCCGGAACAGGAAAATGAAAGTTAAAATTACTTTAATAGTAATGCAGTACAATAAAAGGGTTCATCATACAAGTAAAAACTATGTGAAAATATATTTCTCGGAAGACAATTTGCTGCCTAGCTGTATAGCCTCTACTAAAACGGAGACCGAAACATTAAAATCTATTTGTGAAAAGTGTTTTAAAATTGGATTTGAATGGTTTGAAAAACAGTTGTGTGATTTTAGAATAATCAATAATGATGGCATTGTAACTGCTGAAACTGTGTATATAATACATACGCCAGAAATAATAGATTCTACTAAGAGTGGCCGTTTTTTGTCTTTTTCTCAGATACATGAATCAGGAATAAAACTGGAGCCTTTTTATGAAAGAGCAATCACCGGGACCGCAAAACCAATCTTTAGATAATACTGATGGCGCGATGTTGATGATAGAGTGTTATTCTGATGGAGAGTTAGGGTTTTCCTGCGACTGGCAGGAAGATGATACTGGTATTAGCTGCATGGCTACTATTTTGGCGTACTTGAGCGATAAAAATTCTGCCGCAACTATACTTAAAAATTTGGAGTCTATGCTTCAATCTGACGAAAAGATAGACCAACTTGAAAGACTTAGATCCTTTTATTTGGCCTTGAGAAAGATCGCAGAAAAAAATAGCAAGATGTCTGGTGATGAGGTGGTCATACCGCCTTTAGACGCTTCTACACTAATGTAAGGTGAACTATGACTTCAAAAAAGAAAATACTCTGGGAAAGCTGGAACGCTAAAATTTCGCCTGAAGAAGAAAAAGAGCCTCCGCAGCAGGAGGTTGCTTATGAAATGAGCGAAGAGCAGGTATCTCCAGATTTTTTTATACCTGTTCAGTCTAGGCTGATATATACTCCAATGGGAGCATATCCAGAGGACTCCATACTAAAACCGTCTGATAGATGGGATTGCTGGATAGCACACACTAATTTCCCGATAACAGGAAATATAGCGAATATTCTCAATAACGATATTGACGGAATAGAAGTTTTAAAAATAATGGGTAAATACTCATTTTTTATTGGGGTTGCTAAGTTGTTTGACATAAGAGATGTCAGGGAGAAGATCAATGAAAAGATATGTTCGTATACTGAATTAGAAATATTTTCAAATGATGAGGTTCAGGAAACTGTAAACCTCTTGAAAAATCAATTGAAAGAAAACAAATACTGGTCTATACTTGTTTACCCAGAAGGAAAAATAGAATATGTTGTAGCAAACGAAATAAATGTTGAGTATTTAGATGCTCTGAGTTCGTTAGTAGACAAGAAAAATAATTTTGGTGGTATAATTTTGAGGAGTGATAATGGACAGCAAAATGAACGAGCTTTTGAATGATTCTAATGTGGTCGGAATCATGAACGCGGTCGGTGCTAGATATAGGTCTATTGATCCAGATCAGCTAGATTCTATTAAGCTAAACACTTTATGGGAGTGCGCCAAAAAGTATGATCCAAAAAGAGGTACTAAGTTTACATCTTATTTGTACCAGAACTTAGTGTTCGCTTTTAAAAATGAAATAAAAAAGAGGATCAGAGAATATCCTACGGAAACTATTGAATTGAACACTCCATCTAAGGCGAGTAGTAATACCGATATTTTTGATGGTATTCCAGAAGAATATGTTAATTTGCTAGAGCAGAAATACATATATAATATGACCATGAATGAGATTGGTAATCTTAATGGCTACAGTAGAGAGACCGCCAGAAGAAAAGTTGCAAAAGCTGTAAAATTTTATAAAATCAATAACAAGATTGAAATCTGAATTGTGTATATCAATCTAGGAACTGGACTTTATATGGAATTTGGAGAATTGTAGTTTATTTCATTACTTTTACATGGAGAACTTATAATGGCAGTTCCTAGTAGCAATAGCCACCTAGTCAATACCGCTGGTGGATCTTTTTCGGCCCAATCTCAAGGCGGAACAATTCTTGGAAACATCACCACTGGCGATGTTATCACTAGAGCTTCGTCACTCAAAGACAACGCTTCTGGTTTCGGCAAGACTCCGGGGCCAGTAGAAGCAGCAAACGGTCTTGTTGCAAATACCAAGGCTTTGAGCGGCGGAACTTTCGCATATAGTTCGGCTGGCAACTATGTCATCCGTACAATTAGCACTACTCTTTCTGGCGTGGCTGGCACGAAAATGTTGATTCCGGGATCGGATTCCAACACTCGTCGCTCGATTCATCAGTTTGAACACTCCTTTGGTGCTAAGACTTTGACCAAGTTTAGAGCTGGTCAGTACACCTTGACCGGAACCAAGGCAAACGGTTCGTCAAACCTCTCCAGACTAATCTGGTTGAACGCTGGCGGAACCGCTGCTCAGGCTCCAGTAGCATTGAACGAAAACATGCACGACATCGCGGATGGTGATGAAGCGGATAGAGCAGCAGACAGCGCTGCAAATCCAAGCAGAGCTATTCCGGGCGAATTGGTTATGAAAGTTGACTTCGTTACCACCAATGTAGCTTCTGGTGGCGACTTCTTCGATTACAAGCCAATCACTGGTAAGTAATTTATTATTTTATAAATAATTATTCTGGGGTTGGCGGCAATCGTTGCCAGCCCCTTTTTTCGCCAAGGTGTGAAATGAGCATTACCGATATATTAATTATGATAATTGAGGTTGTTATTATACCATTTTGCGTTTGGCTTGCGGCTCTTATTTGGAAAAAAATAATAAAACCTGTGGCTAAAATGGTCAAGGGACATGATTATTTAGTGTGTAGCATTAAAGAAATAAAACACGAACTAACTACTAATGGTGGGTCGTCTATAAAAGATGCTATCAACAGAATAGAAAGCAGGCAAATAACAGTAGACCATAGATCAAAAGCTATTTTTTACAACTTTGAGCAGCCAATTTTTGAGATAAGTAGCGCGGGAGATTTTCTTTGGTCAAATGAAAAATTCAAAGAGGCAACAGACCACAAAGAATTTAAAGGACTTGACTGGGTTAATATTGTAGATGAGCCAGAAAGACACCATGTGTTACATGAGTTTGAATCTTGCTCAAAGGGCAACAGAGAAATAAAAATAAAAACTGTATCAATGGACGGTACATCTATATGTTTACACGGTTTCCCATATAGGGGAGAAAAGAAAAATCACGGTTTTTTAGTTTATTTAAAAATAGGAGAATGAAATGGGTTCAGCTAAATTCAAATTGAACTGGTCTGACATTATCGGTGTTGGCAAAAATGCGGCTCTTGTTGGTGGCGCTGCCGCGCTTACCGTTGTTGCGCAAAGTCTTGGGACTATCGACCTTGGAACATATGGTCCTCTTGTAGTTCCGATTATCGCAGTAGGTCTTGATACTGCAATTAAATGGATGAAAAATAACGCAGTAGAATAGGACTATATCATGGATTTTAAAACGCCACGCGAGCTTTTAAACGCTTATCGTGAAGGATTTAAAGGCGCAGAGTGTGACAAAAAAGAAGTCGCAAGACTGCTTGGCGAGCTTAAAAATCCACTATTCGGAGCTGCCGCATACCAATTATGGGGAGATGGAGAAGGGAAACTCTCTCTCCCGTTTAAATCTTTATTAAAGTTCGACCCAAGTTTTGGGCCGTCAGAACGTCAAACAACTGGCGACTGCGTATCTCACGCCACTAGAAACGCTATAGACATAACAAGAAGCGTAGAGATAGACGTAAAGGGAGA
>Ga0070749_10003372_pt1 | contig 10704 bp, 13 predicted proteins | sample VirMetDEL_Nov_18_FD_75180 | JGI IMG/M metagenome (GOLD analysis project Ga0070749, IMG submission 75180) | Aqueous microbial communities from the Delaware River and Bay under freshwater to marine salinity gradient to study organic matter... | ecosystem: Environmental > Aquatic > Marine >...
ATTTTCTTCTCAAGCTCACCAATCCAATGACCGTCCTTGTATTGTTCGTACATACCAATACAAATAGGGAAAAACTGAGAAGCTAAATCTTTCATAGCATAGGCATATGTTCTGATTTCATATTGAGCATCTTCGGCGCATCGAAGTTGGAAAAATTTAAGTAGATTATTAAGATCGAACTGAACATAAATTTCAGTATATGTAGAGACAGGAAGATAAAATCTAGCAATTTCTTTGGCTAAACCGTCTTTCAGTAGTTCTTGGTATAATTGAAAAACTTCATCATGTTTTTCTTCAATTTTCTTCATCTTTTCTCTGATAACTTCGGCTTGTTCTGGTTTTAAGTTCATTTCAGATGCCTGTTTACTTAATTTACAAGGACCTCTGAATGAGAAAAGAGAGTCTCCTGGTTTGAATCTATTGTTTTCTTCTGGAACTTCTGTGTATCTTTGAGAAAATTCATTAAATTTCCCAGTACGATGACGGAGAAGTTGACGACACATAGCAATCGGTAAACGAAGACAGAATGTGATAGAGCACATCTCTAATGGAGAAGTATGTTTGTGCCTGACTAAATATTCGATCAAAGATTTATCTGCTTTGGCAGATTTATTATCACTCCCATAAGAAAGTCTGGCTGCTTTGGCAATCAGGTATTCTGGGGTATATCCAGGTGGATGTGTTTCAGGAGATACTTTAATAACCCTGACAAATCCGTGACCATCAAGGAGTCCATCCTTGACGAGATTTTTACCTTCCATACAATTAACTTCTTCCATTTTATGTTAATTTCTATTTAAATAACTATATAAAATGGGTTATGACATGTTAGTCAGTGTGAAAAAAGCAACAAACGGAAAGAATGATTACACAGCTACTTTTAAAGATTCTAAGACTGGAAGAGAGAAAAAAACCCACTTCGGAGACGCCAGTATGGATCACTATAATATTCACAGAGATACAAAAAGGAGATCTAATTATAGATCTAGACACAAGAAAGATTTAGATACTAATGATCCGACAGCTGCTGGTTATCTTTCTTACTACCTTTTATGGGGAGAAAGTACTTCTTTGAGAACTAATTTAGCTGCTTACAAGAAAAGATTCTTTCCTAAAAGTACAAAATCTCCTACTAAAAAAACTAGTCCCAAAAGAAAAATGAAAAGTTCTTCTAAGAGTATGAAAGGTCCTGGTAAACCGTCTTCGGATACGGGATTACAAAGATGGTTCAGAGAAGATTGGAGAGATGAAAAAGGGAATGTTTGTGGTTCTAGTAAGAATAAAAACACAAAGAAATGCCGACCTAAAAACAGAATAGCAAAAGGAACCCCAGTCACATGGAGCGAAATGTCTCCTTCTCAAAAATCAAAAGCTGTTTCTGAGAAAAAACAAGTAGGTATGGGAGCTAAAGCATCTCCAATAAGGAAGAAAAAAATGACTTCACCTAAAAGTTGTATGAGTTCTCCTAGGAAGAAAAAAACAAGTCCCAAAAAGAAGGTTAAATTTTCTCCAAAAAGAAAAATAAAATCACCAACCGGTATGAATATGCCTTTATGTCCAAGAGGAAAAAGTACAGCTAAAGCTAAATTTGATGTTTACCCAAGTGCCTATGCTAATGGTTACGCTGTTCAAGTCTGTAAAGGTAAGAAACCTGATTTAAGTGGGAACAAAAAATGCAGCGGCGATTACTGTTGATTTTAATTTATTGCTAAATTAAAATGAGGTATCAATCACCGACAATAAAAAAATACTCTCCAAAGAAGAGAGTATCATCACCCAGAAAGAAATTAACACCTAAAAGTATTAAACCAGAATTACCTATCCCAAAAGATAAAAAATTAAAGAAAAGCAGCAAAAGTTGACAGAGATATTCTTGTTAAGTATGGAGTTAACAAAGTAAACCAGGATTAAAAATGATAAATTAATAGTAATTTATCATTAAAACATTCAAACATGGAACTTGTCGAGTTGACTACTTACGTCTACAGGGACCCCGAAGAATCAAGTCATAATCCTAAAATTCATCAATTTCTTGTGAAAGATGAAAAAAAAGCTTTGGAAATTATGGACAGATTTTGGTATCACGAACCATGGATCAATCATTGTAATGAACTTCTACAGCTCTTTCTGTCGGGTGAAAAAGAATGGTTGGTTAAAACAGCAAAGTATTCTTCGGTTCTTGATTTCTTCTACAGCGGAGAATGGGAGGAATGTAAAGGAGAAGAAGAATTGATCTCTGAAATTATGAGACTAGAATTCTTTAATTATGATGTTAAAACTAAAACTATCGATTTTAACAAACCAATTATTTACTCTTCCGATGTCTCTTACTTTTAAATTTAGTAATTTAAATTAAATTACTAATTAATATGATCTCATTAACATTTTTATAGTAATGGTTCCTGATAAGACCAAACCAAGCGATGTAGCTACCAAACCAGCTATCAGCTCATCTTGACCCTTCTGTCCCAAAGAAAAAGAATATTCTATAAATGTAACTAAACAAGCAAATCCTAAAAGAGCGTTCAAAACTAAAATTTTATAATCGTTAGCATTGTTACTGAAAAATAAATAACTACACAATAATGAATTAACTACTATTGTTAAAGTTAAACCAAAATTTTGAGCTACAGGGTTCTGTAAATATTTTAAATTCATATTGGCACCAGATGTGGTTGTTATAGTAGGGTCATCCGAAGAAGAAACTAATGTGACCTTTATGAATTTTTCATAAATTACATATGCTGTATAAATTGAAAGACCAAACAGACAAAAATACAAAAAACCTAAAATAGTTCCCCATAAACCAGAGTATCCATCAGTTGGAGTAAAATAACTTCTTTTAACATTAACTTCACTTTCTACTTCCATTTTATATAATCAATAAAATTTTGTATTTTAAAAGCTAAAAAGATATCTAACATAAAAGATGGATCGTAAAATTGTGAAATTATCAGACGCTGTATCTAAATTACTTGATGAAGATAATAAGAATAAGTCTCTCGGAGAGGTTTCAGAAGAACTAAATACTTATTTGATTGAAATTAAAGAACTTGTAGAAAGTAATGAAATTAGTTATGATACATTGAAAGATGAAATTAAAAAACATGTACAAACCAAAGATTCGATTAAACCTGGAAGTGTCGCTCAAATTTTAGTAGGATGTATCAATGACGAATGTCCTCTGCACAAAGAAACAGCAGAGGACGTTTCCTTTATCTATGACTCAAAAAGTCATACCATCCTGCCTTTGAGTAAATACTCTAATCCTTTATCCAGAGATTCCTACGCTGTTTTATATATCAACGGAGACCCGACTCAAATCAAAGTAGAAGCATTAAAGACTCTTGAAAACTTGGGTTTTCAAAAATTAAAAATAAAACATAAAGCTGTCAATGAAAGTTCCTACAAAACCATGAATATTGAAAATATTAGTAAGTATATTTATTATAATAACACAGAATTTTCTAAGAAAGGATTATTGACTTTTTCAGCATTTGTTATTTTATTACTTTTAATTTATATGTATCATCAAAAGAAATAAATTATATCTATATGATAGATATAATATTCATTACATGGTCTGCGACTGCTGTCTTTCGACTTTGCGGTACCACATTCCTGTTTCACGGAGTTGAATGACAGCCTCCTTGACGCTCCGCCTCACGCTCCGCCTCACGCTCCGCCTTACGCGCCACTTCCAGAGAGTCCCACGCTTCGCGCAGGTTTTTGACGGCATTCCGCACATCCCCATTGTTTTGACATGCCTTGTCGTAGGCATTGTCGGCCTCCCTCCATAAGCGATGGAAGAAGGCGTAATTGCCTCTTGCCTGGTCGACGTTGTTGTTGTCCATGGTGATGTTAACTGGAGTGTATCTTATTATTTTTTTTTTTAATTTTCAATTTGAGTAAATTAGAACCTCCCGACATAAGAATGAACATCCAAATTATAAATCTGAGATTTCCCGGCTTCGCTAATCTGAATTCCCTTTTCTTGTAACAAAACAACCATCTCGTCTAGATCTAGATCTTTCCCACCTCTTGTCATTTCTTTTATCAAAAGATATGAATTTTCTATTCTCTCTCGTCTCAAAATTGTTTGAACTGCTTCAGCTAAGACAATCTTATTTTTTTGTAAATCTTTTTGAATTTCTGTTTTGTTAACTTCTATTCTTTTCATTCCTGAAATAATAGATTCTAACCCAATTAGTAAATGTCCATAACATGTTCCTAAATTTCTAAGTACAGTAGAATCAGTCAGATCTCTTTGTAATCTAGATACAGGTAGTTTTCTACTCATAAATTCAAAAAGAGTAATAGCCATCATCAAATTTCCTTCTGCGTTTTCAAAATGTATCGGATTTATTTTGTGAGGCATCGCAGAAGACCCAACTTCCTCTTCAATTTTCAATTGAATAAAGTAATCTTGAGAAATATATAACCAAATATCACGACAAAAATCTACCAAAATTACAGATATTCTTTTCAGTATGTCAAAAATTTCAGAATAATTATCATAATTATCAATTTGAGTAGTATATTGATTTCTTGATAAGCCCATAGAATCTATAAAATCATCAGCAAATTTTAACCAATCCAAATGCGGGTAAGCAGCGTAATGACTATTAAAATTCCCAATAGCTCCTCCAAATTTAGTAGTGTAATTATATTCTTTCAATTGATCAAGTTGTTTGTTAAGTCTTGTTCTGAAAACTAATATTTCTTTTCCCAATATTGACGGGGATGCTGGTTGACCATGAGTTCTTGACAACATTGGAATATTTAACCAATTTACAATTTTCTGATCCATAATTTTCATAATTCTAGAGATTCTAGGAATCACAACATCGTTATTAGCTTCTTTCATAGAAAGAACATAACTACTTGAATTAACATCTTGAGAAGTTAAACCAAAATGAATAAACTCATGAATATTTTTATTCTTTATTTTATCTCGTAAAAATAATTCTATTGCTTTCACATCGTGTTTAGTTATTTTTTCTATTTTTTTTATTTCCAATACATCTTTATTTGTTATCTCAAAAAAATTAAATTCAGAATCGGGTATATGTAAAAAATCTAATAAATAAAGAAGATAAAGCATTTCAATATGAGTTCTATATTTAATTAAAGATCCTTCCGAAAAATAATCTCTAAGACATTCTGTTTTAGATTTATATCTTCCATCTAAAGGAGACAAACAATTTATTGATTCCATTTTTATTATAATTTCTTTCTTCTGTTTTACATATCTGAGTTTCTTTCTCTGTTATTACATTAATACAAAAATAAAAAATATTTTTAAAAAAAATTAGTAATAATTGATAAAGAAATTTGCTGGAAAAAAATATTTAATTTTTTATTTAATTTAAATAAAAAATATGGGCAATAACACCTCCTATGAAAATATTTCTTGCATAGAGAGATCTAGATTAAAATTAAGACCTCATCAAGAAAAAATTATTAATTATTTATTACAGGAAAAAACCGATGGTATTTTACTTGTTCATCCTACAGGAACAGGGAAAACACTGACAGCTGTTACTGCCTCCCAATGCTTTCTAGATGCATATCCCGAGAGTAGAGTTATTTTTGTAGGTCCATCTAGTTTGATTACTAATTTCAAAAAAGAATTAGAAAATTATGGTGTCAATGATTTCAGTAGATACCGTTTATATTCCTATCAAAAATTTTTACAATTAGAAGAGGAAACAAGAGAAATGTTATGTAAAAAAAATATGTTAATTGTTGATGAAGTTCATAATCTGAGAACATTAAAATTAAGTTCTCCAAAAGCAGGAAAAAGAAGTAAAGCTGTTTTCACTTGTTCTAGATTCGCTTCAAAAAGATTATTATTAACAGCTACACCTTTTGTAAATGATCTGACAGACTTTATTCCAATTATTAATTTCATTTATGGGAAAAAGATGATTAGTAAAAAATCAGATGCTAGTAATCTCAAAAAGTTAGTTCCATATTTAAAAGGAAAAATAGATTATATAGATATTCCAGAAGAATCAAAAAAGGATTATCCTGATTTTGAAGAACATTATATCAGAATTAAAATGAAAAAAGATTATGAAGATGACTATTGTAGAGTTGTCAAAGGTTTAGAAATTAAAGGAGATATTTTTCAAAAACCCGAAGCTTTCTACAATGCTCATCGTCGGGCTGTTAATAAAATTGGAAAAGGAAATATTTATTTTAGTGAAAAAACAAAGAAAGCAATTTCTTTAATTGAAGACAAGAAGACCGTAATTTACTCTAATTGGTTAGATTTTGGATTAAAACCAATCTCAGATACTTTAACAGATTTAGGAATAACAAATAAAAAATTTTTCGGAGAAATGTCAATGAGAGAGAAAAACAAGATAGTAGATAGTTTTAATAAAGATGAATTTCAAGTTTTAATTATTAGTAAATCTGGAAGCGAAGGATTGGATTTAAAAGGAGTTAGGAATGTGATTGTTATGGACCCTGTTTGGAATTATTCAGGAATAAAACAAATTAGAGGTCGAGCTGTCAGATTCAGATCTCATATTAATTTACCGATAAATGAAAGAGAAGTAGATATTTATTATATGATTCTAGAAACTAACAGAAAAGATTGTAAATCTGGAGATAGCGTTGTTTATGAAATTATCAAACAAAAAAAGAAAAACTCTGATTTAGTTGATAAAACTTTACAAAAGATTTCAATATAAATTTTATATTTGGACAATATAAAATGACATCACAACTTGAACTTACAGCTAAAAAAATTTTGGATAAAATGGACGTTGGAAATTTCCAACAGGTCAATAGTTATTTGGGTATCTTAGAAAATTGTTGTAATATTGTGGAAGAATCTTACAAAAGACTTAAAAAAGTTTACAACGGTGTTGAAAAAAAACATACTGCCATTTGGTTAATTGAACCTGTAATGGAAAAATTAAAAACAGAAGGGTTGTTGACAGAACATTTAGAAAATAAAATTAAAGGTCAGTTAGAAATGAATTCGGTAGAAGATACTGTAGATGATATTATTGTAAGTTGGCATGAAAGAATGGAAAGAGTTAGAACTTGTTGTTTTAAATTTAAGAAAATTACTAGATTAATTTCAACTCAGTTAACTATGTTAGAAAAAATTAAACTAGATTAAATTAATAAAAACCTAAGAAGATAATAGATATAACAAATAGTGAAGCAAAACCTATCTCAAAACCTGCAAAAATATCAACATCCAATCTATCGTGTAAAATTGCTAAAACCCCTAGAGCTATTGTGAAGATGATGTTCAGAATTATTAGAAAGTAAAAAAGTGTTTTGTCAACTTGATAGTTTTTATAGATTAAATAGTATGTCATAATAATAAATATCAAAATCGAAACAAAAATAACAGTGGCTAATCCGTAGTGTAATGTTGAGTCATACCAGGGTGTCAACCACAGAAGAGAAATTAATAAACCAAAAGCAACAAACATTAGTATAAGTCTGGCTCCTAAATATTTAGCAGGACCCCTAAAATAAATCAGATAGTTTAGATAAACATATGCTATTATTAAAAATATTAAAATACCTTCTTTATTTCCTTTCCCTAAAGATCTAGAAATTGTGAAAGTTTTTGGCTCTTTAGTTCCTAATTCATGATCTATGATTGAATATCCGTATGAAAAAACACATAATGCTATCAAGAAAGACACAACTACTATCAAAGAAATAATTTTTGTTGAATTATCTGCCTTCCTAATTACATATTCTGAGGGTAATCTATCTAAAATTTTCCCGTCATCATCTAAAATTTTTTTCTTTTTTATCTTTGTCATATTTTATTAAGTAGATATTAATTTTTACACAAAAATTAATAGAGATTTTCCTTATCTTCTGAGTCTTCCCCTAAGTCTTCTTCTTCTTTTGACAACAGTAGTCATAGAATCATTTCTCCAAGAAGTAGGAACCTGATTGTTTCTAAAAACTCTAATGACCTCGGTTCCTGTTCTTAAAAATCTAGACATGACGGTCCATTGATCTCTGTCATAATCCAACCAATATTCAGGATCAGCATAGACAGATGTAGTGGAGGTGACAGGAGGAGCAGACTGTCTGAAAGGAGTTCTACAAAAAGGACAATTGTCTCCGATCAGTTGATCGTAACATGAATGACAGACACTATGATTACAAGGAAAAAATCTTTGTTGTCTGGTTTCGTAGCAAACTCCGCATTCATTCATCCTTTTATTTTCTAAATATTGATGACAGAAAATAAATTCTTTATACAAAATTTAAGAAAAATATTTTTTCTTCTTGTATAAATTTAACAGAGAGTCATTAATTAATTAAGTAATTCTAAATATCATCTGTATATAAAATGGCTAATTTATTTGGATTTGACGGAGCTACTATTATATATTTACTCACTTTGGGAGTTTATGGGGTGCCTATAATTGTAGGTTTTACCTATGATATGTGGTATCCTCTGTTAATATTATTTGGTCTAATGATTTTTTTAGCTTTAGGAATAGTTATTTCTAATCCCAAAAAATACCTTACAGTAACTGATTTCTACTAATATAATTATCTTAAAAATTACATCGAAAAAATTAGAATCAAAAAGATTACTCTTTAATAATTATTAAAGAGTAAATGCCAAGACTATTAGTTTACTTAGCAGAGAAAATAATTCCAAAAAATAATATTCAGTACCCGGGTAGGTGGATTAAAAAAGAAAATGTAGAATATTGGTTTCAAAATTATCACCCAGATCCAGGTTACCAAAATAAAATGAAACATAAATGGATTGAAAATTTAAAGAATAATAATTTTACCTGTTGTTCCTTTAACAAAAAATAAAATTAGGTTTAATTAATCTAAATGTGCAAATAGTCACCTTTTTTGGAAGATTCAAAATGTTACATATAAAATGTTACAGGTTACTGAAAAGTGTGACTATTTGCACTTTATGCTATCTATAAAATATAATCAAAATATTATATTTTACCTCTATTAAACCCTATAATTTAATGTCTATAATTAATAAAGAATTCAATTCGCTTATACCTTCTGATTTTAAATTTAAAAATTTTAATGTCTCATCTTTAGTTAATTTATTTATTAGATCCGAAGCTTCTTCTTCTGTTAACCCCATGTCAATACAATTTAAAAATCTTAAAAATTTCTCTTCGTTTATCTTAGCAACTATAGATTCTGCTCTGTAAGTAGAAATTCCTTTCTCAACTAGATAAACAAATTTTAATATTTTGTCATCATCAAAAGCTTCCGAAGCTCTTTTTGCCGAATAAGGATATATTCCTTTATTTCTCAGATAAAAATAAGTACCTATTTGTTTATCTGAAAGATTTAATAAATTTCTTGCTTGACAAGGACACTCTCCTTTTTCTCTCAAAAAAATAAATTTTGCTAATTGTCTCTCAGAAATATTTAGTAATCTTTGAGAAGTGAAAGGACACTCTCCTTTTCTTCTTAGAAAAAGAAATCTATAAAAATCCATATCATCTAGCTCAGAAAATGAAAGAGTATGACACATGTAATGACATTCATTTCTGTTTTTTAAAAAAAGATATCTCTCTACATTTTCTAGATCTTCTTGAGAAAGTATTGAAGATATATTTACAGGTACTTGATTGGAAATTAAATAATTAAATCTTTCTTGCTCAGTGGAATTATGCAAAAATTCTAAAATTTCGTTTCTTTCAATCCAATCTAAACCAATTTTGTATTTTTTTGTATTGGTAATAAAGTTTTTACCAAAAACTTTTTGAGGTATTTTAGAATTCCTTCTTCTAACACAATTATAAAAATGTTTCAAATTTTCTTCAATAAAATTTTTCCACCATCTACTGAGGGATCTCATCCTGATCAAACTCTCAAGAGGGACAAAAGAAAAAATAAGACATAATATTTCTGGAGGTAATTTTTCCATTTTGTTTCTTTTCATTTTATTAATTTTCATTTTTACATCTCGTTCTAAAATAAAAATAATTTTTGTAATCAAATATAAAGATAAAATTATAACAAAGATAATAAAATATGAAACATAAAAAAAATTTTATGAAAAGGAATTTTTATGGGGGAGGTGTGATATTATATCATGGAAAAAAATTACTCCTTCAGAAAATTGAAGGGAGAGATTTTTGGGAGGATTTTGGAGGAAAAACAGATAAAGAAGACGAGGGGATCAAAGAAACATCTTTCAGAGAAGCCGACGAAGAGTCTAACGGAATTCTTAATCAAGAATTTTTAGATCAAATGATAAAGTTGAATAAGAAAAAGTGTTATTATTTATTACAACCCAATACTTATTTTTTGTATGTTATATATGTTTCCAGAACTGTTAAAGATATGTTGACTCCTGAAATTTTTGGAGATAAAGAAATTCATGACAATATTAATAGAAAAGTAGAATGGGTTGATAAAGATGTTAAATTACATCCAAGAATTAGATATCAATTTTAATTGAAAAATTAAAATTGCTCACCGAGGATGACGAGCGATCATCTCCCTCATTTTCTGCTCGTAGAACTGATAGTTGGCATGAGCCTGGTAGATCTGTTCTTCCACTACAAAGCAGTAGACCCTCTCGAGATCCTGGATGTGATCGTCGGTCAAAAACTGCTCGTGGATGTTTCCACCTGCCATTTTGAGAAGAGGATGAAGTCCGTCTCCGTCAGGACTAGACCAGTTTCCATTGTAAGTGAACCCCGGCCA
>Ga0070749_10003376_pt1 | contig 10700 bp, 22 predicted proteins | sample VirMetDEL_Nov_18_FD_75180 | JGI IMG/M metagenome (GOLD analysis project Ga0070749, IMG submission 75180) | Aqueous microbial communities from the Delaware River and Bay under freshwater to marine salinity gradient to study organic matter... | ecosystem: Environmental > Aquatic > Marine >...
CGCTTGCGATAACCCGCGAGCATTTACCCCGGAAGGACCCAAACCATTGCAGCGCAAGGGATTTGGCTAGTTAATTGCTGCTTAACTCCTTGGTTAACTCATGCGATCGGCCAGTCTCATGCCGTCTCACAATTAGCGGGCGGTTGCTACTGCACGCTCCAGGCTGCTGCGGAGGTATTGACCGAATCGCCTGTCGATGACCTTCTGCGCCACCTCATCGATCGGGAAGCGGGGCTGATAGGTGGCAGACGGCACAGCGATGAACAGGGGGCGTAGGCGGCCTCCTGGAGCCCTCTGGTAGACACCAGCCGGACGAGCATCACCCGTCGGCTTGCCGATGAAGATCGAATTACGTCCGCTGGTCTTGGTGTTGTTGATGATCCGGCCAATGGTGGCGCGGGTCACGTTGCCCTGAGCGTTCTGCTTGATCACTGCAGGCACCAGGCGCTGATTGCGCGGCAGGTTGCCCACCTGCATGGATTGCAGCTTGACCTCCATGGGTTTGATGCCACGGCGTCCGCCCGTGATGTTGGCGCGCAGGTATGGGGCGCGTTTCTTCTCGGGGTAGATGGTGACGAGCAGATCGCGCTTAGTGCTCTTCTTGACCAGCCATGCGTTTTCGATGAAGCGCGTGGGGTTGTTGAAGTATGTGCGGGTTGCGCCCCTCAGCGATGTGCGGGTGTCGAACCCGACCGAGTTAAGCGCCTGGCTAATGGCGAACGGAAGCTGTTTGGTCATGGTGTTGGTCCACCGGATAGCGGTGGGCAACTCCGACTTGATATCGATTCGCAGGGTGGTCATAGCCCCAGGGTAGGTAGGCAAGTGCCGGTCTTTATCAGTCTCACCTGTCTCAAATGAGACGGCTATGAGACTTGCTAACCCTCCATCCTGCGCCTACCTCCCCTATACCTTTTCCCAACGCCCCCCTCTCCCCCCTCTCCTCTCTATATTTCTATACTCTTTTTAGAAGGATAGAAGGTAGGAAAGGGTAGAAGACGGCATACGCCCCAATGGATCTCGGGTTGCCTACCTCAGCCGCGAGGTTGGCAATACACCCATTTCTGGACCCCACCGCAGATCTTGCGTCTCTTAATGAGTCCAAGCTCTCTCAAGATGGATGCGATCTGCATCTGGTCAGCGCGAGACTGGCGTTCGACGGGCTTGCCAATGGCATCAGTCAGCAAGATCTCAGTGGTGATGGGCGTTCCGGCGTTTCTGGGCGATGCAAGCCATTCGCGCACTGGATTTAGCCAAGGTGATTCAACTAGGTAGGCAAGATTGGCTTCCGACACCTGGCGCTCAAGGTCGCGAGGCAGATGGTTGGCCTCTCCGGCGCGGTATGCAGCGACCGCTGCAGACCAGATCGCATCGCGTTCAAGGAGCAGGCCATCGACCTCGATCATCTGTGGCACGTCCACCGGAATGACCCAAAAGCGACGGTTCCCGGTGTCGTCGATCAGGAAGCCGGTATCGCGGTTGGTGGAGCCAACGATGATCGAGCGCCTTGGAAAATCCTCAGTGGCTTTGCCGTATGGAACCCGGTACATGTCCGTTTGACGGGACAAGAACGCCTTGATCTTGCCGGCGTGGTTTTTGCCGGTGATGCGATCGATCTCGCCCCATTCATGAATCCAGGCTTTACCGACGAGCAGAAGATCGTCTTTGTTAGTGATGTCGCCTAGGGCATCAGAGAAGAATGGACCGCCCAGGTTGCGCCAGAAGGTGGACTTACCGCAGCCTTGTGGACCCATGAGCACGCAGGCAGCATCGTGCTTGGCGCCTGGTTCATAGATACGCCTGACGGCTGCGATGAGGGTGCAGCGCAGCATGGCATCGAAGAGAGTGCCGGGCTGGTCTTGAGGACGCAGGTAGGCGCTTGCGAGGTGATCGATGGGTGTGGGTGGCACCTCATCTGCAACGCGGTCGAGGTATTCGCGTACTGGATCGAACTGGTTCTCCTTGGCTACAAACACCAGGGCATCTGCGGCCAGTTCTTTGGTGACTTTGATGTTGAGTTGTGCGAGCTGTAGGTAGTAGTGCTCTAGGTCGGTGACGGGTTTGCCGTCTTGCTCGACTGATTGGTTGTAAATGTTGAAGCGCAGCCGATCGCCAAGCTGTTGGCGGAGCAGCGATAGCAGTTCGCCGGATTCGAGCTTGACGGGCTTGGCCGAGCCAGCTGATTGCGCGACCTCAGTGCCTAGGACGGACTGAAGCGCCTTGATCGCTTGCTGGCGTGGGCTGATGCCACCAGCGAGGTGGAACAGGGTGCCGAGGCCAACGCCACCGGAGTCGGACTTGAAGGTGGACCATTTCGCCTCGCATTCGCCGGCCTTGAATTTGCCGGATGCTGCAGACCACTGAACCCAGTCGGAGAGCAGCGAATCGTCACCGATGGAATGGAGTGCCATGCCGACCTTGACCCATTCGTCGTAGTCGTCGGTGATGGAGGTGGGGATATTGGCGAGGTAGGCGCGTGCGCGTTCTGCGTCGTCTTTGGGATTAGCGGCTGGAAGTAGGGGCGGTGTTTCGATGGGTCGCTGCATTTGCTGCAGCAGGATCGATGGCGCTTCTGCGATGGGCAGATCAGCGGGCGAGCGATCTTTTAGCCAGCGGTAGGAGCCGGTCAGAGGGTGCTTGCCTAGGACGACGGACTGGCAGCCGGTCCAGCGCAGTTCAAGCTGCTCGCCTTTGATGCTGCTGCGGATCTTGGTGGTTTTGATCTGATCCCAGAAGGGTTCAGGCACGCGGTAGATGATCTGCAGGCGACCATCGCGGCCTGAAGTAACTGCCCAAGATTTAGGTAGGTCGCGCAGGGAGGTGCCGAGTGATTCGAGCACCTGAGAGGCGCCAAGGCCATCGTGGTCGACGAAAAGCAAACCGCCGGATGGTGGTCCTGCGAGCACGCCAACGGCTACGGCACGGCCTGCGGATAGCTCAGCTTCGATCTGGTGCTTGGTTAGGGGATGCTTCTGCCACTCAGGCTGATATGGGCGTTTGTCGTTGCCTACGGCGACCAAAGCCCAAGTGTCTGGGATGGCTTGAAGCTGATCGATGCTGACGGCCACAACGGCTCCGAAAAGTAGCCGTCAGAGTGTGATGCCGGTTAGCAAGGTTGGCAAGCTATCTCAGGAAACTATGTGAGTCGCATCCTGGACAGATCGTGCAATTCCTGCGATCCCACCAGCGCGTCTGACCATATGGAGCCAGTTCTGCTGCTCTGGCGTGGCGCGACCTTTAGGGGTCTTGACTTCAATGCTGGTGAACACCGCAACCTGTTGGCCAACCATGTCGGGCGTGATGGTGACGGTGCGCAGGCCGATCAGATCAGCGGAACCACGAGCCAGGCCGAACTGAACGGGGCGGCCAGTGCGTGGATCTGGAAGGGTGCCGGTGTTGTTGCGGAACAGGCGCAGGTCGGTGCGTGTGCCTAGTGCTAGGCGGATGTGCTGCTGGAGGGTGGTTTCATCGTTTGCCACGCCAGCAGTGACGGCTGCTCACAAATGGTAGGCAATTCCCGATTGCCCCATTGTTCGCCCATTGCATCGGCAACGCCTTTGTAGGTGCGACTGCGTTCCTTCCAACGCTCGGGACCAGGGGGCATCAGCAAAACACGCTCTTCTCTTCCCTCAACGCAGTTTGTCGGCCTCAGCCTTGGCAGATTTTTTAGCCACAAACAGGTGGCCTTTACTTCACCATGGCCATGTTCCCATGGCTGAATTATCTGATCGGGTTTTCTAATTGACGAACTGATCACACTTACAGGGTTTTCTATTGCCCAGCGTTCGATCGGTGCGTCCATCAGCAATCGCACGAAGGCGAGAGCCTGCTCAGTCAGTGCTGCATCACGCCGCCCTTGATACGTTGCCCACATTCCGCTGACCGCCAAATAGGTACAAGGCGGATGGGCAACCATCAGGTCCCAGCCATCATTTAAAACATCCTCGACTGGTCCTTCGTAGTGGGGTCCAGGAGTTTCAGTAGGTAGCAGGTCGCAACTCATTGCATCATGACCATGACGACGGAAGGCATCGCGAACGCGACCGCTGTATTCACAGGCGACCAGTACGCGCATCATCGTTTGCCACGCGAGTGCCAGAGCCGGTACGCCCAGCCTGGAGAGTAGCCGCGGCGCTTGGCTAAGGCGAGCAGATCAGGGAGGGTGCGTGCTGCCTGCTGTTCGCGGCGTTTGGTTGCGCGCTCAGCGATGCGTTGCCGGACAGATTCGCGGTGCAGTTCCTGCAGTTCACCATCGACCTGGCGCATGATGCGCGGCTTGGCGATCGGCTGTTCGTAGCCGCAGCATGGGCAGATCGGTGCAGGCTTAAACGCGGCGTAGCACTGCGGGCATGTGCGGACGGTTGGCGCTGCCTTGCCAGCCGCTCGACGCACGCCATCAGCGAGGGACCATTCGCGGGCATCGTCTGGGAAGCCATGGCGATGGACGTTGCCGACGTGATCGAGGATTAGCGCCTGCTGCTTACCTGGTGCTGGACGCAGTACGCGACCCACCTGCTGCAGGAATAGCCCAAGGGATTGCGTGGGACGCAGCAGGATGGCGCAACTGGCGGCGGGAATGTCGAAGCCTTCCGATACAACGTCGACCGTTACCAGAATTTGCACGGTGCCGGCGTCAAAAGCTGCAACGACAGCATCTCGATCGGGCGTGTTGCCCAGCAGGGTCGCAGCACTGATGCCCGCTGCATTGAACGAACGAGCAACCGATTCAGCGTGCGCAATGGAGCAGCAGAACGCAATGGCGCGCTGTGCCTTCGCGAGACGTTGGTAGTGACCGATTGCGTCACCTGTGACTGTGGGGCGATCCATGGCAGTAGCCGCCTGGTCGACGGCGTAATCACCAGCGCGGCGACGCAGGCCAGATAGGTCGGCAATAACTGGCGGGGCATAAATGCGTGCGGGGGACAGATAGCCGCCTGCGGTCAGGTCGGCGACGGTTGGACCCTGGACCAGAAAATCGAATGCTGTGGATAGGCCGCGGCCATCTAGGCGGCAGGGTGTTGCTGTGACACCAAGGCGATAGGCGTCTGGCCACTGTTGCAGGATGCGCGCCCAGGATCCGGCTGAGGCGTGATGCGCTTCATCAATGATCACGAGCGATGGCTGCCAATCCATGGCAGGCAGGCGCCGGACCAGGGTCTGTACGGACGCGACCCGTACAGGGTGATCAGTGGCCGGAATGCCTGCAGCGATCAGGCCATGATCTAGTCCGATGGCGCTGAGCTTGCGACTGGCTTGGTGGAGCAGTTCGCGGCGATGGACCAAGATCAGCACCTGCGTGCCGCGCGATATGGCTGCGTGCGCGATGGCGGTGAAGATGATCGTTTTGCCACCGCCAGTTGGCAGGCATAGCAATGGTGCGCGACTGCCTGATCGGTAAGCGTCGCGCAAGTCCATGATCGCCTGCCTCTGATAATCACGAAGCTGCATGGGGTTGCATCCGATGGCATAAGCCTATACCGTGTGGCAAGTCGCCACCCGCCATGGACAACGCCACCTATCACGCGCACCCAGCGATCTCAAAGAGCCATCTAGACAAGATCGCCCGCAGTCCTCTGCACTATTGGGCGCGCTACATCGACCCCAAGCGGGTCATCCCCGAGCCGACGCCATCAATGCGTCTCGGCAGTGCCGTCCATACCCACGTCTTGGAATTAGACAAGTGGGACCAAGAATGGACAGTCGCACCGGCCGGCATTGATCGCCGCACCAAGGCCGGCAAGGAAGTCTGGGCAAAGTTTGAGGCTGAAGCCGCCGGCAGGACGGTTTTAAGCAGCGACGATGCTGAGCATGTGATGCACATGGGTCGCGCCGTACTGGGGCACCCTGCTGCAGCGATGCTGCTGGCCATGAACGGCAAAGCAGAAACCACGCACATGTGGCGCGATGCCGCGACTGGTCTGCAGTGCAAGTGCCGCCCGGATTGGTTGAGCGACGACGGCAAGATTGTCGTTGACCTGAAGACCACGCGCGACGCCAGCCCGCGGGGTTTCAGGCACAGCCTGATGCAGTACCGATACCACTGCCAAGCGGCCTGGTACTGCCACGGCGTTGAGCAAAGCCTGGGCGTCCGGCCTGAGGCGTTCATCTTCATTGCGGTGGAATCTGACGCGCCCTATGGCGTCGGTGTCTACGCCGCTGATGAAGAGATGATCGAAGCCGGCTGGAAACTATGCCAACGCGATCTACAGAAGATCGCCGACTGCCGTGAGGCTGATCGCTGGCCTAGCTACAGCGACGCGATTGAAACGCTCAGCCTCCCTGATTGGGCGAAACAAGGCGGCGCTCAGCAGCAGGCACAAACCGAAATCGAGACCTATTGATGGACCAATCCACAGCACTCACCACAACCACCGGCTCGGTATTCAGTGGCATCGCCGCCTTCGAGGATGCCCAGCGCATCGCCAAGGCTCTCGCCAGCAGCACGTTGATTCCGCCTCAGTTCCAAGGGCAACAGGGATTTGCTAATTGCCTGGTGGCGCTTGAGATCGCCAATCGGATGCGGATGAGTCCCTTCCAGGTGATGCAAAACCTCAACATCATCCACGGCCGCCCAAGCTGGTCCAGCCAGTTCATCATTGCTCTGATCAATGGCTGCGGACGGTTTGAGCCGCTGCAGTACGAACTGAGCGGCAAGGGCGAGGATATGGCCTGCCGCTGTGTGGCGGTAGAGAAGGCCACCGGCAAGACGGTCACCGGACCAACCGTCAGCATGGCGATGGCGCGCGCTGAAGGATGGTCCACCAAGACCGGCAGCAAGTGGAAGACGATGCCGGAGTTGATGCTGCGCTATCGAGCCGCGGCCATGTTCGGGCGCCTCTATGTGCCTGATCTGCTGGTCGGCATCCAGAGCCAGGAAGAGGTGGTCGACATTGAGCCGGTCACCGTGAGCGAATCACCAGCGGCCACGGTGGCAGATCTGAACGCCGCGATTGCGCAACCTGCGCCCACAGTGGAACCGACACCAGCAGCTGATGACGATGAACTCTTCTGAGTTTCTGACTGACTTGCAGCTGGCAGAACGCTGGCACATGCACCGGCAGACATTGATCAGCTGGCGCACGGCTGGCACTGGTCCGCCATTTGTGCGGATCGGTCGCCGCGTGCTCTACCCACTGGCCGGGGTCGAGCAATACGAAAAGGCCAACTACTTCACCACAGAGGACCAATGAGCTTCAAGCTGAACCTGTCGATCTTCAAGTCGACCAAACCCGAGAGCAAGATTGATTTCAGCGGGATGCTGAACATCAAAGTGGAAGAGCTTGACGCGCTCTGCCGTTATGTGATGAGCCAGTCGCCTGATCAGTACGGCAGCGTGCAGGTGCCTGTGACCGGCTGGAAGAAACAGGCCAAGTCCGGGTTGAACTACATCAGTGCTGTTGGCCAGCCTCCGCGCGATTGGGTCGATCCTGGTGATGCTGCTCAGAGTCTTGCCCGTGCCACTGATGGGGTGGTGGTGGATGTTGATGGTGATCTGTTCTGATCACATCAGCCGGCATTCGAGGCGGGCGATTTCGTTGACAGCCTGCTGTAGGAGCTGCTGCTGGTAACAGGCTTGCCTGTAGAGCTGAGCGGCCAGTTTGCCCGCGTCTTTGCTTTCGAGCAGGGCGCGGCATTTTTTTTCGATATCGAACTGCTGCTCGGTGGTCATCTCGACAATCATCCAGTCCCCGAAATCCATTGGTGTGCTATTGGTGGGGTACACCTCAACGGTAGCGGTCGTGGATTGTCCGAAATGCGGCAGTGGTGAAATCAGAGCAGCGGCAACGAATGGGCATGATCCAGCGCATGTGACCAGGAAGCGCAGCTGCGCGGATTGCGGTCATGCGTGGTTCACGGTCGAATTGCCGGTGAGCACTGCGGTGGTCGGCTGGGAGCGGGTCAATGGGAAGGGTCAGAGCAAGCCTGTGCTGCGGGTGCCGGTAGACCTGGCGGTAGGCGAAGGGGCAGTGTGAAGAACTGTCACAGCGTTCTGGCATGTACTCCGCCGGCGGGGCATGATTACGGCACGCCCGCAAGGGCACAGCAATCACACCATGTTCACCACCATTTTGTTGGTGATCTGGAAGCTGTTTTTGCCGCTGCTGTTCGTGATCGCCGTGATCGATTGGCTTACCGCCTCCGCTGATCGCCGCGTTCGGGTTTTGCGCAGCACTGGCATGAGTCAGCAACAGATCGCCCAACGCCTCAACCTTTCCACCTATCGCGTCCGCAAGGCGCTTGCATCATGATCAACCGCATCAACAACGCCATCTGCCTTCTGATCGCCGCTGCCGTCTTCGCCATGATCGGCCTCGACGCTGGCAACCAGCCCGGCATGACCCACAGCGGCACGCAACAGCTGGTCCGCCATGACTGAGCGCACTTACTACTTCCAGATCCCTTGCGCCCAGGTCCGCGAAGGCATCCGCGCCGAGAATTTTCAAGCGGCCAAAGCTGAAGCCTTCGACAACTGGCTCCTTTGGTGGGATCAGATCTACTGGGAAAACGACGACGAAACCAACCACCTACTAACCGATGGCTGAGATCAAAGGCGCCCTCCTGCAATGGCGCGAAGATGAACCGCAGGGCATGTATGGCGAAGGCATCAGCAGGCCGCGCCAAGGTGCTCGCACCAAGGAATTTCGGCTGATCGTCTATCCGCAAGGCGCCAAGCCGATCACTTGGATCACACGCGCGGAGAACAAAACCGCTGCGATCAAGTACGCCCAGAACCGCTGGCCATCCTGCACCGTGGAGCTGGCATGACCGATTCCGCTCGCCTCAGGCTCTATAGCCTGCTCGAAGGCAGTAATACCTTCAAAGCTGGCCAGCAATCAGAGCGTGATCGCCTTCGCCTTCTGATTGATTTGCGCATCAATCAACTCCGGGGGATCCATGGGATCCGCAACCGCGAGCAGATTTGCGCCGAACTGTATCTCCTACGCGAACGCATCGAACCATGAAAGCCACTTTTCTCGACGATCAACGCCACGCAATGATGGAGCACCTCTACCGGCGCTCCGGCCGCACCTGTGGCACCTACACCGGGTTGTGGGAAGAGTTTTGCCGCGACATTGGCGCGAACTTCCGCGACACCTACTACCCCGAGCTGTTTGAGCGGGTCTGTAAGGCGATGGACGAAACTCAATCCGTGATGACGCAGAAGCAGGCGCAGCAGGCGATCGAGGTATGCCGTCAAACTCTGCTCGGAGAGAAGTGGCGCTGATGCCTATCGGCCGCCGCTTCAAGGCTGGCGAGCACAACATTGCAGTAATCCTTACGCCGGAGCTGGTGCGCAGACTGCGCCAGCTTCGAGGCGAAGGCTGGACTTATACGCAACTAAGCGATGAATTTGGCATCGACCGCAAACACGCCTGGCGGATATGCCATGGCCTCGTCTGGAGTTGGCTGAATGACTGACAACGTGAATCACCCGGCGCACTATCGCCGTGGACCAGTCGAAGCGATCGACATTATCGAAGGCGCCATCACAGACGCCCCGCACATGGTCCCGGCCTATCTGCAGGGTCAGGCGCTGAAGTATCTGCTGCGGATGTGGTGCAAAGGCAATGCTCTAGAAGACGCACGCAAATGCCAGTGGTATCTCGAACGATTGATCGCCAAACTGGGCGCATGAGCGAACTGCCTGGCCTTAGCTGGATCGAACGCCTTGCGTTATGGATTCTGGTCCGCAGCCACCGCACCAGCTTGGTGGTGGTCAAGGAAGCCTATTGGCCGATGGTTTTCGTTGCTTGCGACAACAATGATCCGATGCTGGCCGAACCGGCTGAGCCGCTGTCAATGCAGTTCGAGCGGATCTATCACCAGCCAGCAGCAGGAGAGGAGGAATGATCCGGCTCCATGCCGGTCGGTTGCTGCTGGTTTCAGACCGCGCCGATCGGACATGGCACGCGCGCATAATCCTTGGTCCAAAGCCTGAGCACCAGATCGATGCAGATACTGGTGCCGTCAGATTGCAGGATGCACTGCTGCGGGGTGAATCATTGTTTCAGGCTGCACTGGCCAAGATGCGACCATCTGGCGGCACGCCGATGTGCTGGGACTGTATGCAATGGGATATGGGTCGCCAACGTTGCGAACTGATGCTGCCTGAATCACGAAAAACTGGCGGGCGATATGCAAAACAGTGCGAAATGTATATCCGCGCTCTGGTGCCGTCAGACTGAGATCGGTCGTCTTTTCGCTGTGGCACAGCGTGAGTGGAATACCCCTGTCAGGGAGCCATGGAATGCGCTGATCAAGCAGGCGTTAAACGCAGTCGATCGCCACAATCGATTGTGGTTTGACTCTGGCGACAGATGGCACCTACAGCAGGCGCAGGTGCTGCGGGACTACGTTGCCGCTTTAAAGACTTGGATCCACCACGAGGAAGCAAAATGATGGGCGACCCTGAAATCATTAGCCGCTACGAACGCGATGGCGGCTTCATCGAAACGCTGGACCGGCCGGGGTTCGAGCTTTACTACCGCAGTTGCGTCGGTGGCGTCTGCCGTTACAGCTCAGACCTGTGGCAGGCCGAGTTGTACCTGGACCACCTGCTGGCGAAATAGGGGTGCCCGGTGGCTGGTCCTCACGCGGTGCCAACCTCACCGCAGCCGGGCGGCTACGGACGTTCCGTGCCTCTCGAAAGAAGTACGAACCGGAAGCTTACTACTCTCCGGCGACCCAGCGCGCGATTGCCC
>Ga0070749_10003377_pt1 | contig 10699 bp, 9 predicted proteins | sample VirMetDEL_Nov_18_FD_75180 | JGI IMG/M metagenome (GOLD analysis project Ga0070749, IMG submission 75180) | Aqueous microbial communities from the Delaware River and Bay under freshwater to marine salinity gradient to study organic matter... | ecosystem: Environmental > Aquatic > Marine > Coastal...
AGACCTGAAGGAGAAACTTCTAAAGTATCTCCAAGAACCCGAGTCGGAATCTAAGCCCGCTTGGCGCGAGATCGCCAGAGACGAGCAACTTAGGCCCGACGACTGCGACACCCTCACCCTCATCGGAGGGCGAGGCTCAGGGAAGACCCGTTCGGGCGCGGAAGACCTCATGGAGAGGGTCCGGGCAGGAGTCAAACGGTTGCACATCGTGGCACCGACATTCGCGGACGGCAGGGATGTCTGCGTGGAGGGCGAGTCTGGAATCAGGTCGGTTGCATTGCCCGGAGAGATAGCCAACTGGAACCGCTCTATGGGGGAGATTTTCTTCTCCAACGGGGCGCAGGCTAAGATATTCGCGGCTTGCGAACCGGACCGCTTGAACGGGCCGCAATGCCAGCACCTATGGTGCGACGAATTCGGCCTGTTCGGGGATACCGCCGCAATAGATATGGCCCTCTTCGGGCTTCGGCTCGGGGATAGGGTCACAAGCTGCTGGACTTCGACCCCGAAGATGACCCGCAGCACCAAGTACGTCATCAAGTACACCGAGGAGAGCGGCGGAGTCAAGCGCAGGATGCGGACACGCGACAACGCGGACAACCTCGCGCCGAGCGTCGTGGACGCGCTTGAAAGGAAGTACGGCGGAACCCGGTTGGGTAGAGCCGAACTGGAAGGCGAGGAGATAGAGGAGGTCGAAGGCGCGCTTTGGATGCGCGAGTGGTTCGACCGGGAAGGGTTCAGGCTCCCGCCAGCGATATACAAGAAGGACGGACGGCTGGTATTCGACCCGCCTAAAGAGATCGTGAAGGTCGTGGTGGCGTTGGACCCCAGCGTCACGGACCCCGAGAAGAAGAAGAACCCCCATAAGGAACCGGACGCTTGCGGCGTCTTGGTCGTTGGTGCCGACGAGATCGGACAGGGTTACGTTCTAGGCGACTTTACCGCCGTCATGTCCCCCGCAGACTGGGCGAGGGCTTCACTGAAGCTGTACTCGCTTTGCAGGGCTTCCGCGATTGTGGCGGAGGCGAACCAGGGGGGAGAGCTTATCTCGGAGGTCATCAAAGGCTACGGAACGGCGAACGTGCAGCTAGTCCACGCAAGCATGGCGAAACGCCCGAGGGCGGAGCCTGTTGCGATGCTCTACGAACAGGGGAGGGTGAGGCATTGCGGGGAGATGCGCGATCTGGAGGACCAGCAGACGACTTGGGACGCTACCGACCCATCTCAGAGGTCGCCGAACAACATCGACGGTTTGGTTTGGGGATTCCACGGTTTAGGGCTTTGCGACGCCACGGGCGGCAGGGTCCACAAGACGATCAGCACACGGAGGCAGGACGATGAGGACTAGTAACGACGATTTGGGGCGCAAGGGCAACTGTCCCAAGTGCGGCAAGACCAAGTGCAAGTGCAAGAAGGGAGGCAAGAAGTGAGAGAAGTAACCCGTGAATCCGGGCTTATAGAACTCGTGGAGGAACCCAAAGAGCGGGTCAAAACCCAATTCGATAACAAGTACGAGGATATCGAGGGCGCGTTCTGCGGACTCCTGCATAAGTTGATTCCCGATCTTGAGATTGAGGAAATCACCATTGGCTGTATGGTTCACGGACCATCGCCAAGGAAGACGCTCCACACGAAGGACAAGCAATGGACGCTTCCCTGCATCGGTTGCAACCCGCAGGCTTGGGCAAGCCTCATTGAAGAAGTTTCGGGGGTTGTGAAATAGGACGCCATCTAGCCGACACCATCCTTGCGCCGCAGAAGTTCACGGCTGAGGGCGTTTGCACGTTCCCCATCCCGTGGCGACCCGTAAGCGGAAAGCCAATCGTGGTTATGGTCCCAGCCGAGATGGAGAGGGAGTCGGGATTGCTCCTGACCAAAGAGGTCGCGGACAAGTACCAGCCGGACTACGCCGTCGTGTACTCCTGCAAGGATTGCGACGGTCTGTATCCGGGGATGCTCGTTGCGGTCAAGCCTTACTCGGGAGCATGGTTCACGCACAAGGAAGAGGAGTGGATTCCAGAGGGGCGCATGGTCAAGATTCTCGGCACCGCTAAGGACTGGACGGAGGACATCGTATGTATAGTAGAACCCTAGACTCCGTTGGTCTGAAGTTGGAGCAGGACGACGCGCTTAGAGGGACGCTCGGCAACACGCTCCGAAGGCACATAGACGCCAGCATGGACGCCGTAGCCCCCCTGATGGACAGGTGGGACAAGAACGAGGCCCTCTACAACCAGGACCCCGACGAGTCCAGCCTGAACATCGTGGACGGGCTTCAGGTCTATCCCATCCCGCTCTGGCCCCAGAAGGCTGACCGGATCGTGGGCACCGTCTACCAAGGGATCACGGGCGTGGAGCCATACGTCCAAATCCTGACCGACGACGGCACCAACGAGAGGGCGGACAACATCGAACAGGCGTTGATGGTCCTCGCCAACCGTGGAGCGACTTCCGAGACGTTCGACAGGGCGTTCCTTCAGGACCTGCAACTGGCGATCAACACGAACCTCGCGGCTCTGTACGCATACAAGAAGCCCGACGGGTTCGTCTGCTTCAAGGCTATCCACCCCAAGGACTTCTGCGCCTATCCCCACGAGGTCGTGGACATCAAGAAGATGGTCACGACGGGACATCGGTTCTACAAGATGCGCTCGGACGTTCAGGCGTCCATCGACTCGGGCGACTACTTCAATGCTGCGCTGGGTTCCAATGCGGACACGGTGGGCGCGGAGACGGGCAAGGGCGCGGACTTCGCCAAGGTTCAGGCTACAGGCACCACGGACATCAGCGACGAGCTTCTGACGCTCTACCAGTTGATACACCGTGGAGTCCTAGAAGAGGGCGGGGACCCCGTCACCATGCGGATCACCTACTGCTACGACTCGCAGGAGGTTCTGTCCGCCGAAGAGTATCCGTATGAGAACTACTGGTACTTCCCCATCCGGTTCACCGACGAATACAACTCGTTTTGGCCAAGCAACTCACCCGGCTGGAAGATGCAGGCTCTCCAGAAAGCCTACACGGATATCTGCAACGTCATCATCGGCGGGGCTTATGCGACGGCGTTCCCAATCTTGATCTTCGAGCAGGGCGCGATGCCCACGAAGATGAAGAGGACCACGGTTGGAGCCATCTACGAGGTTCCCGCAGGTACGAAGGTAACGCAGATCAAGCCGGAAGCGGACTTTTCACACCTGATGTCCATGCTTCAGGTATTGGACAACGCGGCCGACGGGGTTACCCGAATCTCTACGCTCGGGACTTCCCAGAATATGCCTTCTGGAACCACCGCTACGGCGGCTGCCGGATTCCTGAAGGCTCAGGAGGAAGGCAAGGACCAGTACACGGCTTTCGTGGCCCCTGTGGTCGCGGACATCTGGCGGTTCCTGTTCGAGCTTCTGGTCAAGCACTTCGACGAGTTCAAGGAACTACACGGTCCGTCGCTCCCAATCGAATCGGTTGAGGAGTTGCAGGGCGCACCCTTGAGGTTCGAGCCTACGGGCAAGTCTGCCGAGACGAACCCCGCGATCCTGCTCCAGAAGTTGCAGATGCTTCTGGGAATGTCGGGACAACCCGCGAGCCAGTTGGACTACGCCAAGGTGGAGGACCAAGTTGTCCAGTCCATGAACATTCCGCAGGACCTCAAGAGCTTGCAGAAGGACGTGGTTTCGGTTGCCGAGCAACTGATGGCGGCATTGATGGAGAACGGAGTCCCGCCAGAGGGGATTTTGCAGGCGTTGATGCAGATGAACATGGAAATGGAGGCGGCTAATGCGATTGCCAACGCAGGCGGAGGTCCGGCGGTTCAGGGGGACGGGAATCCACCAACTGATCCTGGGATGGCTTCGGGAGAGGCGGGAGCAGACCAAGGATTTGGCGGTTAGCCAAGACCCTAGAGACCCAATCAATTTTGCGGCGGCGCAAGGCGTCTACTGCGAATACACGCGGCTTGTCGAATCGTTCGACGACGACCTGCTGCAATACCTAACCCAAGAGGAAGAAAAATATGGACGAGAATCAGACGACGACTGAGGGGTACGAATACGACATCCCCGGCGTCGAAACGGAGGCGGCTACTGAGACTCCTACCGAGACTTCAGTGGGGACGCCTAGTTACGTCACGAAGGATGACCTATCGGCGTTTGCACAGCAGATCGTGGAGGGTATCCGTACCAGCCAATTCAGCAACGCGCCTATGCCAAGCACCCCGACGGTCGACACCGAGGAGTTCTACACGGAGGTCGCGGACCAGTTCTACGACAATCCGGCAGAGGCTTTCAAGCGGATCGCGGACCATACCCGGAAGGCGATGCTAGACGAGCTTGCCCCCGCGTTGCAGACGCTATCCACCGACTACAGCACCCGCACGGTTACGAGCGGACTCCAGCCGCTAGAGGCCGAGTACGTCCAGAACCTCGCGTCAAAGGGACTCATCAATCCCAAGACGATGCAGGACCCCGTACTGAGCGACGTGATCCTCAGGGCGGCGAAGTCCTACGCGGCGGAGAAGGCACCCACCCGAACCCCAAGCGCAGAGGGGACCGTAGGCGGAGCGGCGAGCTTCGGGGGAATCGACCCCAACGCGAAGGCGGCTTTCGAGGCGGCTTTCGGCATGAAGTACCACGAAGGACTGAAGAAGGCAGGTTTAGCGTAATGGCATTCCAAGAGAAGCCGAAAAGCACGGCAGAGAAAATCAACAAGACGGACGGCGAATACCGGACGCTCTTCATCGAAAAGCACGAGAAGACTTCCGACCTCACCAAGATGGTCAACCGCTACGTCAAGACGGTTGGCGCAGAGGTCGTGGGCCGCAACGAGGAGGGCGTGGTCATCAAGTACCCCGTCGCCAACGCGGAAGCCTACCAGAAAGCGGCTAAGGACAAAGCCAACCGATTGGCTAAGACCCCCGCGCCCATTTCGCCAGACCACGAGTACGCGGGCATCTCGTCCGTGGACCGAAACACCATCGAGAAGGCGGACATTAAGGACCTGACGTAGCCTACAGGTATAATTAGGCTAACTAACGTTTTTGCGGTAAGCGGTCTCCCCGTAATCGCAACCCCTCAAAGCAGGCGGGCTGAGAGGTCAATCCACACCAGGAGGACCATCCTATGCCCTCAACTATTGAGGAAGTCAAACTATGGCGTAGCGAAAAGGGTATGCCTGCGCAAGCAGAGTACCCCGAGGCCGCGTCTCAGACCTTTAAGCGGGGAGACTTCGTATACCTCGCTTCCGGTAAGGTCACGGAGGCAGTCGCCCCCGGTTCCAACCTTAAAGACGACGGAAACCTCGCCATCGGCATTGCCGCAGGCGACGCTTCCGGCACGACCGACCAGGCTTGCAGCGTCATCCTACTCGACGACGACCTGCAAATCTGCCTTCCGGTCACCCACGCAACCGCCTCTTCGGCTATCACCGCAGTCACGCAAGTGGGCACCGCCTACGAGCTTGAGAACGTGACGGGCTACGGCTACGCAGTTGCAATCGACAACACCGGCAACCCCATCGCGAAGGTGGTTGAAATTGCCGACCAGTACCCCGTTGGCGAACAGTATGGCTGGGTCTGGGTGAAGATCATCGCCGCAGAGAGGGCACTTAACTAATGCGAGTACAGAATGTCTCCGCATACAGCGGATATCTGGGCCGCGTTGGCCTAGAGCATATCGCTAATCTCGACGACAACAACCTCACCAACTACTACAAGGACATCGTCTCAAAAGAGCGGTCCACGAACCAGACCTACGTCCGCACGTTCCAAACGTCGGGCTTCGGTCAGGCCCCGGTTGTTTCTGAAGGAACGACCATCGGTGAGGACGACATCTTCACCGGGTATCCGAAGGACTGGACGCCTGTCAAGCGCGGTCTGGGCTTCAGCATCTCCTCGGAGGCTTCTGAAACCGACCAGTACGGCGCATTGAAGGACATCGGGGTCAAACTCCGAAACGCCTTCCGCCGAACGCTTGAGCAGGTTGCCGCGAACGTCATCAACAACGCGACATCCACGGGTGCCTACGCGGGACCCGACGGCGTTGCGCTGGCTTCGGCTTCGCACCCGCTCGATTCGGGCACCGCTTCCAACCTCGCAACCGCCGCCGTTTTCGGTTCATTGACCCTTGAGGACATGATCGAGGCGATGGTGAGCCAAGAGGGTCACCGTGGCGACCCCGATCCCTGCATGGGTCCGTTCTACCTCTACGTTCACCCGAACATGGGCGCATACGCTCGGAGGGTTACGGAGTCCCCGATGCTGGCAGGCACCGCCAACAACGACCTGAACATCTACAACAAGGGCCGCGTGGTCAAGGTTGTGGACTCTCCGTACTTCACGGACGAGAACTTCTTCGCTATCCGCGCAGCCAACAACGACGAGCATGGCTTGTTCATCCTCCGTCGGCGCGGCATCCGAGTCAAGTCCGAAGAGGACATCGACAAGGACGCTATGAAGTACCGCGCTACAGAAATGTACGTCTGCGGTCACGACAACTGGCGCGGCTATCGCCACAACGCAGGAGCCTAAACAATGGGAACCACTAACGTAGATGCTCTTGAGGTCGGCGGCGTTCCGACGATGGGTATCGGGTCTCTCCTGACGCTCGGCAAGGTTTTCTGGGTAGACCCGGAACTTGGCGGCGACGGGAATCCTGGTACTGCGGAAATGCCGATGGCAAGCATCGACGCCGCATACGATAGGTGTCTCTCTGGTCGCGGCGACATCGTGATCCTGAAGGGCGGTCCAACGTCCTCAGCCACCACGGGGCACACCAACCGCTTGTCCGAGACTTTGGTTTGGGCGAAGCACAATACCCACTTGATCGGAGCGGCTGCACCAACGGCAGTCGGCACCCGATCCCGTATCACTGGCGAAAGCTCGGGCGCGACCTTCACCCCCCTGATTACCATCTCGGGGTCCGGCTGTCGGTTCGAGAACCTGCAATTCTTCCACGATATGCAGGTTGACCCGGTTTGCGTCAACTTGACGGGAAGTAGGAACTACTTCAACAACGTCATGATCGCGGGCATGGGCCACGCCAACGGCGGCGACGACGCGGCGGCGGCTTCCCTGAAGATTAGCGGCGGATCGGAGAACACCTTCGACAACTGCTACATCGGACTGGATACCGTGGCGCGGTCCACAACCAACGCGGAAATCGAGTTGGTCAGCGCGGCTACCCGGAACATTTTCCGGGGCTGCTTCATCTCGTCCTTCGCGGACAACGCGGGTCACCTGTTCGTCAAGATCGACGGATCGGGCGACATCGACCGCTTCGTGTACTTCAAGAACTGCTTCTTCTACAACGCTGTGGAATCCACGGCGACCACGATGACGCAGGCTATGGACGTACACAACACCTGCGGCGGCATGGTCATCCTCGACGGATGCACCGCTGTCGGCTGCACGGACATTGCGGCGGCTGACAACGGCAACGTGTTCATCACGAACGCGGTTGCAACGGCTGGCACTTCGGGCCTAGCCGTGGCAGTCACCCGCTAGGGTCTTTCCGACCACCTCCTAACAAACAGCCCGGTGAAAGTCCGGGCAACCCATTTTCATGGCAAGCACCGTAACCCAACTCCTAGCAAAATTCGCCCGCCATTACCCGGAGTGCGGGTCTACCCGTGCTTCCCAAATCTTCGACGACGCACACCGGGAGATCAACATCAGACTCCGGTTAAGGGAGAACGTCGTCAGCGTCAACCTCACCGACGGAACCCAAGAGTACGACCTAGCGGCGACCTACCAGCTTATCCACTCGGTCTTCTTCTTCGAGTCGGCAAGTTCCTACTGGCCACTAGAGGCTACGAGCATCGACCACCTGGATGTTCTGGACCCCTACTGGCGCGGCAGGACGGAAAGCACCGACGAGGGCGACCCCACCAAGTACTACATTCGGAACACGACGGACTCCGACACATCAAAGCAGGTTATCGGATTCCTTCCCATCCCCGACACCACCACGTCTGCGGGCTATCCCATCGTCAAGGTATACGCGCACCAGGAGGGGACCCTGACCACTTCCGAGACGCTTCCGGCATCCCTTCTCTCGGACCAGATTTACGTTTACAAGATGGCTGAGATTTTCTCCGCCGAACACGACTTCAAGAAGGTCGCGTACTGGTCGGACCTCTACGAGAAGGAGTTCCAGCGCAACCTCATCCACATCAAGAACCGACAGGAGCGACTGGACACCTCTTGGACCGCTGCGTCCAACGGGTTCATGTCTTCCCTCAGCTAAAGGCGAAGCGGGGGATAGCCAAGCCGCCTCTTGGCGAAGCCCCCACCTCGCTTATCCCATATGAACGAAGAACTCATATTCTATACGGGGAAGGTTCCGGTAACGGAGATGCTTTCGTCGGTGGACCCCGCCGCGCTGGGTCCGGGCCAGTTCTCCCTGCTGGACAACCTCAGTATTGGGAAGTTAAAGGTTACCGCCAGATGGGGGTGCGACAGGATAGCGGACGCTCCAGCCGCGAACGCTTCGTTCAGGGGTTCTTGGTCGGGCTACATAGACGGGAACTACGTCATCCTCGCGGCGTTCCGCATCTCGACGGCGACGTACATCTACTCGCTCACGTCCAGCGGCACGACTTGGACCGAGATTTCGGGAGCGTCCACAAGGTTCAGCACCGACGGGTGGATACAGTTCGGGGCGGGGACGGACCCCGGCTACAACTCTTCGGAGCATTTCTTCCCCACGGACTCGGGGCAGATCACCCAAGCTAGACGGGACCTCATCCTTTGCGGGAACGGGAGCGACGAACCTGGAGTCGTCTACTACTCTTCGGGCTTCCAGTTCGCGAGGGTTGCGGACCCCGTAAGCGGGACGCAGACGGCTGGCTTAGAGGTCATCCCCCAAGGCTTCTACTACATCGGGAACGGCTCGGGCTATACGAGCTACACGAACTCGGGCGCGAACCTCACGATGGCGGACACGGGTTCCGACCCCAACACGCAAATCCTTCTGACGTTCAACGCGGCGGGAGCCGTCGGAGACACGTCCATCGTCAACTTCGAGGGAGGCTCGGGCGGATACGAGTGGGGCTACGCGGCGAACAACAAGCCGGACTTCACCTACGCCAAGCAGCTTCACGTCATCGTCGAGGACACGATCACCGATCCCATCTTCGACTACCTGATGCTGGAAGCCTACGACTCCACGGCGGCATCCTACAAGGTGGTCTACGACCCAGACGACTTGAACGGGCAGCAACCCGTCTACACGTCCGTCGGATCGGGCGTCTACATGGCTTCGCTCCCGGTCTTCGACAAGACGGCGGTAGACGTATCCAGGTTTAAGTTAACCGTTAGGAAGAAGTGTTCCGCGAACAGAACCGCGAACATCAAGACGATCATGGTGGGGGGGTTAAACCCCGGAGACGCGGTTTGGAAAGCCACCATCATGGACCCACTGACGATGGTGGAGTCCCCGGCAATCGTTCCCACGATGACCACGGGGCAGTTCATCTACGTCTTCGGAGGACAGAGGGACGCTACCTACAGGGTTCCGTCGCCAGCAGGGACCTACTGGGCTTGCTTCAGGGGTCTCGGAGGCTCGTCTTCGGCGGGAACCAAGGAACTGTTCTACAGGAAGGACCCCGAGGACGAGGACTATTTCCTCTGCTCCATCTTCGGGAACACGTCTGGAGCCACCCACTGCGACCCCGCAGACAAGGACTACGCTAGGAAGGCACCCTCTGAGTTCACCATCCGACCTCCCAAGGCTTCCGCATGGCTCGGCAACAACAACCGGGTGTTCGCGGGAGGAATCTCGGGAGAGAAGGGCAGGGTCGCCATCTCGGTGGACGGCTACGCTTCCCGGTTCGAGTCCCTAAGCAGGGATTCCGACGGGGACGGTGCGGTAGACGACGACTCGGGAGCCAACGTCAATTTCGCAAGCGAGCAGGTCAAGCGCATCGTGCCTTTGCCGGGTTCGCTCGTGGGCATCTCGCCTGTGGCGGTTCTGACGAACAAGAACACATGGCGGATAGAGGGCATCGACGCCCTCAGCCTTTCGAGGCCGACGCTTCTTACCCCGCACGGCACCCTGTACCCCTTCAGCGTGGCGATCCATAAGGGGAACGTCTACTGGCTGGACAACGAGCAGCAGCCGAGGGTTCTGCTCGGGGGCATGGACTCTGAGCCTTTGGGCATCTGGAAGATCGAGGACCAGTTGCAGGACAACGTTGTCACGAACTGCACCGGAATCGTCTACCGAGAAGCCTACAAACTCGCCTACGCCGCCGCAGCCGCAAGCACGAACAAGTACGTCCTCAACTACGAGGAGAGGCTGAACGGTTGGCATCGGCACAGCTACACCAATCCAGATTGGGCGGGCTTCGTCGTGGACGAGGTCTCCCAAGCGTCTGGAAGCAGGCTCTTGGGCATCACGGACACCGGAGAGGTCTTCGTGGTGGAGAAGCCGACGATTACGGCGGACTACCAGAAGACGGGTTCCAGCACCGACAACATCACGATCACCCTCAAGACGGGCGAGATGTCCCACAACGGCTGGCGCAACTTCAGACTCTATCGGGTCGGAATCATCTGCGACAAGGCTACGGGAAGGACGCTCACGACTACGAGGACGGACAACAACTGGAGTGCCAACGACGGTGCTACCACGGGCCAGATAGATTGCGCCACCGGGGTCAACGACAGGGCGGTCAGATGGGACCAAGTGGCTTCCACCTACGTTAAGCC
>Ga0070749_10003380_pt1 | contig 10694 bp, 11 predicted proteins | sample VirMetDEL_Nov_18_FD_75180 | JGI IMG/M metagenome (GOLD analysis project Ga0070749, IMG submission 75180) | Aqueous microbial communities from the Delaware River and Bay under freshwater to marine salinity gradient to study organic matter... | ecosystem: Environmental > Aquatic > Marine >...
ACTTCGTCGGCAACTAATTTGCCACATACAGCACTATCTCCAAGAGCAGAAGCAGACATATTTTAGTATAACCTTATATTTAATTTATGAAATCTTTAATGTTCCTCCGTCATTCCAAACACGTCCTGAAATACCTGGGTCGCTTGTGGCAAGACCATTAATATCTAATTGTCCAGTTGTCAAAAATAAACTATCTGCTTGTGCTGTTTTGAATGTTTGAATACCACTATCACAAGTAATTGTTCCACATTCTACTTTGGTATTAACTTTAACATTATCACTAATAAGAGAACCGCAAACGGCACTATCACCTAAACCAGTAGCACTCATTTTTACTATAATCAAATATTAATTTATACAAAACTTAAACTTGGTAATAGATTTCATTATTGTTTGTATCATAGTATAATGGATAAGCACCCGCCACGGGAGGTGCTGCTCGTGATTGAATAGGTGCTACAAAGAACGCATCTGTTTTATCACTATTTAATGGCGTAAGATTTCCACGAGCATTTATAATAATTGATTTCTCGTGTTGTCCTTGAACTACAACTCCTTTCCCAGCACCAGCACCTAATGCGACACTCGCCTCTCCTTGTGTGTATTTCCCTGCCTCATAACCTATACTTACTGCTAATTGTTGTTGGTTATTTTCCCCTGCGTCATGCCCTAATGCGACTGCGTCGTTTTGTTGTAAGGCAAGTCCAGCATTAAGACCAACTGCTATTGCGTTTTCTTGTTGGTCTGTTTCTCCTGCTGCGTGTCCCAAGGCAAGTGCGTTTTCTTGCTGACGACGAAATCCTGCTCTATAACCAAATGCCGCTGCGAACTCACTTTGGTTGTCGTCTCCTGCGTCGTGTCCAAAAGCACAAGCATTTTCGCCCTGATTAGTTTGTCCAGCGTTTTCTCCACAGGCAGTCGCAGCATTTCCTTGGTTTGTTTCTCCTGCTTGGAAACCAAATGCCGTTCCAAAAAATCCCTGATTGACTTTTCCACTGAAAAATCCAACTGCGGTTGCTCCCTCATTTTGTCCGTTTTCTCCGCTGTTTAAACCAATTGCTACGCAGTTTTGACCTTGATTGCCTTGTCCCGCTCTGTGTCCAATTGCCACCGAGTTTTGACCTTGGTTAAATTGGGCAGCGTCGTCTCCAATTGCTACACTACGGGGATTTTGATTAGTTATTCCAGTTCCTATTGCTATACCCGCTTCTTCATTACGACTATCTAAACGGATTTGGTCTTTAAACTTAATTTCATTAACACCTCCACTTCCTCCGTCTGCTCCAATACTATCACATAGCAGACGACCAACGATTGCTTGATCTCCAAGAGTTGTAGTCATTATTTACTTTATGTAATTATTTAAATCTTGATTTATTTAATTAAATGCTTGATTATAACCACGAACAATTATCCAATTTGATCCACGTTGATACATAACTTCAAGACACGAACCACCACCACCAGTTGTAGTTCTTGCCGTTGAGGAAAGTGAAGCGGTAGTAGTAGCATTATCTATTGTTTGTCCCGAAAATGGATTTACAGAAACGTCTTGCCCTGCGGTAGTTGATAAGTTCTTTATTATGTAGTAAGTTCCCAAAGGAATAGTTGAAGTATTAGGCAAGAATACTCCATAAGTTCCACTTCCACCAGTCCAATTAATTACAATCACAGAGGGGTCAGCATTGGTAAGATTTACAAAACCTCCCGCATTAACATTAATTCCTCTAAAATTGTATCTAATTCTATCAATGTATAATTCTTTGGTTAAACGATTTACGTGTAAAAGTTCTTCGTCGTTTTGTCTTGCTTCAACTGCTCTTATAGGGTCAATAACACAAGAACTCGCTGCGGGACTATTTTGTGTTAAACCAGTAGCGTTAATAACAATTGAATTATCATTTAAAGTTCCACCACCAGCATTAGCACCAATAGCGATTGCGTCTCGTCCAGCAGTTGGTGCTGCCCCGTCTCCAATTACAATTGCGTCCTCACCCATAAGTGTAGTTCCAGCACCACGCCCAATAGCAATAGCACCAGCACCAGTTCCATTTTCACCAGCACCAGTTCCAATACTTACAGCACCAGCACCAGTATTAATTTCACCTGCTTCGTCTCCAATAGCAACTGAACGAGAACCACAATTAGTTCGTCCAGCAGACCAACCGACATTTACAGCACGAACCCCAGCGTGTCCGTTTGTTCCAGCGTTTTCACCAACATTTACACTTTCAGTTCCTAATGGTTGATTGTCTCCGTTTCTGCCAATTTGGATTTCGTCTCCGTCTGCGTCAATAATGATATTACCCTTCATTTCAATCGCTCTATCCGCCGCACGAAATATAGTATGTTCTTGGAGCGTAGCGGGATCTGACGCTTTGGTTGATACGACCAAAGAACCCCCATTTGCTAAAACGGGGTCAGTTGATAGTTTAACAATATTAGTATTAAAACTTGTATCAGCGATATTATACATATCAATAGTAGAAGCAATCTTCATATTGATAGTTGTTTCATTACCAGCATTCATAGTTGCCTGTAAAGTTTCAGGGGCAGTTGTTGGTGTTGGAACTATGTTATTCACATAAATAGTATCCACACGTGCTTTATCCTCCCCAATAGTAGTTGCGAGGAGTGTATCCACAATTGCTTTGTCTCCCAGTGCGGTAGTCATATTTTATATAAACTTATATTTAATTTCTTATTTCTTTTTTTTCCCCCCTTTGAAATATTTGTCTTTGAGGGGGGCAGAATAAAATAAATAAGAAAATAAGAAAAATCAATGGTCTCATTTCAGTAAGGATTTTACCGAAGGTGCGATTTCTTATTTTCTTATTTATTTTTCTCTGCTGGTCTCCAAGAGAAAATTGTTATAGGGGGGGAAAAAACCCCCTATCCCCAATAAATGCTTTTCATTATAGGGGGAAAAATCTTTCTATACCTAAATAAATAAGAAACACCTAAAACCTTACTAAAACCTTACTATATTTAATTATCTTATTTTCTTATTTCGTTTTCAATCATTTTCAATTGTCGGGTATGAAGTGAGCATACCTCCCCCCTTAACAATTCTCTCTTTGGCACTGGCAGATAAAAATAAATAAGAAAATAAGAAACCAAAATTAAAAAATTGATTTATCATAAATATGGAGTTTTCATTGTATGACTATGACGAGTTTATTAAGAAACATTGTGGTCGTCTGTCCCTGCTAAACCAAGCAAAAACTGGATACAAAACCAAAGGTGATTTTGAGGAAGCATACAGAGACCTTTACACAAACCCCAAAGTCCAACGTGATTTTGGAGTTGAAGCACTTGCGTATATCTCAACCACAAGTCAAGGGGTTTTTGACCATTTAATGACCGACGCACGAGTAAGTGAAGGTGAAGCACGATTTACACCCTCATTTGAACCCGAAATTGAAGGCGGTGTCTTTGTTCGTGATAGTTCCCTTTTTGACAAAGACGGAAAGTTTGACCCACCCCCAGTTGATGATACAGGAGGTTTTGTTCCAATGTCTAAATACAAAGAATTAGAACAACGAGCAGATATAACAGCACGTGCTTTGGTGGAACGTGAAAACCAAGAGGCAGCACGTAGAATTGCTGAACGAACAACAGCATCAGAATTGAATGACTACTACGATAAAAGAATTAGTATGAGTAATTTAGGTTCTGCTCGTAAAGAAGCACGTGAAAGACAGGGTTTTAAATATTCTGCGACAGAGTTTAGAAATCTTACAGACAAAGAGGAAAAGATTGAATATCTTGTTGATAGATTTTTTGGAAATGACGCAACTGCTTTTGTTAATTGGCAAGAAAGCGAAAGACAAACACGAGGACAAAGACCTACGAGGTTTGAATTACCTGAACCACGAAAAGACCTATTTGCCACAGAGTTTGCCCCAATGCCTCCTCAAGAACCACCACCTACTGAACCTGCCTCACCACGTGTAGGTGCTAATGTTGCCTCGGGTAGTGGTGGTTTAAGTGCGGAAGAGCGAGAAATGATAGACGAAATGGCGGCAAGTTTTCAATAAACAAATTAATAATAAAATATGATTAAATAATAAATATGAGTGATTATTGTAAGTATCATCCATTAGATCCGTCGTGTCATTCACAAACTGCCGAGTTTAAACCAAAAAAAAGTAAAATCCAAACAAAACCAAGGGAACACCCTGCTCTTACGGAAACCTTTACACCAAGAACACTCCCACCACGTCGTGATATTACTGACGTAGAAGCGGACGACGAACACACACCTTACTATGGTGCTGAACGTCCCATTACACACCGCAGAAATATTACTGATATTAAGTTAGACCGAACACGCCCCATAACTAACAGCGAACGCCAAGAACTTATACGCCGAGGTATTAAAACAAGACAACCAACGAATAAAGAACTCCGTGTATTCACACGAAAATATAACCAACGATTAGAAGCGGGTAAGAAGAGAGCGTTAGAACTTTTAAAAGTAGGTCAAGAGGAAGTTATTGAACCACGAGACCAACATAAATATGGGCATATGACCGAGGCAGCATACAAGAATGCTTATAAAGGCAAAAAAGCAGCACGAAAACAATTAGCAAAAGGTGGTGAATATATTGAAGAACTTAAAGGGTTTGAAATAAGACCCGAGTTTAGTGATTATGACTATCTTGCTTTACACAATCCTGAAACTGGTGAAAGAGTTATGGCAGGTCGTGGGAGTGATACAGAGTTTTTCAAAGCAGACGCTAATATAGAACAAGCATTGCGAGGACAACCATTAACACAAAGATTACAAAAGGGAGTAAATGATTGGGTTGTAAATGCGAAATGGTTAATGAAAAAACATTTAAATACCTCAACCTATCAAAATCAAGAGGCAGACCTTTTACGTTGGGCGGAGGCAGACGGAGTGCCTGTTAAAAGTATTAAACATACTGGACATTCCAAAGCAGGGGCAACAGGAGAATATCTTGCTCGTAAATATGGGAGTGAGGCACATATCTTTAATCCTGCGACACACCCAACAAGTGAATTAATCCCAAATGAACAAGTCCATCCCGATACAAAGATACACGTATATCGTGAGGAGTTTGATTTTGTAAGCGGAGCAAGAACTTATAAAAAGACCCCAAAGTTTATGGAAGTCCATACTTACACAACCATACCAGGAACAGAGGACGATTTAATGGGTCGCCACGACCACGAATTAGCAATCCCCGAACCAAGCAGAATTGAAGGTGAAAACATACTCGTCAAAAGAAATACAAAGTTTCGTAATAGAACTGCTTTTGCGGGAACGGGTGTAAAAGGTGTCGCTGAAAAAGGTGTCGCAGGTGTAAAAGGTGCTGTAATGGCATTACCAGCAATGGCATTCCAACCTGAATACAACGACCCAGTTGAACGTAGATATAGACGAGCAGAACTTGGTGTTGATTTAGTCAAAGGTGGTTTAGAATATGAAGGTGTAGGACAATTAGGAGCGGGAAGTGCCGCAAGAGGTATAGGAAGATTTACACAAGGATTAGCACCAGCAGCGGCAATAGGTGCTTACACAGACCTTTTAATGTTAGACCAACAAGACAATCAAATACTCCACGAAGGTCTCGCAAAAGTTAGACATAAGATATTTGGAGCAGACCCCGAAGAACCCGAGTTTGTTGAAACCCCAAAATGGATTAAAAAGATACAGACCCCCGAACGCCGACGACAAGAAGCAGCACGTGAGGAGGAATACCGAGTATATAGTGAGGAGTTTTTATGGGACATAAAACCAGGCGACCCCGACTTTTTGACCTTTAATGAATACCTTGAACGATATGGAGACGCTGACGGATTTAGACACGCACAAGCAGTAGAGGCATTAGGATTTGACCCATTAGGAGACAGCGAACAAGCGGAACGAATGAGAGAAGTTGAAGCAAGTTTTACACCAGCGGGAGAAGGTGCTTTGGCGTATTCAACAGAACAAGCAGAACAATTAGCACAAGCAACAAGACCAAGAAGTCGTCGTAGAGACCTCCGCCCCGTTCCTCCCGAACCTCCAAGAGAATTAGAACGTTTTGAAATGGGTGGAAAAACTTATGTTGAAGTTCCATAAAATTAATTTTCTTTTATTATAATAAATGAGTGAGATTGAAGAAGTAAAAGAAGTTTTATACAATCCATACAAACGGAAACTGACCGCAGAAGACGAAGAACAAATCCGTAAAATGATGGCAGCAAATCCAGTAATTGACCGCCTCATAGCGGAGACCATAGTGTTAATGCCCAGTGAGGACTTAAAAGAAATCTGTGATAAACATAAAGCAGGGACACTTGAAGATCCATACCCAAATAAAGAATACCCCGAGAATACACTTAAAACAGGGAGAGTTGAACCAATTAAGGATTAGATTTCATAATATACTAACAATGACACCTGACGAGAAAAAGATTTATATGAAAGAATACAGGCAAAAAAATAAGGAAAAAATAAGACAAAAAGTAAAAGAATACAAACAAAAGAATAAGGATAATATAAAACAATACAATAAAGAATATAGACAAACTGAAAATGGTAAGAAAACTAACAGAATTAGCGAATGGAAAAAGTATGGTGTAATTCACGACAATTTTGACGAACTATATAAACTTTATTTAAATACTACTGAATGTATGGTATGTAAAAAAGTATTTAATGATAGTTATGATAGGTGTTTAGACCACGACCACGAGACAGGTGAATACAGACAAATACTTTGTCGTAATTGTAATATCAAAGATAATTGGCAGAATAAGTTTTAATAAATTAAATATAAGAATATAGTAAATATGAGAACTACCTACTTTCGGAATGTATATTTAGATTCAGAAATCAATTCTATTGGGAATGGTCAAGTATCCCGTATCCAATTCCCGTCAAGTGCATTTAGCATTCGTTCGGGTCAAATGATGAAACTTGTGCTGACCTCCTTTGAAATGAGACGCAATTGGTATAGCATAAATGCTACAAATAACAAGTTTTATTTGTATAACCCAGCAGCGGCAGTGGGTTCTCAATACACAGAGATTACAATTACACCTGGTTCATATCGTTCCTTTGGCACTGCTTCACCTTCACCAGTGGGTTCATTAGCATTAGCAATTGAACAAGCACTGAATGCAGCACTTGGTGCAGGTCATACCTGTGGTTGGGACGAAGTTAGTAGAAAGTTTCAAATTAATATGCCTGTAGCAACACCAGCAACAGCATACCTTGTTTCATTTCAAGTAAAACAATCCCCTGATAATCCTGAAGAGGGTAATATTAGTGAGGGGGGTTATTTCAATGATAGTAGTGAAATCCTTGGTTGTCGTCCAACACGTGATAATTGGGGAACAACCCCAGTCAATGCTTTTGGTTCAACAGGTGCTGGACTATACACCTCACCCTACGTTGGTGCATTGAATACAATAGAAACAATCTTTTTACGAACCTCATTACAGACCAACAATTATCAATCCTATGGATTTGAACGAAACTTACCAAATCAAAATGGTCTCACTCCAACAACCATTTTTGCTCGTATTCCTTTAAGCAGGGCATACTACAATGACGAGTTTGAGATTATCCAGTTTGAGGATACAAATGATTTATTTAGTATTTTACTTCAACAGACCCAATTAAGTGATATGCTTTTTACAATTACTGACCACGCTGGTCGTCCTCTCCAAGAGGTTTCACAGGGTCAAGCAGAGGACGGCAACCTGTCCTTTAAACTTTCATTCCGTTGGGAAGTTGTAGAACAAGAGACACCACAAGGAGAATACAGAATTAAACCTCCCCCATTTCAAAATCAAAAAATACCAAACCAATAAAGATTTAGAAATAAAAGTATAAGTTTATAGTAAAATATGGAATACCTACCTGAAAGTGCTATGTATGCGACCGCAGAGGTCAGAGAAGTTGCGAGAAATAAGTTTAAACTTGAAACTATTTCAAGCGACACTGCCGCTGCAAACCGCATTATTACCTTTAACCTCCCTGAAAATGCTATGATAGATATGAAATCACTTAAGTTCTTTGCCGACGTGGCGTGTGATGGTGCTGGTGCTGGTGCTGACGAGGTTTTTGGAAAACTACCTGCCCACGTATCCTCAATGATTAGCAGAGTAGAATGCTATATTAATGGTGTTCAAGTTCAGCAAGGAGCAAGTGAGTATAACACTATTGCTCAAGTTCTCCGCCTTGGTCAGTCCAACCTTGACAAAGACAACTCTGTCGATCGTGCTTTATCTCACTCTTACATTACCGACGACGACGCTAATGACGATGAGACCATTTGTATCAGTGAATGGTGTGGTTTCCTTAATGAACTCTCCACTCGCTACTTAAACACAGGACTTCTTGGTCAAATCCAAATCCGTATGACATGGGCAGGTAATCACGTCCTCGTTCCTAAACAAGTAGCAGTCCCACTTGGTCAAGACCTTGGTGCTGGTGCAGTTGCTAATGCCGCTGCCATTAAGTTTAGTGTATCCAATATGTATTTCACTTGTGATACACTGACCCTTGACCCAATGTATAACGCTATGCTCCGCAAACGCCTTGAAGCAGGTGGTCTTGAACTTAACTACAAGGAATACTACACATTCCAACTTGACGGCATTACTGGTGGTGCTGGTGCTACTTCTGCCTCAACTCGCTTTTCTCTGTCAAGCGGTTGCATTAACCGCCTCTACGCCGTATATAGAGACGCAAACTACACTTCCGTAGGCAAACCTTCCCACAAACTGCCTAACGCTACTGGCACTGCTGCTTACCAATCCAACGCTTTAAGATTTCGCAGTTATTCAGGCGACAGCAAAAAGGTCGGCAATGCTCGTTGGCAATGGAGTGTGAATAATGTAAAATACCCTCAAATGCTCGGCACTTGGATGGATGGTCTCGCTGACGTTTCCTATGCCCAAGACAAAGTTTCACACTACAACAACGGACACCTTATTACAAGCAAGGAATCCTTTAATGATGGAAAATTCGTTTATCCACTCCTCCTTGAAATGCCAACAGGTAGAGGTGTTGCCGTCCAAGCAGGTTATAACTCACGAGGAATTAACACACAAATGGTATTCCAATCTCAAGCACAAACCATTCCACCTGCCGCTGGTCAAACTGATAGTGGTGTAATCTCCTCCTTTATTGTAGCAGAAACAACCGCTAAACTCATGATCGCTGTTGGACGTGATCTCGCCGTGCAATTTTAAGACACTTTACATATATATAGGGTCTTAATGAACCCTGTAAAAGTAAAATTAAAGGTCTATATAAAATTATATAGTCATAAAGTAAATATGAAACCTCCGCAATCTCTCATTCAAGGGAAACCGAGTTATAAATTAAACTCAACGAAATACAAACCATCATTAGGTTTTGATGGTTCAGGTGATCCCCCATTTAGAACCAACCTCGCAGCGAATGTTCTTCCTAATAAAAAGGTAAAAGACGAATATGTGCCTTCACTCCAAAAGCAAATGGGTATAACAGATAATCCATATGAGATTTCGCTGGGTTGTCGCTCTGTTAATGACCTGCGGCGTGTCTATCGTGGTAATGGTGTTTTTTACAATCGCCAACTATTAAATGCTGACCCAATAAAACCATTATCACGAATGGTGTTTGACGCACAGGATAGGGTGGGAACATTTGGAATGAACCCTCGTCAATCAGTGCAAGTTGCACCAACAACGTGGGGTATGTAATTCCCCCCCTATACATTAAACCCCTTGGATATTAGCAGGGGAAAATAAATAAGAAAATAAGAAAATTAATCTAAATATAAATTATCATTTGGTAATTTCATTTTATACGCAACATATACACAATAAAAACTGGTTTTCTTTTTCAATTCAGTTGTGCCGTCTTCCATAAGTTTTTCAAAATGTATTTTTCCTTTTGGATAAATTACTTGTAAGTGTTCTCGTGTATCTTTGAATATATCATTGAAATAAACACTAAACAAGTTCATAGAGTTCATAATGATAATAAAAGGTTTATCATTATGGACTAACCTTTTTAGACATAAAGTTTTCAAAGGATTACTAAATGGTGGATTACTAACGACCAAGTCGTGGTCAGGTGTTTCTTTGAAAAAATCCCATTCAGTATTCCCTATTACATTTACTTTCATTTCTTTTAGATTTTTAATACTTTTGGACTGATTACTATTTAACATAAATGCTTCCCATACAACTTTATCTTTTGGAATGAGGTGATTAATTTTTTCCCACGCTTCTTTTGGAGTGTAGTATTGGTCAAATGTTTCAAACTTTGGACAATCTTTTAGGTTTGCCATATTTATATTATTAATAGTAAATATTTTAATTATCGCTTTTTACTATTAGTCCAAAGATTACTTAACTATTTTTTGGACACTTTTTTTTTAAAAAGATTTTTCGTGCGACTTGCAAAGTTTCCAGTTGTAGTGAAAAAAAGACAAGATTTATTAATTTCTTATTTTCTTATTTTCTTATTTGTAAATCTTGTGGAAGATAGAAGGGGATTAAAGAAAAGGGGGAAAAGAACCCAAACAGATTTTGTTAGAAAAATGGACAAAGTGTAAATAAGAAAATAAGAAATTAGTTTTTTTTTGGTCTAACACTTTTTCAATTTCCTAAAGGTAATTTTTGCTTGGATTTCCAAGTCCAACCATTCAGGGTCTTCATACTTGTCCTCGTATTCA
>Ga0070749_10003383_pt1 | contig 10690 bp, 13 predicted proteins | sample VirMetDEL_Nov_18_FD_75180 | JGI IMG/M metagenome (GOLD analysis project Ga0070749, IMG submission 75180) | Aqueous microbial communities from the Delaware River and Bay under freshwater to marine salinity gradient to study organic matter... | ecosystem: Environmental > Aquatic > Marine >...
GGGGCGCTCACACCGCGGGTAGATCCACCGCCCCCACGAGGGGCCGGCAGCCGGAACCGGACAACGTTGTCCGCCCCGGATCGCAGCTTGATCGGCTGCGACGCTGGCCCGCGTGGGCCTGCTCGACCGCTTCCGGGGCTGGATTTCTGCGCGTCGAGTGCGGGGTCTCGAGGCCCAACTCGGTACCCAAATCCGACTCCTGACCGGCGGATCGCCCCTTCGGCGCGGCTCCGAGGAGCTTTTGAAGGCTTACGGGTCGATCCCGTGGCTTCACGCGGTCGTCCGGCGCCGCGCTGAGGCGCTCGCGTCCGTCGAGTGGGTCGTCTACCGCGCGAAGAGGGGATCGGCGCGCGCGCTGCCCGGGATGCGCGCCGGATACGGCGTTCGGCACGAGGCGCTCGCCCGACACCTCGACTCGGGCGCCCTCGAGCTCGTGCCTGAGCACGAGCTGCTCGCGCTGCTCGACGATCCGACGCCGGCGATGAACGGGCCCGCCCGCTGGGAGCTGCTGAGCAAGCACGCGGACCTGCTCGGCGAGGCGATCGACGGGATCTCGCTGTCCGGCGGCAAGCCGAGCGCTCTGACGCCCATCGTCCCGACCTGGGTGAAGGAGACGCCGACGCCCGAGCGGCAGACCTTCGTCGTGGAGCCGCCCGGCGGCGCGCGCACCGAGAAGAGCGCCAAGCGCGTGCTCTGGGTCCGGCAGCACGACCCGCTCGACCCCTACGCGGGGCGCGGCGTGGGCACGTCGCGCGCGCTCGCCGACGAGCTCGAGACCGACGAATACGCGGCGACGACCGCGAAGGCGCGCTTCTACAACCGCGCCGCGCCTGAGCTCATCGTCGCGCTCGAGGGCGTGAGCGCGGAGGCGCTCAAGGGCTTCTCGACCGAGTTCGAGGACCGCCACCGCGGGCCCGCGCGCCACGGCCGCACGCACTTCGTGAACCAGAAGTTCCAGGCACAGCACCTGAGCCACACGATGGTGGAGAGCCAGTACGTGGACGTCCGCCGGCTCGGCCGCGACAGCGTGATGCAGGTGTTCGGCGTGCCCCCCGAGCTCCTCGGCGTGCTCGAGAACGCGAACCGCTCGACGATCGACGCCGCGGAGGTCCTCTTCGCGCGCTACTCGACTGTGCCGATGGCGGAGCGCTTCCGCGCGGAGAAGCAGCGCCGCCTCGTGCCCTACTACGGGCGCGACCTGGTGCTCGACTACCTCTCGCCGGTGCCCGCCGACGCCGAGGCCGAGCGCAAGGTGATGGTCGCGCTCCCCGGCGCCTTCACGGTGAACGAGATCCGCCAGCGCGGCGGCGCGCAGCCCCGCGAGGACGGCGACGAGTACTACCAGGCGCCCGGCGCGCCCTCGATCCCGCTCCCCGACCAACCCGAAGCGGCCGAGCCCGCCGACGATGACCGCGACGCCCCGCGTCTGACGGTCGCAGGAGTCTGACGATGACCTTTCACACCTACGTGACGCGCGACCAGGCGTTCGAGCACCTCGCCGAGAAGGGCACCCTGAACGGTCTGCCGCTCTGGATGCAGGCCGGCGCGCGCGAGCGTGACGCGGACGGGCGTCCGGCGCAGGTGTCCGAGGCCGACCTCGAGCTCGTGCGCGCGCAGCTCGGCGACGACATCGCGAAGGAAGGACGCGTCGTGCCCTTCCTGCTCAGCACCGGGAACCGCGTGAAGAAGGACCTGCTGAAGCTCAACCCGATGGGTTGGGACCTCGACAGCCGCTTCCGCAGCAACCCGGTGATGCTCTGGGCGCACGACGGCGGGATCTGCGCGCCGAGCAAGCCGAAGATCGGCCACTGGGTGATGAAGGACCCGGCCGAGGACGGCCTGCGCGCGCTGGGCGTCTTCCTCCCGCGCTCCTTCGACGGCACGCCCTCGCGGCATGCTGAGTTCGCGTGGGAGATCGGCGAGATCGCCCACCGCTTCGGCTTCGCGGTCTCCGTGGGCTTCGAGGTGCTCGAGGACGCCGAGGCCGAGCTCAGCGACCAGGAGCGCGACGAGCTCGGCGACGACGCCGACCGCGCGCGCGACTCCGTGCGGCAGGCGCTGTGGGAGGCCTCGCCGGTGAACATCGGCGCCGACCCGCGCGCGCTCACCGAGGCGCGCATCCGCGGGCTCGCCACCGACGCGGTCGCGGACGTGGTCGCCCAGGTGCTCGACGCCGGCGTGCGAAACCCCGAGCTCCTCGCGGCGTGGGCCGCGGCGCGCGGCGAGCCGACGCGGACGGTGGTCGACATGGCGCCGGCGCTGGACGTCAAGAGCATGCTCGCGGGCGCGCTCTCGCAGCTTGATCCCCCCCGATAGTGGGCCCGAGCTAGCCCGATCGGGCGGAGGAACACAGAGATGACCGACATCCAGCAGCAGATCCTCGCGGCGGTCCGGGCTGAGCTCGGCGCGCACGGTGAGCGCGTCGCCGACCAGATCGCGCAGAGCAACGAGCGTGTCGCCGAGCTCGACGCGAAGATCGCAGCGCTCCCCGCCACCGGCACCGCCGGCGAGCTGCGCGACGAGTGGTTCGACCGCCTGCACGGCGGCCGCCCGATGATCGCGCCCGCCGAGATCCCCATCGAGGAGGTCATCGAGCAGGGCCGCGCGTCCCGCGGCGTCGAGACCATCGAGATCAACGGCATGCGCGTGCCCATCATGCGCCACCTGCCGCGCGACGCCGAGCGCATCGGCCTCGACGACGTCCGCGGCCTGCGCGCCGTCCGCATGATGCGCGCCCTCGCGTGCTCGGCGGGCTCGAGCGGCCGCGTCGACTTCGAGGTCGCCATCCGCACCGCCCTCAACTGGGGCGACCGGCACACCGCCGAGCGCCTCGAGGGCACGCGCGACGCGATGAACGCGCTCAACAGCGGCGACAAGAACGAGCGGGAGATGGCCGCCCGCGCGCTCGGTACCGCGGTACTCGGCTCCGGCGGCGCGCTCGTCGGCCCGACCGACGCGGGCCCGCTGCTCGACTTCCTGCACCCGATGGCGGTCGTCCGCGCGCTCGGCGCGTCGGTGCTGCCGATGCCGTCGGGCACGATGTCCACCCCCTACCTCGACACGGGCTCGACGGCCTCGTACGTCGGGGAGAACAGCGGCGCGAACGAGTCGAGCCCGACCGACGCGCTGCTCGTCTTCACGCGCAAGATCCTGCAGGGCGTCATCGCCATCAGCAAGGAGCTCGCGCGCGAGTCGAGCTACGCGGTCGACATCTTCCTGCGGCGCCACCTGGCGGCGCGCATGGCGGCTCGCGAGGATCTCGCCTTCATCCGAGGCGACGGCACGGCTCACACCCCGCGGGGGATGAAGTACTGGGCCGAGCAGATCGGCGCCGCGGAGTCGGCGACCGGCGAGGCGCACAGCTTCGACCGCACCGAGTCCGGCGCGCCGGACGTCTTCGAGATCACGGCGACCGCCCTGAAGGCGATGCGCCTGCCGATCGACGAGAACGTGCCCGCCGACCGGCCGGGCTGGATCATGAAGCCCCGCACCGCGTTCGGGCTCATGTCCAAGCGCGGCGCGACCTCCGAGCAGGAGGTCTTCCCCGAGGTGCGCGGCGGCACGTTCTACGGTGCGCCCTACCGCATGAGCACGCAGATCCCGCAGAACCTCGCGGGCGACGCGGCCGGCAACGGCACCGGCAACAAGACCGAGCTCTACTACGCGCACTTCGGCTCGCTGGCCATCGCCGAGAGCATGGCGCTCGAGGTCGAGGCCTACGACGGCGGCGCCTACAAGGACTCGAGCGGCAACATCGCCAGCGGCATCACGAACCGCGAGGTCGTCATCGCGGCCGCCCAGGGCCACGACTTCGGCGCGCTCTACCGCGGCAAAGAGGTCGTGATCGTCACGTCCATCGACTGGGGCACCTACTAGGCCGGCTCTGGCTCGCCTGTCTGAACCTGGCGCGCGCGCGCCTGTGAGGGAGAGAGAACATGATCAGCCCGCGCAGCATCGGGAAGCTCCTCAACGGCGCTCAGGCGCTCATCATCCCGACCGTGACGGCCGGCGCCGCCGGCGACGGCCTCGAGGTCAACGGCCTCGTCATCGACCGCCAGGACGCGCACAGCGCGAAGCTCTTCGTCGCGTCGAAGGCGACCCTCGCGGCGGCCGAGACGCTCACGGTCCAGGTCACGATCCAGGACGGCGACGCGGTCGGCGGCGGCGACATGGCCGACAACACCACGCACCTCGCGGCGGCGGCGGTCGTGACGACGCTGACCGGCGGCGGCGGCGGCACCACCGAGACCGGGCTCTACGAGCTCGCGCTCGACCTCAGCTCGTACAAGCGCTACGTGCGCGTGCAGATCGAGCCGACTCTCTCGGCCTCGGGCACGGACGTCGCGACGGTCGCGGCGGTGCTCGCGATGGCCGGCCTGACCGTGTCCCCGGCGGGCTCGGTCTGATGGCGGTGAAGCTCTACCGGGTCGCTAAGCCCTTCCCGCCCTACAACGGCGGGGAGGTCTGCAGCTTCCCCGAGGAGCAGGCGGCGCGCATCAACGCGGGCCCCGACGGCGAGCTCCTGGTCCCGGTGGAGCCCGCGGCCGAGGAGAAGGCGAAGGCCAAGGCGCCGGAGACCGAGGCCGACAAGCCCGCGGTGCGCCGGCGCCCGGCGGCCGCGCCTCGCACGCGGGGGTAGCCCGTGGCGGTCGCCTCCAACGCGCTCACGACGCTCGCGACCGTCCTCGATGAGCTGAAGCTCACGAGCGACGGCGCCGCGCAGGACGCACGCGCCGAGCGCTATATCGACGCGGCGAGCGCGTTCCTCGCCCGCGAGTGCGACCGCATCTTCGAGCGCGCCGACGCGATATCGGAGAAGAAGGCGGGCTACGGCTACAACGAGATCATCCTGAGCCGGCGCCCGGTCGTGGCGGTCACGTCCGTCACGGTGAACGGCGCCGCGCTGTCCTCGAGCGACTACGAGCTGCGCGACATCGCCTCCGGGATCCCGGGCGTGCTCTACCGCGCGGGCGGCTGGTCCTGGTCGGCGGAGAGCCTGCGCGCGATCAGCTCGCCGGCTCTCCCCGGCAGCGAGGACCGCGAGATCACGGTCGTCTACAACGGCGGGTGGGTGACGCCGCAGCAGAACGCCGACGGGCTGTTCTCCGGCGCAGCGCGCACGCTCCCGGCCGACATCGAGGACGCCTGCGTGCTGCTCGTAGCGTCGCGCTGGCGCGGCCGCGGGACCGACTACCGCGCGCGCTCGCGGACCTACGAGGGGCAGCAGCTCACCTTCGGCGGCGTGCCGGTGCCGCACGAGGTCGAGGGCGTGATCGCTCAGTACCGGATGATCGCGCAGGGCTCCTGATGCCGTTGCCGGTCGTGACCCCCGACGTCGAGGCGGACCTGATCGCCCGCCTCGGCGCGCTGCGGCCCGGCGTCTTCACCACGTCGGGCGCGGACGCCGACATCACGGCGGGGCCGGAGCTGCCGCCCGACGGCGAGCTCGGCCTCGACCACGTGTTCGTGCGCGCCTTCGGCGAGGTGCAGGACATCCACAACGACGGCCAGTGGCGCATGATGCGCGCGCAGGTGCTGCGCCGCTTCGACCCGCAGAGCGACGGCGGGCGCGCCGCCGCGCGCGTGCAGGCCCTCGCCGACTACGACGCGCTGCACCTGTCGGGCGCGTTCACAGGCGCCAGCTCGGGCGCCGCCTACTTCGACCTGCGCTGCGACGGCGCGCCCGAGCTCGTGACCGACCGCTACTACTCGCTGAACGTGTCGATCTGGTTCGACGGCTGAGCGGACAACGTTGTCCGGCACGCGGGCTGAGGCAGCTTGATCGTCGGCGACGCTGGGCGGGTGTTTGGCGTCGTCGAGATTCAGGGGATCGAGCGCTTCGAGCGGTGGCTGCGAAGCTACCGCTCGCGCGCGATGACCAGCGTTGCCGAGGCGTACGCGGCCGCGTTCGATCGAGCGCTCGACGCAGCCGGCGACCGTACGCCCGAAAAGCGCGGGTCGCTGAAGCGCTCGCGGTGGCGCGGGTCTCCGACGGTCCTGGGCGACCGCTTCGACGTGCTCGGCGGCTACTCCGCTGGTCATGCGTGGGTGAACCACGAAATCGATCGGCCTCACCCGCGCGGGCGCTGGAAGTTTCTGAGCTCGGCGATCGACGAGGCAGCGCCGGGCATGGCGCTTCGTGTCGCCGAAGACGCTGGCCGCGCGCTCGCTTCGGGTGGCGAGTTCCGCGCCTCGCCTCGCTACCCGGGCTCGCCGGGGGTCGTCGCGTGACCGTCCTGAACGACGTGGCCCTGCGGGTCTTCGGCGACGCGCTCGACATGCTGCGCGACGGCGCCGCGGTCGTAACCGCGCTGTCTGCCGAGGACGGCGAGCAGACGCTGAAGCTCAGCTTCGAGCTCACGACCGTCGTTGCGGCGCCAAGCGCCTTCGCGTGCCCCAACTGTGGCGCCACCAAGCTCACCGACGCCGGCGACGGGCAGCTGCTCTGCCTCGCCTGCTCGCACAACTTCCCGCCGACCTCGGCGCAGGAGGGATAGCCCATGGCCACCGCCGGATCCTTCGCGGCACGCATCAAAGAGATCGCCACGTCGACGACCCTCGGGGGCGCGTACACCGACGTCGAGAAGATCCAGAACGCGCGCCTTCGCGTGACGACCAAGACCGCCGACACGTCGAACAACGACGATGGCGGGTGGGAATCGGACGTCGTCACGTGGCTGAGCTGGGAGCTCACCTTCGACATGATCGCCGACGAGGCGGCCACGGGGCAGGAGGCGCTCTGGGCCTCGGCCCTCGCGGGCACGCAGCTCTTCTATCGGCTGCGGCCGCGCGGCGACAACAGCGGCGATCGCCAAGTGCGCGGGCAGGGATCGATCTCGATCGAGTACGCCGGCCAGTCGACCGAAGGGGCGAAGTACGCGGTCACGGTCAAGGGCACCGGCGCTCCGACGCGCGACACCCAGTAGACCCGGAGGTAGGCGGTGGGAGACCCCGCGAACGACACCGCGTTCTCGGCGCGTGGCAAAGAGCACGCGCTCCGCTTCACGATCAAGGCGCTGCGCCGAGCGCACCAGCAGCTCTATCCGCGCAAGCTCCGCGACGTCGTCGTCGACCTCGACCTCGACTCGCTCTGCATCCTGGTCGCGTGCGGCCTGCTGCACGAGCAGCGCGTGACGCCCGACCACGTCGAGGCGTGGCTCGAGGAGGAGCCGTCTCTCTACTCCGAGCTCGGCCGGGCGGTCCTCATCGCGGTGAACCGCGCCTACGTGCGGCTACAGCCGAAGGAGGAGCCCGCAGCGGCGCCGGGGGAAGAGAGCGCGCCGGACGGCGCGTAGACGACGACGGCTGGCCGGACTTCGGGCTCTGCGTCCGCTTGTGCGGCCGGTTTGGATGGAGACCCGACGACATGATGTGGCCCGCCACCCCTGGAGAGTTCGCCGACCTCGTCGCCGGCGCGGCCGAGGGAGAGCGGGCGCGCGACCGGCGGGCAGCGGCGATCGTGGCGACGCTGCGGCAGGTGAACGGGGTCTCTTCGAGCGTCGCCGAGATCATGGGCGAGGACGACGACGATCTCGGCGACGCGCTGTTCTTCGGCGACGGCGCCGAGGATGCGCGCGCGAGATGGGAGCGTGACCGCGACGACCGCGCCCGCGCCGACTTCGAGCGGTGGAGTGGGGGCGAGCCGTGACCATCGTCAACACCATCGAGGCGCGTTTCGTTGGCGATGGCTCGGGCCTCCGGCGCACGATCGACGAGTTGCTGCAGCGCATGGAGCGCGTGGAGCGCGCCCAGGGCGGGCTGCAGCGCGAGGCGCGCGAGACGACCGCCGCAACGACGCGGCAGGCGTCGGCGATGGACCGCCTTGGCCGAGAGGCGCAGCAGACGGCCCGCCAGATCGACGCGGTGGACGGGAAGACCCGCACGCTGGGCGCATCGCTGAAGGCGGTGCACGGCGCCGCGCTGGGCGCCCTCGCTGGCTTCACCGGCCTCGCCGCGGGTGTTCTGAAGGCGGCCGAGGCCTACGACACGCAGATTCTCGCCGAGCGCCGGCTCGAGCTCGCGATCCAGAACACCGGCAAGGCCGTGAGCGCCGCGCGCATCAAAGAGCTCGCGAGCGAGTTGCAGCAGGTGACGACGTTCGGCGACGAGGCGACGCTGAAGATGGCGGCGCTGCTGCAGACCTTCGGCACCACCGAGGACCAGCTTGTGGCGCTGATTCCGCGCGTGCAGGACATGGCGGCGTTCATGGGCGTCGACATGGCGACCGCCGCGCAGGCCGTCGGTCGCGCGATGACGGGGCAGGTGGGCGGCCTCAGCCGCTACGGCGTCGCGCTCGACGACACCACAAAGGAGCTCTTCAAGCACGCGGACCAGGCCGAGCGCGTCCGCATCCTCACCGAGCAGCTCGATCAGCGCTTCCGCGGGACCGCGCAGGAGATGGCGACCACCGGGCACGGCGCGTGGCAGCAGCTCAACAACGACCTGGGCGACGTCGTTGAGACGATCGGGATGCTCGTCAACAGCCCGCTGGGCGGCTTTCTCCGCGACGTGCAGCAGAGCGTGCAGGACCTGAATGCGCTGCTGAACATCACCGAGCAGAGCTTTGACAACCTCGCGCAGATCGCGCTGCGCAACGCAGGCAAGGCGATCGACCAGCTCAATCCGTTCTCCCCGCTGCTCGAGCGTATGGGGCTCGGCGGCGAGCAGCAGGCGCAACGCGCGATCGAGTTCTTCGACCTCGGCGAGGCGGAGGAGGCGAAGGAGGCGGTGAAGGCCGTCGACGCGGCCTCTACCGGGCTGGTCGGCACGTTCAAGCTCGTCACAAAGGCCACGACCGAGAGCAAGGAAGAGACCGACAAGGCCGAGAAGGCCGCGCGGGCGCACGCCGCGGCGATGCGGCGGCAGGCCGAGGAGGCGAGCGCCGCGGCGGCGGCGCTGCGCGACTACGAAGAGATGGTTGCGGCGGCGTATGAGGCGGGCCCGCAGATCCCGCAGCACATCCTCGACGCGCGCAACACCGCACCAGGCTCGCCGATGCCGGCGGTGCTCGGGGGCTTCGGCGGGTCGGTCGCACCGGTCTCGCTCGGCGGACTGAACGCGATCCCTGGCACCAGCGACGCCGAGCGCGCCGCGGTGGCGCAGCGCATCGAGGACCGACAGGCGGTAGAGGCCGTCGGGATCATGAGCGGCGGCGCCCCCGCCCTCGTCGGCGCGGTCGCGGGCGGCGGCGCCGGGCTCATCGCGTCGGCGCTGATGGAGGGGCTGCAGCAGGTGCTCGGCCCGCTGCAGCAGATCGCCGAGAACCTGCTCGGCCCCTTCGCCGAGCTCGCCGCGGCGGTAGGCGCGGCGGCCAGCGCAGGGTTCATGCTCGCGACGGTCGCGCCCCTGCTTGGCGTCTTCGGCGCGGTCCTTGGCCCCATCATTCCAATCGTCGCGGTGCTCGGCGGCGCGCTGGCGTTTCTCGTCATGCGTACCGAGAGCTTCGCGGAGGTGCAGGCGACGCTCGGCGTGCTCTTCGACAAGGTCGTGCAGGCCATGGAGCCGTTCGCCGACGCGCTGCTGCAGGGCAAGCTGATGGAGCTGTTTTTCAACGGCCTGAAGTTCCTCGCCGAGGTGCTCATTCAGATCGCGCTGGTCCTCGCCCCGCTCTTCGGTGCGACGAGCGAGCAACTCGTCGCGATGGTGGAGGGCCTCGCGGCGGTGCGGGAACTGAGTTTCATCGATGCGCGCGCCGAGGCGAGCGCCACGGACGACTTTGTCTCGGGCATGGGCGACGTCAGCACGACCATGCGCGATTTCAACGCCAGCTTCGAGCGAACGCTCACCAACGTCCCGACGGGCTTCAAGGTCGCAGGCGCGGAGTTCGCGTCGGCGGATGCGGCGGGTCGGAATCCGATCGTGCACGGAGGCAGCGGCCGCACGACGACCGTGATCATCGAGAACTTCCTGAGCTCGGGCAGCATGGACACCGACCTCGAGCGCATGCGGAACACGGCGCGCAACGGGCACCCGTTCCGCACGGGCAGCCCGCGGGCCAACCGCCGGAGGACCAACTAGATGGCGTTCGCAGCGGTCAACGGCATCGCGCTCCCGGTGGCGCGCGACACGTGGGAGGAGGCGGCGCTCTTCGTCGGCGACATCGAGGACGTCGCCGTCGACGGCACGCTGCTCGAGTCGCGTGCGGGCGAGAAGCGTCGGTGGCGCTTCACGTCGACGCCGCAGCGGTGGGACCGGTACATCGCGTGGAAGCGCCTGCTCGGCGGGCTCGGGCAGGGCTGGTCCTTCGACGATCCCGACTGGTGGCGCTACTCGCTCGCGGGCGTGCGGGACAACCAGTCACCCGCGTCCGTCACGCGGCAGACGGGCTCGCCCAAGCGCGGCGCGGGGCACCTGCGCGTCAACGGCAGCAGCTACTTCGGCATCAACCCCGAGCACCGCTTCGGCATCATGCGCAAGGATCTCGAGGGCTCCGGGCTCGGCGCCGAAAACGTCGGATGGGATCCGACGCTCGACGGCTGGACGGTCGCGTTCTGGTACTTCGACCCCGGCGACGACTGGCACTTCTACAGCGCGAGCGGCGTCGTCGAGGTGGCGCGCGGCGCGTCGGCAAATCCGGCCGGCGTGAGCCAGTACAAGGACGGCGTCGCCGGCAGCCACAACCTGGGCCGGATCATCAACGTGCAGAAGGAGTCGACCGCCTCGAGCAACGGCTTCAGCGTGGGCGGCTGGA
>Ga0070749_10003387_pt1 | contig 10686 bp, 8 predicted proteins | sample VirMetDEL_Nov_18_FD_75180 | JGI IMG/M metagenome (GOLD analysis project Ga0070749, IMG submission 75180) | Aqueous microbial communities from the Delaware River and Bay under freshwater to marine salinity gradient to study organic matter... | ecosystem: Environmental > Aquatic > Marine > Coastal...
CCTCAAATGGTAGGTCGCCATAGCGATCGGCAATGGCGCGGATCTGGGCGGTGTATTCCGGCCCCATGCCCTCACGCGCAACCCGCTCCTCGATTTCAGCAAAAGTGATGCGCTGGTAATCGATGCCAGCGTTCTTCAATACCGCTTCGGTATATTGAGCAACGCTCTTGTCGTCGTACAGATCAAGGTTGAATGGCTGTTCAGGCGGCTTACCAGTGCCGGCTGCAGTGGCAGCATCAGCCTCGAGTTTGGCAGGGGAGGGTGGCTGCGTCGCAGCCTTTGGCATTTTGACCGCAGGCTTTGGCGCGGCTGGTTTGGGCGCAGCAGGAGCAGGTGATGGGGCAGCTGCTTTGACGGCTGCAGCTGGAGGCGGCGACTCTGGCGCAGCCTTCATTGCGTCGAGCATGTCCAGCTGCTTCTTGCCGCGTACAGCCTTGCCGCCTTTTAGGACTTCTTTGAGAACAGACCCAAGGCCGGCAACTTGGACAGAATCGAATTCGTCAACCGGCTCAACCAGTGCAGATGGCGCTTCTTGCGGCGTCTGATCTAATGAGCTTGAGCTATCGACCAACTGGTCTAGGCGCTTGTTGAGAGGATCGATGGCCATCACTTAGCTCCTTTTGCAGGAGCTTGACGGCCCCCAGTTACTTCTTGACCTGAGAGGATTCCCGCTTGCCGACCGCGCCGGTCAGATACAGTTCCTGAAACCCCTTGCCGGATCTTTCCGCTTCGATCTGGTTGCGAAGCATTTGCACCGCTGGGTGATCCTTGCCCAGGCGCTGCTCTTCCTCCTTCAGCATTTCTTCCAAGGTAAGCATCGTAGTCACTCCTGAAAAAGACGTTGGTGTCGTACCACACCATACGGGCATCAGACACATTTCCGTCCGTAATTATATCAGTCACCACTTTTCTAAAAAGCCGTTGTTTTTCTGACATTATTTGAGCACGGTTTGCAGCGTTGTAAGCATCGTCAAATTCGGGGATGTACTGGAACCGCAGGCCGTTTAGACCAGCAGTGTCAGCGCCGCCGGCTCGCGCTTGCACGTTGATGCGATCGTTGAATCGCATGTCAGTGACATAGGTAAAACCGTCCACCCCATACTCTCGGAGTTTTGCCGTCACCTTCTCCATCTGCTCGGGCGTAACCTTTTGCTTGAAGTAAATTTCCACGCCTGGTCTAGCATTAGGAGCGGTGCCATTTCGCAAGACCTTGGAAATAAACACAGCGTCTTGATCGTATGCTTTGCCTTGCTCAACCAGCCTGCGCTCTAACGAAGCAGGATTGAAGTTCTGTCGAGTGACAAACTCAGCGTTAAGAGCACGCTCTGTTTGCGCCATGAAAGAGCCATAAGTGTTGGACAGGTTGTATGTCACAACGCTCGGATCGGCGCGAACAACGTCATCAAACTCTGCAGCAAGCTCTGCTTGTGCGTAGTTGCTCATTGGGCGATTTGGCCGTTCGCCAGATACGCCTAACGTGTATCGGTCAACGTCAGCCTTCATTCCAGAAAGCTGCTGTTGCTTTGCTGGTTTTTGGCTATCAAACGCCGCTTTTGCTTCCTGTATGCGGGCAGCGTACTGTTGATCGGTTTCTGTCTTGCGTTGTACCGGCGGCTTAAATCCAGTGTTTATGTCACGGCGCAAATCCTTGACGCCTTGTGGATCAGCAGCGCCAGCAAGCGACATCTCAAAGTCAAGCGAACCGCCTTCGCCGGCTTTGCTTGTCCAGCCGTTGTTTGTCCACTTCTCTTTTTCAATGAACCAAGCAACAGCCTGCAGATCATCTGGGCCTAGATCGCCAATCTGAGGAGCGACCCCTTTAATGATTCCACTGTTGTTGATCTCTTGAGCTGCTTCGCGGAAAACATCTTGGCCAAAGCCAAACTCGCTGCCAACTTTTGGATCATACAAAGTAGAGCCAACTAAGTGTTTGCCTGCCACACCCTTTTCTGCTGGTGGTGGTATGCGTGGCAGATCTGCTAAACGCCGCAACATTCGTGCAGCCCATACATCAATCGTTGCCTCATTAGTGAGACCAATTAGATTGCCCGTAAAGTTTGGTGTCTTTGGCGAGTCGCCTGTTTTAACAGCGCGGAACATATCGAGCAAAGCGCCCATAGAAGAAGGACTATTTGCGTTAAACAGCTGACCGCTCGCTTTTGTGATGAGCGGGAATTTGCCATCTTTAAATAGCTGAGTCAGTGTTTTTGCATCCACTGGCAAACCAGCTTTCAGTCTGTCTTCGTAGGCGCGAAGCTCAGCATCATATTCACCTCGAGAGAACCTTCGCAGAATTTCAATCGCGTTATCAAAGTTTTGCTCAACACCAGTTTGAGCCGAAGTAGTTCCAAGCACGTCAGCAAAGACATCGCCAATTCCTCCAAACTCAGCACGCAGTCTGTCGCGCATTGAGCGATACCAGCTTGCCTGCGAAAGAATGTCGATAGCGGCCTGGTCGCCAGCCTGAGCTCGGCTAACAACTTCCTGCACTTCATCAAAAAGCCTCGACGCAAGAGTTGCTTGCCAAAGGTCTTTTGGCACACCTTCAGGCGGCGTATGGAAATCGTAAGGAATCTTTGCCGCTTCTACCTCAGCGATCGTGCCGCCGGCTTTCGATTCCTTAAAGTCAATCTTCGATGCCTCGATAGGAACCCAGCCATCTGCCTCTGGGTAGTTGGCGTGCATGTCCTCGACGGCTTTGGTGGCAGCCTTTTTTAATGCCGGCTTACGTCCAGCCGCGTTGGTTACTACCGTACGCTCAGATCTAGTAAGCGCAGGAGCACTCCCGGCTGCTGGGCCTGGCGGCAGGACGTCCATGATCATGCCGCTCTTGCGCATACCGCTTTCAATTACATTGGCAGCAGCTGGCGCGAGTGCAGTACCTGCAGCCTTGGCACCCTTAACACCAATCTTGACGGCTTCCGGTGCGCCCAGGATCGGGTTGTATTCGCCCAGCGCGTTAAAAACGTCAGCCGTCTTGCGGCGTTCTGCCGCGCTATAACCAACCATGTCCGGTGCGTTCTCAGGCACCACAGGCGGCAGCATCTTGTTTATGTCTTCGGTGGTTGGCAGCACGGTTGACCTCGGCTGCTCGCCAGTAATTAAACCGCTTAATGTCTGCTCGCGCTCAGTACCAGTAAGCAAACGGCTCAGGCTTTCAACGTCACCAGGTAAGCCAAGCGACTGCGCAACTGTGCCGCGCAGTGCGCCAGCCAGCATGTCTGCCATACCCATCGCTGGAACCTCAAGACCACCGGCGGCTTCTGACCTCGCCTTGGTAACGCCACCGCGGCCAAAGCGAGGCTCTGGCACTCCAGCTGGGCCGCCAGCACCTGTCGGCACTTCAGGCTCACCAGTAACCACAACCTCCGGCAGGCGGCCAGTATCAGCAGCAGCCAGCTGCATACCATCAATAGACTCTGCTGGATACTTTGCCGCCAGCAAGTCGTTTATGTATTCCTGTTCAATCAATGAACGCATGTCATTCTTTCAGAATATTGATCAGCTTCTCAATGCGTTTCAGTTCGTCTTTCGTAAACACCACAACCTTTATTGGCAGTATGTCTTTCTTTCTCTTTGCTTCGAGCGCCATCAAATCTGCCATGCTCGTATTTGCATTGATCGTCACGTTGACGCCAAACTCTTCTTTCACTTTTGCCGATATTTTTTCTAGCTTTGCTTGAGCGTCTTTTTTGCGATCAATTGCAACATCATTTTCCCTAAACCCTTTTGTTACTTGGTTGGCTATTCCTTCGTAGTCAACCCCCGTCCTTTTTTCTGGCGGCAGCGCTTTTTGCTTGTCTTGCTCAATGCGCACAAGATCGTCAAACCGCTGCTTAAGTTTTTCATGCTTAACAAACTCAGATGATTTTGGATCGAAAGCACTGGTTAGGTTGTCTGGCACCCCAGAGAATCGACGCAATGTTTGCTCTGCAGCCGCAATCTGCGGCTTTTCAGTTGAGTAAATAAATTCTTGCAGCTCGTTTAATTGCGCTGAGTTGATTTGCCCACGATTGAAATAAGGCAGCAATTGCCCAGGGTCTGTAATTCGATTGTTTTTAATTTCATCTTTTAAGTGCATTCTTACCAACGGATCGCCTTTATTGTCTTTGTCATCCTTCAAGAATTTGTCGAGCTGATCCATTGTTCCCGCCAAAGGAACCATTTGAGCCTCAAGCGCACGCCTTTGAGCCGGGCCTGCTCTGTGCCATTCCGCATATAGCTCAACCAACCTTCTGTCTTTTAATTTCTTCTCATCTTCTTGTTTTTGCCTTCTGTTGCTTTCAACGTCAACAGACTGCTGAGTAAAGGAATTTAGAATCTTAACAAATGAATCCGGGTCATTTTGTTTGATGTATTGGATGATGGGGCTAACTCGGCCAAGATCGCCCGCAATAATTTTGTTTCGAGTTCCCTCATAATCACTCATTAAATTCGGGTCAGAGACAATGTGAACAAGCACAACATTTTTTCTGACTTCGCGGAGTTGGGTTTCAAACTTTTCGGAATATTCTTTTTGAAACGCAAGGCCACCATGAGTTAACGCTGTTGAGGCAACAAAATTGCGAACTACATTTACATAATCTTCAACGCTTCTTTGCTGGCCATTTTCATCAACCCAAAAACCTTGTTCAATTTTTGCTTGCAGTAAACGCAATTGCTCGTTAAAGCCAAGGTCAAATGTTATAAGCCGCTGTTCTTTTTCGCGCTTGAGCTGAACCTCATATGCTTTATTTAGGACGGTTGATCCGTGCGTTTTAATGGTTGCCGCAACCTTAAGCGCTGCGTCTGGATCTGCCTTGGCAACGACCTTTTGAAAACTTCCGGCAAGTGCGGCGATCTTGTTTTCAACATCGCTCGATTGCAATTCGTTGTTCTCAACTTGCACCAACATTTTTCCAAGCTCATTGCTGGCGTGAAGAATAAAGTGGCCGGCGAGCTCTTCTGATCTTGCTTTACGAACGGCAGCATTAAAAAAGCTAGGGAAGTCGCCAGACACTTTGCCGATGCCGCCGCCCAAACCAACTACAACGCCATCACGCGCAAGTTGTAAATCAATGTCGGTTACTGGATTATTTGCAACCCAATCTAACCCTTCTTTTGTACGCAGCTCGGCAGAGTATTTGTTGATGCTCGTGGCCATCCGGTCGAGGATTTGCGCATACACGTTGCTGACGTTAGCTTCAGCGCGGGCAGCGGTCATGTAGTCGACCTCGGTCGGCACGACCTGCTGCATCGGCACACCGCCGGCACCGCGCAGCTGTACTTGTCCTTCTGTCAGTCGCGTTGCCATAATTAGCCTTTCTTACCTTTGTCAGCAAAGTACCGCTCGGCAAAATTGACTGCGCCAGTTACTAGCGTTGCGTTACTAAGCAGCCCACCTGACGTGCGCGCTGCGCTGCCAGCCTGTTCGTACTGCGCACCCTGGCGCTCTGCCGTGAACAGGTTGAGCATGTTCTGGTACTCGGTCGACTGCACCAATGCGGTCGCGTCTTCGTAGCCCATGATGCGAGCAGTGAGCGCATTCAAGTCGGTGATGCCAACGTCGAACATGGTTGCTCTGATGTTTTCGGTCTGCACGGCCTGCACACTGCCTTCGCCCAGCACCACACCGTTCGCAGCAGCTCGAGCGCGGATCGCAGCATTCGTTGCTCGCATGTTTTTCAGCAGCGTGTTGCCAGCGATCTGGTAGTTCTGCGACTCCATCTGCGACTTCTTGAGCGTGCGGCCTGCCTGAATGGCGGCATACATCTCTGCCATGTCGGCACGCACCTCGGCCACAGCGAGGTTGTCGCGTGCCTGCAACAGATAGCCGGTCTGCTGCTGAATGCCAGCAGCGAGCTGCATCTGCGATTGCGCATAACTGGTAAGAAACCCAGCGCCTGCGACAAGTTGTCCTGGATCAGCCATAGTCAGGTTCCCGAATAAACAGCGACTCGGTAATCAAGGCCGAGCAGATTCATCTTCAGCGGCAGACTCTGCGTCACTTCGATCGCCTGCTCGCGGCTGTAGCCGAGGATGCCGTTGACGCGCTTGATGCCGGTGAACGTCGGCACCGGGTCATCCAGCAGCGGGTTGTCCATCAATCTGAAAGCAACCTCCTGCGCATTGAGCAGGCAGTGCTGCGTGTCGTCCAGCACTGCGCTGATCTCGACGATGCGCTTCTTGAACGACACACGGCTGCCGGTCTGCAGCTTGATCTCGACAGGCATCGTCTTGGCATAAACCGTGAAGGGCAGGCCGACTTCGTAGCTGGTGGTCGATTCACGATCAAACGTCACCGCGCCACCAGCGCTCACAGTTTCATTACTTTGCGGCACACCATCAGTAATGACGTTTAGCGACTTGCCGACGTGCGGCAGACCAGAACCGACACCACCAGCCGAGCCACCAGTAAATGCGCAGTCGGTATACAGATCGTCTTTGAACTGCTCAATAAAGTACCGGGTTGTGCTATTGAACACGCGCTTGGTGACGACATAGATCTGCGTCACGTCGACACCAACATCAAGGAAATCACCATCGGTGATGTACTCGCTGGGTGACGTGATCTGCTGACTACGCATGATCGAGAACACCGCCATCGTGCCGTCGCTGGTGTTGGTCATCATCAGCAGGTCGGCTTCCTCGGTACTGGCAGCACGACGCAAGGCGATACGCTGCGGGCCTTTCAACAGATGGCCTGCAAGCAGCGAAATGCGCTGCGTGATGTAGGTCAGCTGCGTGTCGCTAAACACAAACTCGTTTAACGATTTGCCCTGGCGCTGGATGTAGATGCTGCCGGATTCGACCGACTGCACTCGAGTGCCAGGCTTGATGCCGTTGCGGCTGACGTTTTTAAACGTGAACGTCAATGGTGTCACCGGATCAGTGCCTTGCTGCGGCACATAAAACTCACCACCGGTCGTGAACACCTGGAAGTCACGCGAGCTCACAATGTCAGTGATCACGTTCAAGTCATTGGTGTCGAGGGTCGCCTCGACTGCGTCATCATCCAACGATTCGCTTGGCACGAAATCGAAGAACAGATTGATCTTTGAGCCCCAGATGGTCGACGGGCGAGACTTGCTGCCGCCAAAGTACAGCCGACCCTCATGGAAAGTCACCGACCGCGGCCAGCCTTTGCCAGAGCTCCACACATCTTCGTAGCCAGTCTCGAGCTCCCAGCTGCCGTTGGCAACCGCTGCGGTGTTAAAGAATGGGTATTCGGTGATGGCATCAACCGATGTCGCCGAGGTGAACCGCACGATCTTTGCGCGACCCTGTGGGCTGGCATTGATGTACTGGTTCACATGGCCGCTGTTGAACACCGAGGCCGATGCGGTAATCGTGATGTTTCCGGCCACCGCAGACGGCGTGATCGTGCCGGACGGGTTGCTTGCCGACAGCGTGAAGGCGTACTTCGGGATGCTGTCGAACGTGATCGTGCTCGCCGTCCAGCTGGCATCGTTGGCACCGCGCACAATCTTAGTCGGCTGCAGGTCAGGATGCACCACGATCAGCGTGTCAGCAGACTGCGTCCAGCACATGTCATCGACAATGCTGCTGCCGATGCTAGTCGTCAGGTAGTTGTTGCCGCTGCTGTTGATGTTGGCCACCACAGCACCGTTCTTGATGACATACATGCGGTTGTGCGTGAAGCACAGCATGTAGGAGTCATCGACCGAGAACTGAAACGGCACCAGGCGCACGCCGTTGCCGGCAGACTCGGTGCTGGTGTTGGGCAGCTCAAGGATGTGCTGTAGACCAGGCCGACGGCGCAGGCCACCTTGCGGCTGGATCAGCACGTTGGTCGCTTTGGCCAGCGCGTTCGGATAGGACTGCAGGTCAACCCGCGCACGCAACAGCGGGTCGAGCTCGCCCGTCGAGAAGTTGGTCGCAAAGTCGACGAAGCGCGGCATTAGTTCCTCACCTTCGCTTTGAATTTCTTATCTGCGGCTGTGCGGCATATACGGCAGCTTCTAATGCCATTCCATTCATATACGTTGTCGCCAAGCAGTTCATGGCCATTGGCGCAGTGTGTTTTTCGTCTGCGAGGCTTTTGCGCCTTTATGTTTTCGCTGTGCGTGACTGCTTCCAAATGGTGAGGGTTGACGCACATCCTGTTGTTGCAAATATGGTGGACATCTAAGCCTGGCGGGATTTCCCCGACAAAGGCCATATACGATGCGCGATGAGCGCCAACAGGCTTGCCGTGAACGGTCATTGCGCCATAGCCATTGTTGTTTGCACCAGCGACCCACACCCAGCAACCAGCGATTGGGATTGGTACGGATTTCTCAAGAATCCTGGGCGCGATTTCTTCAATGCGGCGCATGTCAGTTCCTCACACTTATGAGGGTATAGTCTTCAATCGCACGGGTCGGCTGACCCTGCGCATCGATGTTCATGGCCGTGCGGAAGTAACCACCGCGGCCATTCTCAGCTGGGTCGCCCACTGCCTTGCGCTCCCAGCGCAGCGACTTGTCCTGTTGTTCGGTGATCGGCTCGGCAATGTGCCAGGCGACCATATACTTCATCAGCTGGGTGAAATACTGCGGCCAAGCGAACTCACCGACGCTGTACTGGTAGTCGATATACACAGCCTCGAGATTCGTCAGCAGCTGGTCGCCCTGGATCTCCCAGTCTTTCTGCACTGGAGCGCCTGGGCTGGCGGTGTCATACACAGCACGCGGGCCGGCAAGCCGGTCGCCTGGCAGCTGGTAGGCATAACTCCAGACCGAGGTCGGCGCAGTCAGCAGGCGAGCAAGCTGCACTTTCTTGGTGTTGAAGCTCCACGGGTACATCACCAGCGTGGAGTCACGGATGTCTGGGTATAGACGGTCACAAACCGACGACTCGTCGGTGCCATCATTGAACGACGTGATGGCCTTTGCACCAATCAGGAGCAGGGCATCTGAACAAATTGTGATCCCGGTATCGCCTGCTGCCATCGCAACCTCTTAATGTGAGAAGGGGCCGATCCCTTAAAAGAGACCAGCCCCCGGCACTACTGTGATGACAGCTTAGTCGCTGTCAGTGTTCGACAGCGTGGTGCCGTCGGTCACGTCCACAACACCGCTTGCATTGGACACGACATACACCAGAGTGACGACGGCGGTCGAACCGGTCGAAGTCACACAGTGGATAACGTCGCCCACTTCGAGCGTGTTGGCCAGCGAATTGAAGTAGCCGCTGGTGTTGACATCCGCGATGGTGTCGGCAGTTTTGTAGCCGTACATCGACGGGGCGTTGCCGCGCTTGGCGGCAGAGTAGGTGGCAAAGCCAGCTGCATCAAAAGCCATGATTCAGCCCTCCCTATTAAGCTGCAGCCGCGGTGTCGCGGGCAGTGATCTTGACGATACCCTCGGCATCGATCGCAACCGAACCCGCCGAGAACAGAGCATTGACCAGCCAGCTCGTTTTCTCAGGGATGTAGTTGATCTCAGTCTTGGGTGCGATGCCTTCTGCGTAGCCGATGGCGTCCTTGTGGAAGGCGTACAGCGTGCGATCCGACGAACCATCGATCGGCAGGCCACCTTCCGAGCGGTCACCCAGCACATGGAACGTGAAGCCCAGGAAGCTGTTGATCTCGCCCTGCACCAGCGCCTTGACGGTGTTGAAGTCAGACGACGTAACCGAAGTCTGCTCGAGCATCGATGCCAAGCTGTTGGCGTGGATGATGATGTGACGACCGTCGCTCGGCACGTTCTTGGTGTTCAGAATCTTCGCAGCCTCACGCAATTTGGCGATGTTCATGTTGGTGTTTGCACCACCAATCGAGTTCGCCACGGTGCCGGTGCCAGAAGCAGCAGCCAGCGCGTCAAGAATCAACTGATCCTGGCGACGGCCAATCGCAGCGCCGACCACCTGGGCGAGCTCAGAGCGCTCGTCAAAGTTGACCTTTGCCTGCGAGAAAACGTCCGAATACTCAGCAGCGTTCCAGTCGGTCAGGCTGCAGGTAACGGTTGAGAAGCCGACGTTCATCGGCGTGACATCGGTCTGCGTTACGCGGGCAGTTGCCACGCCACGACCGACTTTCGGGAATTTAACGGTAGAGCCTTCGACACCACGACGCTGACGCACAGCGCCCACCAGCATTGCTTTGCCCTGGTAAGCCTGTTTGACCTCAGCATCGAACAGCGTCACAAAGGCATTGCTCAGAGAGATAGCCATTTGAGAACCTCGTTCGGTTGATTAGTCAGGGTTTGCGCGTCGGTGAGCCGCGTCATGCGGGCCTGTGCTTGCGACTTACGGTCGCCACTCGGCAGCATCTCGCTGCGAGTCAGGGTCGGGGGAACCCGGTGGGCCTTGTCGCAGATTGTAGGCAACTGTATCCAAAATGCAACACAGTCGATTGCAATCTGTACAAGACCCGACCGGTTAGTCCTTGACGACCTGGTTGAACAGCTTCTCGACCTTTTGCCGGTAGGCGGCGTCGGTCTTGTACTTGGGATCGGCCACCATCTGGTAGAGCTCTTCTTGGGTCGGCGCTCCTTCAATCGGTGCAGACTGAATTGGCATCCGGCCCTCGTAGGCCTCGCGGATCTTGACCAGGGCATTCAGGCCTTGAGCCGTGCCGCCCCAGATCTTGAACTCCTCAAAGTCGTCGGCTGACCAGACGCCCTTGTTGACCAGGCCACGCGCCCAGTCGACCATGCCGTCGACCATTGCCCGACCGTTGGGGCCGAGCTTCTTCATCTCGAC
>Ga0070749_10003388_pt1 | contig 10681 bp, 6 predicted proteins | sample VirMetDEL_Nov_18_FD_75180 | JGI IMG/M metagenome (GOLD analysis project Ga0070749, IMG submission 75180) | Aqueous microbial communities from the Delaware River and Bay under freshwater to marine salinity gradient to study organic matter... | ecosystem: Environmental > Aquatic > Marine > Coastal...
AGTTCTAGCATCTGAGATAGCAGCATTTTGAACTTCAGTTCTAGCAATTAACATTTTTTGTTCTTCTTGTTTAGCCTTCATACGTTGAGACCATAGACTAAGCAATCCACTTAGTAAAGTGGACCCAAGCATTGTAATTATTTCAAAAGGAAAACCCATTTAATTTTCAGTAGTTAAAGTTAAAGACAGTAAATCATTTACTGAATCTATTAAATATTCAGGTATGTCTGTAGGAAAAATGTCATCTTCTTTATATGCAATCATATACGACTCAATCAAATCTTCATATAGTGGTCTAAAGTCTTCACGCTTAATCCAAGGTTCATTCGATTGACTACGAGCTTTACAGTCTATTCTGTATGCTACGTCTAATTGTTTTTCTGTATATAATAACATTATTTTAAATATTTTAAATCTGTTAAATATTTTTCTACAGTACCAGCACCTTTTTCTGTGTTCCAATCTCTCTTCCACTGTACTGCTCGTTGTTCAGGGGTTACTCCAATAGGCTCCGGAACTCTTTTTAATAAAGCTCTGGTTACTAACGTTGCTATTTCTGGATTGTTTAAGTCATCATACTCAATGTCTCTATAATTAGTACCATACTTCTGTTCCATTTTTGAAACATATCTTCTTAACCCAGCTCCTACTTCAGTATTATCCTTTAAAGAGTCTGTAAAATCTTTGAAACGAATGGGTGTTATTTGGTATGCACTTCTATTATCTTTTCTAAAAGTTTCTTTATCTGTCGCAAACTTTGATTCAACCCATGCAAATTCCCGTAATAATTGTGCATCAACATCTGATTCAGCAAATTTTTGTATAGCTAATTCATATGCATCTTTTCCAATATATTCAGGTTTAACTGGTCCTCCTTCATTATAAGGCTTTCTAATTTTTCTAACAATAACACCTATACCAGACATTTTATATTTATTAGGCAAGTCCATTATTTCGTAATTAGAACCCAGTGTTTCATTTAAATATTCTTTAAGCTCGTTACGGGTAAAGCCTTTTTGATATGTTCCTTTTGCTGTAATAAGCTCTGAATCAGAAATTTTATTTTTAGCATTAGGTGCTGCTTTTAAAACATCATCTTTTGATCTAACTGTAATTACAGCCATACCATTATCGTCTAATAAACTTCCTATATTTTTTACAGCTTTATCTCTATCAGCTTTTTGAAGAACATTTAAAACTGAAAAGTTTGTAATGAAATCATATTTTTTATTTATATCTTCTACTTTTACAAAATCAGGAAGTCCATACTTTTCAACTTTATCTAGTTGAGGAAACGGTTCAAACGTATCTGCATTCAAAGACTTCTGTGCTTGTTTAACTTGCATTCCAGAACCATAATCAAGTGAATTATATTTTTGGTAGTCTTCCATAATTTTTGCAGCTTTGGAATATGTACCACCAGTAGTCGCTATTTGAGTTTTTTGAGCCAGTGATTTATCATAAACTTTTGACATTAATTTAGAAGCAATCTTACCTCCAATATTTTTTCTTTCTCTTCCCAGCTCTGTAATTTTTTCAAATGGTGTTTTTAAAACAGCAGCAGTTTTAGTAGGATTCCACCCCGGTTGTTTTAAATTTAATTCGTTTTGTAATTTAAAATTAATAACGTTTATTAATTTATCTTTACCCTGCTGTGCTATGTTTTTTTCAAGAGTAGAATCAAAAGACATAGAAGGTTCGTCTTTATACACATAATCTACTAAGTCTCTTTTTAATAAATTTAATGCATTTGGAAAACTTATTTTATAATAAGGACTTAAAACATTATTTAGTTTAGAAACATATTCATCTTTATTTTCATAAGTACCAATTAAAGAATCAATAGTTTTTTTTAAAGTATCAATGTCTTTATTTTCAGGAGCAACCATTACGATTTTACCTTTATTAAATCCTAGCCTATCCATTTGTTCTTGATAAGGCTCTCCAGTTAAAGGGTTAATTCGTTCAGATGCATTTTCTTTTGTAAACGGAACTTCAGGACCTTTTATAGTTTCTTCTCCAACTACTCCACCTGCGGAAAACTGATCTCTATAATCTATTTCTTGCATTGTATATGGGTCTATTTGAGAAACAGGACCACCAGCAAACTTTAATAATCTATTCTTTGTGAGTAAACTAGACTCTTCTGTTTCTCGATCAGTTACTACATCAGCCCCTTTTCTAAATCCTTTTAGAATTTTTTTATCTAATTCTTTTGCAGCTTTTTGTAAAGGAGTATAAGGCTCTCTAAATCCTGTATACTCTTCCATAATATCGCCAACAGCCCTATCAAAAATATTTTTAGTTCCTGTTAATGGAAGTTTTCTAGCTGCTGTTTCTAAGAATCCTCTGTTGTATAAAGTTAATCCTATAATGTCATTGATTACTGGACCTCCGACACCTGTTGTTGCTACCAATGGATTTTGACCATAAGAAATACCTTCAGTAATTCTAACTGGATATTCTAATGGACCTAAAAGTCCAACACGCTGATAAGCTTTTAAAGTATCTCTCCAATCTCTACCGTCTTCTTTAATTCTTTCTCTTTCTTCAGGAGAACTTCTCCAGTAGTTTGTAGCTTTTGCTACATTAGTAGACATTAAAACAAACGCAGCCAATTTAGGTGCATTAACTGTAGTGTCAGTTATCGTGTCCCTAGCAAAGTTTCGTAATACAGTATTACCAAAAACTGTAGGATATCTTAAAAACTGTGTAAAGATATCTACTTTTGGGTTAGTCATAAAAGTTGGAACAGTTGCGTACTCTCTTGATGTCTGTAAAATAATTCCGTTTGTAAATCTTCCAGCACCTCGAATAATATCATTACGATAAAACTCATCAGACTTTGCTTGTTCTGTAATTTCATCCCCATATTTTTTAGTCCATGCAACACCTTTATCAATATCTACATTTAAATCAAACAATTCACCTTGAAGTCTTTTTATTTTATTTTTACTAAGACCTGTAGGGTCTGCTAATTGTTTTAAATTTGATTGAATTAAATCTTTACCAGTTGAAAACGCAGCAAGTTGAACTGTTTTTGTCCAAGGTATTAATAAATTAAATCTATAAAATCTTCTGGCTTGTTTTTGTAAAAATTCGTTTTGTAAACCTTCACCAGATAAACGATTCGTTACATCAGACATAGCTTCATCCACTGCTAAAAAGACACTGTTCATTTCTTTTAAAACTTCATCATCTGTCAGATTATGTTTTTCTTTTAAGATTTGAGAAATTTCAGATGTAAATAATTTGTGTCCTCTTTCAATTCCTTCTTGTGCTCCTTTAACAGCAGAACTTACCGGAGCTTTACCGAGTGTAATAAATGCTTCTGATAATGAAGATATAGTAGCTAGTGGTAAATAAGCCATAGCATTAGCAAGTTTAGTACCATCATAGATACCTTGTATTAGTCCACTATCAAAGTAATTAACCTGACCTGTTACAGATTCATACACATCAATAATTCTTTGTTTTTGTTTTGAAGACAGTCCTTTACCGTTTCGTGCTTTTTTTAATTCAGCATCTATTGGATTAATAAATCTTTCAACAAACTGAGATTTATTATCTTGTTTAAATAATATAAGATTTTCGTCTTCAGTTTTTCCTATTACTCTAACGTCTCGACCAGCATTTAAAAAATGTTTTTTATGCTCAATAGTCTTAGCAGCATTCATAAAATAATTTGTAGTAACAGGGACTAAATCATTTGTAAGAAACTCTGCGAACTCATTATCATCTAAATTTTCAAACTTACGAGCTTGAGTTAAAAGATTTGAATGAGAACTATAAAGTTCATTTTGTTTATTAAGCATTCCTTCAACAACATCATCAACTTTATCAGCTTCAACAATATTGTTATCAACTAACTTTTGTTTAAATAATTCTGGATTACTTTTAATTGCTTCTCTATTCCAAGAACGAGGAAAATAATTTTCAATATATTTAGGGTCTAAACCAACCTCTTCTGCATCCTTTTTAATTTGATCAAAAAATATTCTTAAATTTTCAGCAGCTTGTCTTACAGCTTGACTTGCTCCAGCAACTTCACCGCCTCGCATTAAAGTTATAACAGCTTGTTCATCTTCTGGTAAAACTTCTCCAACCTGTCTAATTGGAGCAACAGCTTCATCAAACCCTAGTTTATAATTACCTCTTCTAAAGTTAATATCTTCAGCATATGAATAGCCTACTCTACGTTTAGTTTTAGCTATTAAACTTTTATCAAATTCTGAAGTAAATTTTTGACCTAGTAATCTTGCAGTAGGTGAAAACTCTGCATCAGTTTTTAAAATCCAAGCAGGACTTGCAAGTGTTTTAGCTAGTAAAGTATCTTTTGCTTTTCTTAAATTATATAATAAATCACTACCAGCTTCTTTTCTGTAACCGTCATCAGTATAAAGTTTTTCTAATCTGTCTTGGAAGAACTCGTTTTTTCTTGCAAGTCCTCCAAAAATACCACCTGTCAAGGCTCCAATAGCTGTACTACCTACTAATTCAGGCTTAGAATAAAGCTTTCTCATGTTGGTATTTATTTCTGTGTTTTGTCTAAAATGATTATCTAGACCTGTCCATGCACCAACTTCGGCTGCAGCAATACCAACTGTTTGAGCAGGAGTAATTTTGCTTTTAGCTATATTTTTTAAACCTTGATTTACGCCAGTAGCTACTACCTGTCTTGCACCAAAGGAAGTTCCTCCAGTAACAGGAGTTAATAAAGCAGCAGCAATCGCAGTAGGGTCGGTAGAAATATCAACAGCAGCGTCTTTAACAAGCTCAAGATATTGTTTTAAGCTTCCCATATCTGCTCTGTCAAAACGAGAGCGTAAATATTTATAGTCATCTTTTTGTTGTTGAGTAAATTTTTCACTATCCATGGCACGTTGCATACCATTAAATAAGTTAAAATCAGAGTCTCTTAAATACTCAAATATATCGTCAGACTGTTCTCCTACAGAACTTAAAAATCTTTCTGATATTTCTTGAAAATCTTCGTTGCTTTCTAAATCATCTAATGTATAATTACGACCTAAACGAGATTTTTTATTTCCCTTGGTAGAAAGTAGTGTCATAGTTAATCTTCAATTTCTTTTTTTTCAGGTAAAGTGGCTTTACTATAAAATCCATACGCAGATAAACCACCAAATAAACCCCAGCCAACCGTTTGTTTTAAACTAGGTAGATATGCTTTAAGATATAAACCCGGTAATTCTGCAATTTCTTTTCTAAAAATTTGTAACATAGGAGTACTAACACTTTTTTCTGATTTAGACATAGCTCTAAAAATTGCTTTTTCTATAACTGTAAGACCCTTTACAAAATTATCTTTATCTGCAGTATTACTAAAACCTTCCATCATTCTTTTCCGAATTTTATTTATAGAAGCTTGTCCTGTTTTTGATTTTATGATATTATCTGCTAGTTTAGGAATTAAAGTTTTACTAGCAACTTTACCCCCAATTTTATAAAGTCCATAACCGGGGACTAACCAAGATGCATCATAAAGATCAAGCTCATCCCCCACTAAAAAGTCTGATACTTTACCAATATAAGGTATTTCATTTATTTCTTGTAACCATGTTTTTACTTCTGGAGATTCATTACCTTCATTTATAACGATGTTATTATATTCTTTGGCTGGAATAATACCAGCATTTTTCATAATACTATTAAGAGCTATCTCTTCTTCTTCTTTTTGTTGATCATCTAAATCAGACTCTTTAATAGCTAATAAAAATTAATCTCTCATTGTTCTAAGTTCTTGTTCAATACCATATTCGGGCTTTACTTGTTTAATACTTTCAATATACTGAGGTAACTTATTAGTATCTACAGCTCCTTGCATATTATCTAAATCAAATAAACTCATGTTGGTATCAATAATTAAAGAATCTTGTCCTGATACATATTCAGTTGCTGCTGCTATTGCTTGAGGTTTAGATAGCCCTTGTGTGTTTATAAGATTTTCTGCGGTATCTAAAATATTATTGGTATACGAAATAGGATTATCTTTAAATTCATCTTTATAAAATGATTCTAAGTCTACATCATTTGCTCTTTTTATATAAGCAATTATATCATCTTGTCCTGTTTGTAACTCTGTAGCGTTTCTAACTTTACGTTCTCCTGTAATCGTATAAGAACCCATCGGAATAGCATTACCTATTTGAACTGGTGATCCATCTGGGGCTTGAGCTATAGTAGTTGCAAAGGTAACTTTAGATTTTCCACCATATTTGTCTTCAACAACATTTTCAAATGTATTAACATTAGCGTTTTTGTAAGCTGTAATTTTTTTACCTTCTTCGCTTTTCATAAACTCAGTAAGTTCTTCTATAGGATTGCCAAGTTTTCCATAAGCTTCAAGAGCAGACGTAGCGTTTTTAAATTGATCTCCAATTAAACCGCTTAGTAATTTTTGTTTAGCTAATCTATCTTCTTCTGTTAAAGTTTCTTTATCATGTGATTTAGCAATTTTTAATACTTTATTACCAAACCATGCACCTAAAGTTTTAGGAGCTTCTCCTTCTGCTCGAATAAGTTCAATCATATCTTCATGGGTTAAGTTTGGTATAGCCAGTTGAGCATCTACTGTTTTATTCCACGTGGATAAATTATTAGGGTCTTTAGAATAGTTTTTAGAAATTTCATTAATAGCATCACTAAAACCATCAACATTAAATTCTTCTCCGTAAATACTTAATAAATGATTTCTAAGATTATTTCTTGTTTCAGCTTCAAGCATTTGCTGTCTTGTATAACCAAGCTTTTCATATTCTTTATACATAGTATTCCATTCTTTAGCAGTTTCATTTTTAGCTAAATAATGTGATCTAGCGACAGCTCCTTCTCTTTCAATTTTTTCTGCATCTTGATTAATTAACCAATTAGCTCCTGCTGCTGCTAGATTAATACGATATAAATTTTCTTGTATTTTTTCTTGTTTTTTGCGTTCTTTTTCTTCTCTTTTTCTTTTTGCTTCAAACTGTTCTTGACTAAAAGAAACTCCACCATCACCTTCATATAAACCGTTAGCCATTTTTTACTCCTGCTGTCCTAATAAACTTGGTTGAGCTTGTTGAGGTCTGCTAAGTAATCCTTCAGGTATTTCAAGCTCTTCAATATCCTCTACAATTTCTTTTGGTAAAACGCCTTCAGGAACTTTTCTATCTTTATTAGCTTTACTTGCTGCATATTTTTTTAAATTTTTTGCTCTCATTTCAGCTATTTCATTTTCGTCTTCTGGTTCAAGATCGTCTTCTTCATCCCCTGTTAAACGATAGTCATTAATTCCTGCTTTTTCACATAAAGCCATTAGTAAATACATTACAGGCTCTAAAAGTAATAATAATAAATCTGGATTCCATTTACCTTCTTGAAATCCTCTTTGTAGTATTTGTAAAGCTACATCAGAAATAGGAACTCCTTGTCCAATTCCTACAATTAAGGGTACATAAATATCTTCTACTAAAAGTTCTTTAGCAATAAAATTTAAAGCTTCTCTAAAGTTAGTAAATTCAGGAGGTCTTTCCCAAGGATACGATTGATCAGGACTATTAGTTAAAGACTGTCCCGGAATAGGTCTACCTGAGTTAACAAGTGCATCTATTCCTGCTTGGTTATAATCTTCTCTCATTAACTATTTCCTCCATATCCTTGAAGTCTTCTCATATCATTAATATAATTTGTACTTCCCATACTTGCTTGGTCCATAAGATAAGATTGTCCAAGTTGACTTGTTGCTCCCCAAACACTTCCTACTGATTGATAAGCATTATCCATAGTTGTAAAGTCTGCTTGATTAAATATACCTTGACTATTAAATGCATCAATTGTTCCAATATCTAAAGGTCTAACTATGTTTAATGTTTGCTCTGGCATTTGAGGGGCTAATGCTGTTTGTAAATGTGCAAAGGCAGTTTGTGCTGCTTTTTTTCCAAACTTGCTTGGATCAGTTAAATCTTTTACCATAGAATCATAAGATTGTGAAACAAAATCTTTTCCTTTTTCAAGTAAACTTTTATTTTCTGTAATAACGTCTGTGATTGCTTTATCTTCTATTCCTAAAATTTTTCCAGTATCTAATTCTTTACCTACTTGATTTAAAGATACTCCTTCTCGTTTTACATATTCTTCTAAAGCAGTTTGTTCTGCTGCACTTTCTTTAATAATATCTTCAGCTCCGCTACCAAATACAGGAGTTCTTCCTTCACTTAATGTAAATCCTTTACCTTGTAAAAAATTACCAGCCCTATCAAAACCATTAGATATTGCTGTACTAATCGAACTATAAGCACTCCCAATAGCAGAACCAGCACTATGGATAGCTCCCATAGCTTGTCCAATAACTCCTTTTAGTCCTCCTTCAGCTACTAATCTAGATGCAAAAGTTGTAGTCCCCTGAGCTAGTCCTTGTGTTGCAAATTGCCCGAAGGCTTTACCAACTGTACTGCTCCACAAAGAACTTAAACCTGACATAGCATAAGGCATTAAAAACATCATACCAAGCTGTCCAACAATGCCTAGCTTTCCAAAAGCTCTTCCTACTTTATTAACAACTTTTTTTATACCTCTGCCAATTTTTTTAGCAATTTTTCTTAGTTTTCCCACTTTAATCTCCTATACCACCTATACCAAATATTCTATCAATGGTTGATGAAACATTATTAAAATTAGTTTGCCAGTTTTTTGCAGCATCCCCTTCAGCACTTGACGCAGCTACCATAGCTTGTACTTTTCTTGTAGCTGTATCGTTAGCCCATCTGAAATCATAGTCTGCTTGATCTCGTAGTTCTTGCCAAATAAATGCTTGAGCTTGTGAAGATAAATCAAATGCCATTTTAGTATTTTGTTGATTTATAGCATTTTGAGCAGCAGTGTCTGCTAAGTTAGCTCTTCTTCTCCATTCTATATTTGATTGTTCAATTGCTTGTGCATTTTGAACATTAAACTGTTCTCTATTAAAATCTATTTGCTCATTAAATTGTTTAACTTGATTAACAATAGCAGCATTAGCTTTATTAACTTCTAATTGATTTTGAACTCTTCTTGCTTCAGCTGCATTAGCTTGTTGAATATTAAACTGTTGAGCTGCATTAGTTTGTTGAGCATTAAATTGATTAACTTGTGTATTCAAACTTGCCATAAATTGTTGTGTTTGATTTTCACTAGCAGCATTAAATTGTCTTGCTGCATTTGTAGCAGCTTGATTAGATAACAATCTTTGTTGTTCTTGTTGGGCTTTTAATACATTAGCTTGTTGTTGGATATTTAAATTTGCCATATCCATAGATAAGAAAGCTTGAGCATTTTGTATTTGTGCTTTTTGATAAAAATCTGCTTCAGCTAAATTAGCTTGTGACATTAGCACTGCATTTTGCAGAGCTGATTGTTGTTCCATACTAGCTTCAGTTAAGCCTACAGTTTGTAAAAACTTACTGTTAGATAAAGCTGTTTGTTGATCAGCACTAAACTGAGCCATATCCATTGCAAAAACATTTTGTGCATTTTGCATAGCTGTTTGCTGTCTAAACTGTGTATTTTGTAATTCAACTTGTGCTTCAATTGTTTTTTGTTGTGAAACACTTTGTTGTATTGCTTGAGCATTAGACTGAGCTAAAGGTATAGCTGAAGTAATAATAGCATTGAGCAAAGCGTCTCTACCAACTGTCGAGGCAGACATACCTCGTTGAGCTAACATTTGTTCTACGGATGCAACCGCAGGTCTTGCCCAAGATGGTATTTCACCTTCTTCAATGCCCTTTAATAAACTATCTAATTGATTAGATACTAAAGCTTCTTGAGGTAAGCCTTCAATAATTCCTCTTTGTTCTTCAGTAAATTCAGTAAGTCTTGCTTCGAGAGCTTCGGGGTCATTTCCAAGCTCTGTAATATCTTCTTCACTAAGACCAGCATTACGTAATTGTTTTTTAGCTCGTGTAACTCTTGCTAAAGATGTTCCAGCATTTTGAGCTGCTTGAGCTTTTGAATCGTCACTAATTTTACCAATAACTCTTTCAGTCAAAGCCCCTTCAGGAATATCAACAGTTACTGTTTCAATCGGATCAACTCGTTCAACTCCAGCAGCTTTTGCTAAAGCTTCTTGTTTAATTTCACCTTGAGCTACTGCAACTTCAGGAGTTTTTGTAATTTGTTCAGCTTCTACTTTAGCAGCAGTAACTGGTTCGGGAGTTTTAACTGTAGCAATATCTTCTATTTTTTGTACAGCTTCTACACCCGCTTCCTTAACTAATTCAGGACTAACTCCTTTTCTTTCAGCAAGTTGCATAGCCTCTGATTCATAACCAGCTCCTGTAGGAACTGATACAAGTTCTTGCTGTGGAATGGCTCCTTCAGGTATTTCGCCTCTAGCAATAGCTTCAGCCTCTCTACCCGCTTCAACCATTCTTTCTCTACGCTCTTTTTCAAATGTTTCTTTTGTTAAAGGAGCCGGTGTAGGTGCCGGTGTAGGTGCGGGAGTAGGAGCAGGTGTACCACCCGGAGGTCCTCCAAATGGACCAGTAGGTACTTTTGTAGGAAGTTCAGGATTATATCCGGGAGTACCGGGAACGTTTACATTTATAACTTCTTCACCTTCACGGTAACCAACCCTACCACCTTTACTCATGTCAATACGACCTTCAGTAGTATACTTCTTTTTATACTTTTTATTTTTTGCCAT
>Ga0070749_10003392_pt1 | contig 10678 bp, 24 predicted proteins | sample VirMetDEL_Nov_18_FD_75180 | JGI IMG/M metagenome (GOLD analysis project Ga0070749, IMG submission 75180) | Aqueous microbial communities from the Delaware River and Bay under freshwater to marine salinity gradient to study organic matter... | ecosystem: Environmental > Aquatic > Marine >...
TGCGGGGAATTGCAAACCCCAATAAAAAACCCCGCTACCGTCATTATCAACGGGCGGGGTAAAAGGTATTGGGCTGATTAAAACCCTAACTTTATTCTACTTTTTGTCGGAAGTTTCGGCTTCTTTTTTAGAGCCTTTTGCTTGTATCTTTTGTGCGATTGCTAACGCTTCAATTTTTCCTACAAAAGTAGCGTTGTCTAAAATATCAATTAAGCGTGCAATATCTGTTTGTTTTGTCATGTCTTAATCCTTTTATAAAGTGAGGTGACAACCTGTTCACATTAAAACGGTAAGACAGCCATTTTTAATTGGGCCGCCACCCCTTAATAGTATAATTATCGTCAACTAGCTTGTCAAGTTTATTCCTTTGGTAAATTAATTCTTTTTTTATCCAAGCAACGTCATTTTCTACTTTACCATAATTCCACGCTGCAATCGGAACAGCAACAATCGTTGCAATAACCACATGAGATATGACCGTCCCGCCCATGTCAATAAGCTGTTGCAACATGGCACTATTTGCCCCCTTTTTCTTTGGCTAAAAATGCGACTGTTCCGGTAAGTATAGTTGCAATTGCTGCTGATGGTGAAGCTGCAAGCTGTGTAGCTCCTAAAATTGCAGTTCCTAAACCAGCCGAACTTGAAGGCTCTTTTAAACGATTGGCAAACCAAGTAATAAATTTAATCATACTAGCACCTCCTCAACGGCTATATATTTTTGCCCGTTTGCTGTTTGTATTCCAGCCCATTTTGCGGGATTATCTGCCATTTTATCAGTTCTTGTATCTAAATGCAACCCCGGGTATGGTTTCCAGTCGGGATATACGCCAACACCTGAAAACCAGTTCATAGAGCGCACCAAATTGTAAAATTGTGTTAATTCTTGTGGTGTTAATCCTTTGCCATTTTTAAGTGGCATAATATCGGCTGCGCGTACGACCCCGTTTAAATCTGGGTAATGCTGGGATTTTTCGCTGCCCCCTTCCCGCCCTAAAGAACCGGGTGCGGGGCTTATTATAATAGGGTGTCCCCAAATCTCGCGCAATTTGTCTAAACCTAATAGTAACTTATTATCAAGCACTAACCACCATACACCAAATTCACTTGGTTTAAAGTATTTTAACTCTGGTTTGTCTTTTAACCGTTTCACGGTGATAACTCCTAATATGGCTATGGCTATTAAAAAGGCTCTCATTTTTTCACTGGTTTAGGGTTGTTAGCTTTAATCTGCAAATTTCTTTGTTTTAAAGCGTCAACACCGTTTTCAACCAGATATTCAAGTTGTTCTTCTGCTGTACCGTATTTTCGAACACGCTTATTTGTTATTTCTTTTTCTAAATCTTCGGGTGTTCTGGTGTCATAACTTTCTACCAAAACGCCATTTTCATATCTTTCAAATTTGTGTCCCATAATTATACCCTAAATCCAAATCCAATCGCTTTATTGTCATATCCCGGCGTACCAAATGTTGAAGGTAAAGCTCCAAATGTGTGTGAAACCCACCAATCTTTGTCACCGTTTCCTGTAAGGTTTGGTTTGCCCATAGTATACATGACTTGGATCCCGTCCCCGGTGTCAATACCTGATATGGTAAACCCACCGTTAGCAACTACACAAAAGGCGTAAAGTCCGGCTTTAATTGGTTGGGTTATCGAGGCTTCTTTAGTACCAGTGCTATTAACGGCGACTGTACCCGCATCAACAATAAGGTTGGTTGGCACACCGTCGATAATGTCGTATATGCCTAGCCTTGCTAGTGTTCCTGCCCCTGTTTGTGTTACTTCAATGGCGATTCCACTTAGTACACAATTTTTAGGTATGTAAACTGGAACGGCTCGTAATTGGTTTGCGCTTAGTCCGACCCCACCGCTATGTACATTTCCTGTTGCACCGCCATAATAACGCCCGGATGTAAACCCGCCATTTATTAAAGACGCCGCCGTAACTGGTGTATTAATTCCCATAATTAACCTCTAAAATGTTTCTATGACACCTATGTCTGTTGTGGCTATTGAACCAGTGGTTACACGTCCGTAAATGGCCGCGCTTGTTTCAAGTTCGATTGATGCGCCCGGAATAAGTTTTGCGCCCTTAGTACCTGTAATGCCAGAATCCCCAACATATAAATCAACACCCGCATCATTATTTTGTATGATCACTTTTTTACGGGCTGAACGGGCTGCAACGATTACTGCTGCGGTGGTATTAATAGTGTTTGCAGAATTTTCACCGTCAAGGCTGCCCGGAATATCGGTACTAAAATTTGTTGTTGCCTGGGGGTCACTATCTGCAAGTCCGGAAGTATAAATACGCATGGTTGCGCCTGATTGCGCTGCATTTGTCAAATAAATTTTACCAAAAGGCAAATCTTTTAAACGAACGGTTGAGCCAGCTTTAATAAAGTATGGCTCTGCGTCTTTTGCGTCAAAACGCACAAAAGCTTCACCAACACTTGCGCTTGTATCAACTGTTGTATCGTCTGAAAACGCCACTGTCGGTACTTGCAAAAAGTCACCTGCAAGCGGTATTTCTACATTATTACGAGCAACTGATAAATCAATATCCCGTTTATTCCATAGCTTTGCAAGTTCCTGATTTGCGACACCATAATTTAATCTAAGTTTTTCATTTGACATGACATTACCCTTTTAATTTTTTCAGCGCCGGGAAGGTGCGAACCAACAAGGCTGTTGCAATTATACCTAAAAACGCTTTACCGATAAAGGAAGAAAATATACCATTTTCACCGACTATTACTTTTTCAACACTTTCTACCGTGTAGCGAACATTGTAAAGCCCGATTGCTGCGCTTACAAAAGAAACTCCTACTATTATCGGTATAAGTGGTAAAGCCATTTATATTATCTCAATTGTGGTTGTCATCCGCCCGGTTACTATGTCATTTGCAACGATACGGTAATTTGCGCCCCCGGGAAATTCGCCCGACTCAATACCTTTTTGTAGAAAAGTGTCAGCAACATCTTCTGCCATTTTGCGTTTATCTTCGTCCGAATAATCAGCCGGGTTTAACGGCTTTTTTCCAAAGCCCAAAACGCCCCCATCTTCTACTTTAGTTTTTATAACGTATCTTTCCATATCGTTTCTTTATTTTTTTAAAGCTAATATCGCTAAAACACCTAGCCCTAAAACCATTGCGCCCGTTCCAATACCCCCGGCGCTTGTACCAGATGGGATAAAGGATTGTATGGTTTCACGAAAACCGCCTGATAAAAGGGCGGGCGTTGCAGCATTTGCAGCGTTGCCCGGGTTGTTAATTGATTCTTGCACACTTGGTAAACCTAGTTGCGTAACTGTCGGTGCTGCGTTTGCGCTTTTCAAAATAGCGTCATTTCTTATGCGCTCCAAACTTTGCGCCACTTTTGCACTTTCTAATTGAGACCTCGCATTTAAAGTTTGAGCGTAAATATTACCGCCCGTTGTTGCAACTTTAGAAACTGTATCTGATAAACCAGTAATGAAATTACCGATTCCAGAAAATATGGAACTTGCGCCCGTTGCGCTAGATGTTGTGTTACCTGGTATTAAATTCGGCGGTATTGGTGGTCCTTGCACTTCGGGCTTTAAAACTGGGGTAGGAATAAATGACATGGTTACCTCATAAATTTATAATATAAATATACCGCAATTAAACCCGGTATTGCAAGTTGTTTTAAATCGGGTTTTCCAAGGATAGCTGCGTTTTGATTTGCGATTGCAATTGACTCATTAGCCCGTGTGGCTTCTTCCTGCGCTTCAATTGCTGCTTTTTGTAATTTTGCTTGTTCTGCTGCTGCTTTTTCGGCTGCTGCAACGGCTTTTTCTTCTAAAGCCAAGCCTTGCTGAGCAAGAAATTTATTTGCTTCAATTGCCTGTAATTGCACTTGTCGGTCTTTTTCTGCCTGTTCTTTTTGAAAAGCAATTTCTTTTTCTAGTTGGCGGGTTTGTTCTTCTGCTATGAAAACGGACGCTTGAGCATCGTCTTTTACGGCGGATGCTTGGCTTCTGGCTTGTGCTTTTGCTGCTGAACTGGCTTTATTGGCTGCGTATGCGCCCCCGGCTGCTGTTGCCACCGCCGCTGTTGCTAGTAATGCTGTAGTGCCTATCGCCATTATAAAACCCTTATCAAATTTGTCATAGCCTGTTCACCGGGTGCAATCTGGAATCCGTGTTCCTGATAACGTGAAACTAAACGTTTCACTTTGCAACTGGTAAAAACTGCCTTAAACCCGTCAAGTTTTGCTTGTTTTAAAAGGGCTTCAATACAACGATCTACACCTTCGCTATGACAATCACGCAATCCATGACGGTTACTTATTAAATACTCTAACCAACATAGATCACTGTCGGTTTTGTATAAAAAACCCGCACACAAATAAACACCGTCTTTTTTCGATATAATACCCGTCTGCGGTAAAAATTGTCGTGGCATTACAGGCCATTTGTGCGACTCCCACCACTTGCAAAGCATAGGATAGTGGGAGTCTTCAAAAGGAACTGTTACCACGCCAGCCATATTACGACTGTAACGGGGCTTGTTGTATAAATTGCTGCGGTACAATAACAACCGTACCGTCACCGCCTGAAGGCTTGGTGACGTCAAGAATCAAGTCTAATTCGCTTGCGCCTCTTGCGTCATACAATTTATTCAAATTACCCATTGGTGTTAAATCAGCAAAATAGAATCCGTCTAACCATTGGTTATCAGAAATATCATAAGAAAGCTTATTAATAGTTTCTACTGTCGCACCGTCAAAAGAGTAAGGCACGTCTGAACCTGATTTAATCTGAATATTGTTAATAATTGTGTTATCCAACACGCCGGAATCATCCAAAGCGTAAATTTGGCAACCACGAAGCATCATGCCCGTTGCTAATTTTACGCGGTGATTTGTAGTAGTACTGTCGATAGTTTCTACAATTAGAGATTCGTTTTTAACCATACGACCCTCTGCAAGCCCGGCCGCTGTAAATTCACGGGTTTGTGCAACGTAAACTTTAACGGTAATGCTATTGAGCGCACCGTTAAATGAACCCGCCGTTAGCACAAGCTCATTGATACTTGAAGCTGTTTTTACTTCCATTGTCAATTTTGACATGAAAGGTGCTTGTGTATGTAGGCTTGAATCTTTAGGGCGCAATCCGTCTGCATTAATGCGGTCTAGCACGTAATATGCTTTTACTGGTACAGTACCGGTTGCAGATGCACCCGGATTTGTGATTGAACGTTTCATACCACGCTCAAACAAGCCTAGTGATTTCATAATCCCGCTTGCTTCTGTAAGTTTAGTCGAACCATCAGAAAATAATTCTAGTCTGTCGATTAATCTTGCTGCGCTATTTGCATGGTAGGTAGTTGGTGCAGTAGTGATCGTTAATGAGCCTGTCACTTCCACTAGGATAGTGTCTAGGTCAAAGCCTCGTGGCATGTCAAAAGATAAAGTATCACCGAAAGCGAAAGTCTTTTGTTCCACGAAGCGAAAAAGTCCACCTGATTTCATTGTATGTTTCCTTATATAAATTGTAATTAAATTAAAATAGAGAATTTACCACTAATTAAAATGGTAAACGTGCTGCAATTTTATCAGAAATTTGAAATTTCTTGTCAACTACAAGATAAACAACAGTTGCAACAAAAGTAGGCAAGTTGATTTTGCTGAAAATTGAACGCATGGTAAAGCTCCTAATTTTAGTTGGTTAAATAAACTGTCTTACCACACATTTTTTGATAATATCAAAAACATTTATGTAATTCAACACCATTTATTGTTGTTTTATAAAAAAATCCCGGTTGTAATTTTGGTGCGTCTTTTAATTCGGCTGCCCCTTGTTCGTCTGCAATGAATTTTGCATCCGATAAACTACATTTAAATAAATAAACAATGCCACATTGAGAGCGAAAAGTTTTATTTATCTGCTGCCCGGCTTGCGTAATGGCGATAATATTAAACCCAAAATGACGGCCTTTTGTCCCAATCCATAAATATTCACAACCCGCCCGGCTGAAAAATTCGTGCGCCTCGTCAATAATTAAAAATAATTCTTTGGTTTTATTGGTGCGGTAAAATTCAACACATTTATCAGCAAATTCGTCCGGATCACTTGTTTCAAAGTCGGCTGCGATACACCCATAATCATCTTTGCGGGTATAGCCCCTTTCGCCTGTCGGGTTAAACGCAAAAACCGTATAACCCGCAAGACGCAATTCACTCCCCAGTTGTTTCGCTAGTGCTGACTTGCCCGACATCGTCCGTCCGATTATTAGGCGGTGTGGATGGCTCATGTTTTACCCTTTTTTCTTCTAATTCTTGCTTGTTAGGTAATTCTACTTTATTTTCGCTTTCTTTGGAAGCGTCAATTTTTGCTTGTTTTTCAGCTTCGATTTTCTTTTCCTTTTTGCGGGTATAAATAGTAAGTGCGCTAAGTCCGGCTGCTGCAATTGCAACCCCAATTCTAATTGCTAGTGGATTCATTGCCTTTGTCCTTTTTCTTAAATGGGTTTAATTTTTTCAAGAAACCATCCGACCACTTTTTAGTGATGGATTTTTTAACCTCTGGTTTTTGTAAAGATTTTCCTATCCAAGCTGCATAGACAGAAAATAATGCCATTTCCGGGCTTACATTAACTTCTTTGTGCGCGAGATATGTTGCAAGCGCACCATCCATTACTTTTTGTTCCGGCTGCTCGGGTATAATTTCATCCGTACCACTTATATAATGGGCTGCCATGAAAAGAACCGTATTAATGCTTTTCGCACTACTCATATATAGCACCGCATTTTCCTGTTGTTCTTGCGCTGCTTTTTTAGAGGGTCTGCCTCTTTTCTTCTTCCCAGAATTAGGATCAGTTGCTACACTGACAACATCCGGTAAAGCGTCTACATCTGGTTTGGTTGCCCCCTCCCCTATGTTTTTCGCTTCGTCTGCAAAATTGACGGGTTTATTGTCTTTAATTTTTTCTTTTGACATTTAAATACTACCGTATTAAAAATTAATTGTTCACATTAATAGGTAATTTAGCATGAAAATAAAAACATTAAAAGATTTTATTGATTTAAATGCAAAAGAAATACGCAATTTAAATGATAAAGAACTCGCAAAAGGTTTAAGATATTTTAGAAAAGATATTAATTACGATTTAAGAAAACCACTTGCCCCACAATCTAAAGGAAAATTGCGTAGAATTCGAGATGAATTAATTTCGCAAATGTCCGTCCCCCACAAAACCCTATACGCACCCCGTAGTAAATCTCATAAAAAAGCCACCGCCGAATTTGTCGGAACAAGTAATAAATGGAAAAAATTTATTATTGAAAAAAACCCTGACGAAAAAATAATATTTAAAAAAGGGAAATTAAAATTAAAAGGCAAATATACCGAAAGGGGCAGAACAAAATTTAATTATGAAGATTTAATAATCGACCCGGAAGCGGAAATATACCGCATCATAGAAAATGAAAAATTTGAAAGCGCACATATACAAACAGGCGAACATTTATTAGGTGGAAATAAAACCCCTCGTGATTATGGCGACGACACGCAAAAGAAAAGACTAGCCGGAAAAATAGCAAAAGACGTAAATTATTTATTAAATGTATATAACGACACGGAAAAATGGTTAAAGGGTTTGGAATTAATAAACTTTGAAAATCAACAATCCGAAAAAGACTTTAAAAAATCCCGCTTAAATTCTAAATTAAAGAAAAAGGTAAGACATGCCAAAAAGAAAAATCGCCGTAGCTGATTGCGAAACCGACCCGTTTAAAATAAATAGAATACCCGCCCCTTTTATATGGGGATTTTATGACGGTACTATTTATAAAGAATTTTCCACAACAAAAGAATTTGTTGCATATGTTTCACAAGAAAAAATAATTATATACGCCCATAATGGCGGAAAATTTGACTGGCATTTTTTAAAAGAATATATCCCGGTTGACCAAAAAATAATGGTAATAAATGGGAGGCTTGCCAGTTTTAAAATAGGTGAATGTGAATTTAGAGATAGCTATAATTTAATGCCTGTTCCCCTCGCTGCATATCAAAAGACAGAAATTGACTATAATATTTTTGAAAAAGAACACCGAAATAAACCCAAAAATAAAAAATTAATATCAGATTATCTAAAAGACGATTGTGTTTTCCTGTTTGAATTGGTGCAAACATTTATTGATAATTACGGGATGAATTTAACGCTCGCCGGGTCTGCCATGAAATTTTGGAAAAAACATTTTTATACAGGTGACACATTTAATTCAAGTCGAATGTTCTTTGAACAAATAAAAGAATTTTATTATGGTGGGCGGGTAGAATGTTTTGAAAAGGGTATTATTAATAAAAATTTTGAAGTTTACGATATTAATTCCGCTTATCCCTTCGCAATGAAGCACCTGCACCCCTGGGGATATTCTATAAAACATTTAAATGAATTACCAAAGCATTATAAACAATGTTTTATTACATTACGGTGTATATCAAACGGTGCTTTTCCGTATCGTGAAAAATCAGGGCTTTCTTTTCCCGCCGACAACGAGCTAAGAGAATATCACATAACCGGGTGGGAATATTATATCGCCAAAAAATATAACCTAATTAAAAACGTGGAAATATTAGACGTTCTTAAATTTGAGCAACAAATTTGCTTTACCGAATATGTCGAACACTTTTATAAATTAAAAGAAGCCGAAAAACACGGAAACAAAGCAGAATATTTACGCGCAAAATTATTTTTAAATTCACTCTATGGCAAATTCGCTGCAAATCCCATGAAATACAAAGATTATTGGACTATCCCAGCAAATCAAATTCGCCAATATCAGGAAACAACCGATTTTGAATTTTGTGCAATGCTTAATGACGAAACCGCTTTAATGCAACAACCACTACCGGAAGAAGAAATGCACTTCTTTAATGTGGCGACCGCCGCAAGTATTACTGGTTTTGTGCGGGCTTATTTATTAGAAGCAATGACAAAATGCGGAAATGTATTATATTGTGACACCGATTCTATAGCAACCTACGGTGACAACTCCGCTTTTCCCATTTCTGAAAAATTAGGAGATTGGGAGAAAGAAGGAGACTTCGACAAAGGCGCAATTGCTGGGAAAAAACTATATGCGTTCAAATATAAAGACAAAAATGATTATAAAATAGCGTCAAAAGGTGTAAGATTAAAATATAATCAAATTTTTTCTATTGCAAAAGGTGAAACAATCAGCTATACAAGTGAAGCACCAACTTTTAGCTTAAAAACAGGCGCAAATTTTATTACTAGAAATATACGCTTGACTTGAACGCTAAAAACGTGTTAAAATAAAACTAGGTTTTAACATTAATAAAAGGTAAGACAAAATGACTAAAATAAACATATCATTAAATGACGAAGAAATACTAAATCTTGTTAGAGAATTAGAAGATAAAGCAATCCACTATCTGAAAATAAAACAATTTGAGAAAGCCCACAAAACAATTTCTCTCGCAGAGAAAATACAACATCAACGCCTGGGCATTTACACACAATAATAAGAATCCCTGCCCGTGGGGTTCACGGGCTTTTTTCACTTAAAATAAGGAACTGTTACTATGACTAAAAAACTTAAAAAATTATCTGTAAAAGGTGTTACTGGTTTGGGTACTAAAGAACTCAAAGCCGTTGCGGAATCTAAAAACCCTAATATTTGCGCTTTTACAGGTGAAGCGCACGGATTCGGAACTGTTTCTACACAGTTTGGCGAATCTAAATTCATTACAGGAATCATTTTTGCACAAAATATGCAAACTGGTGAAGTATTCCAAGCCGGAAAAGCATTTTTACCTACCGATTTTACAGACGAATTAATTGCGCGTTTGGAATCTCGCAAAGATAACTTTGATTCTGTCGAATTTGGTGTGCAAATTTCTGTTACCCCTTCGGATAAAGGTGGTTATGGCTATGAATATGTGACGGAAGCAATTAAAACCCCGGATATCATCGAAAAAGAAAGCAAGTATACCCAAAAGTTCCTTGCACTCCCAAAAAATTAATATAAACGGGGCGGGCATCCGCCCCAACTTTATGAAACAAATTAAAGAGGCTTACAATGTCAAAAATGAATAAAATAGTTTTGGGATTCGGAATCCTTAATATTTTTGCCCTTTGTTTTCTATTCAACGCTGGCTTAGAAGAACGTAGCCAAGAAATAGCCGACAAAATGGAGAAAAAAGAAGCTGCATATTATGAATGTGTAAAAGCGTTCAAAGATGAAAGCTATTGTTTTAAATTTATGTTTGCAGACTGGAGGGGGTAAGATGTGGTATATAACTTTTCTTAACAAACAACGAGAAAAAGACACTGTAAAAATATATGCAATTACACTCGAATCTGCGCTTAAACAATTTAGGGAACGTTACGGACATGTTATATTATCAATCGTCCTTGTAAACTTGGAGGGGGTAAAATGAAAGACAAAATAGATATTTTGTACAAATATTTTGAATTACAATGTTTAGCACACGAAAACGAAGAAGTTGACATTGACGTGTTTATAGACATCGCAGACACCGCGTTACTATACGCAAAAAAGATACTGGAGGATAAAGATACTGGAGGATAGCGAATATTAATCACAATTTTATCTTGACAACCCCGTTAATTCTGATATTAGCGGGGTTTTTTATTGGGGTTTGCAATTCCCCGCACACA
>Ga0070749_10003394_pt1 | contig 10677 bp, 17 predicted proteins | sample VirMetDEL_Nov_18_FD_75180 | JGI IMG/M metagenome (GOLD analysis project Ga0070749, IMG submission 75180) | Aqueous microbial communities from the Delaware River and Bay under freshwater to marine salinity gradient to study organic matter... | ecosystem: Environmental > Aquatic > Marine >...
ACCTCCTCCCCTCAACTTTACATTGTGCGTGACTTGAGGGATGCACCCTCGCCGCGTGAAGCGGTACCACTACAGGAGGCCACCCATGGCCAGAGTCATCGCGCACATCGTCCCCAACGCCCTCGGGATGAGTCAATCCATCGTGGATGTGACCACCGTGGACGGGGAAGTCCTCGCCGCTGGGACGCGGAAATATCTCCTCGTCCAGAACATCGGCGCGAACACGATTTACCTCACCTTCGACGGCGACACCGCCTCCTCCACAACGGGGTTCAAGCTGACCGCGGGGAATGCGCTGGAGTTCTCCACGTCCATCCCGACGGGTCAGATTCGCGGCATCGCGGACACGGCGACGACGAAGCTGGCCATTCTCCAGGGGTGAGGTGACATCATGGGACTTTTAGATTTCGGTGCCGTCCCCGAGGGAGGCGTCAAGGGTCCATATGCGGACTATGATACCGCCCTCACTGCGCTCCGAGCGGACGCGGGGGCGAGTGACGGCGACGCCTATCAGCTCACCAGCGGACAGCTCTTCGCGGCGTACACGAGCGAGGGACCTGGGATTCTCATCCCGTCAGACCTCTATCCTCAGATTGACGCCTACGTGAGCAACGCAACGGGCATCGCACACCAGACAACGGCGGACACTCAAGCCGATCTTGTGGCTCGTGGGTGGACTACACCGACAAGCGGCAGTGGCACGATCACCGGAGGAGACGGATCGGCTTTCCGGCTTGATACCGTGACGGGCAGCAGCACAAGCGCGGAGCTCCAATTCGCATCCTCGACGAGCACGCCGCGCGTATTGATGCTTACAAAGATCCAGCCGATTGTCGGGACAACCTTGTCCGTGTCGCGGCACCGTGTTTTCAGCGGCGCGCGCTATCTTCAAATGTCCTCCACCGATGGCGTCCTGGGTCAATTCGATACTTACGACTATGGAATCAATGCGCGCGTATCAGGCACGATCGGACAGCTCACCGACACCACCGCGCAGTGGTATCTGATGGTATACAACGAAGACAGCACCGACAGTGTCGCATACTGGACGCGCATCGACGGGCCGCCAGAGGAGCGCGTCTCTGTCCAGATCGGCGCTTTACCCGCTAATGCCGGCCTGTTTTTGGGTCATGCCGCCGCGCGCGGATCGGTGGGTTCTCAGTGTTCTTTCGACGTGTACGAAACGCACGCCCTGGAGATGATATGAGGATTTATCAGCACCTTGATCTCGACGGCGTTGCACCGTCAAGAATCGGCCTGCGCGCCGCCTCCGGTTACCTCATCACCGAGGGCTCGCCGCGCCTCGCCCTCCATTGTGTCAGTCCTCAAAATGTGGCCCTGACGGCGACGACGATTGACGCCGTGGACACCGGCCTGACCCTGGATGAGGCACACACCGCCCTGACCGATGGCCTGACGAAGGCGGAGCTCGTGGCCCTGGGAGATGACTTCGGTCTCGTCCTGTCTGACTCCTCCCTCAAGGCGGAGCTCCTGGATGCCATCCGCGCACACCTGGAGGGACTGGCATGACCGACACCATCCAGGTCGGCGCGTGGATTGATGGACCGCAACCTGGGGATGGCGCGACCGCCCTGGATTCGTGGGCCAGTCTCATCGTCCGCGACTGTGGGATCACCGCTCCCATCATCGTGACCAACGTGGGCATTCAGCCCTTGTATCTGTCACGGTGGAGGGTGGACCACCTCCAGGACGCCATCGCTGCATTGAGGAGCGCGGGAGCGGAGGAGGTGGGCATCATGGTGTGGCCAGCGGCCACGACCACCGCCATCGACGCGATGGTCCAGGACATCGGGAAGGTATACGGGGTGGACAGCTCCGATGAGGTCCCGAGGGAGCGCGTCCCCGACTTCATCTGCATCGACGCCGAGGGGAATCACAACGGATCAGGATGGGGTCCTGCGGGGGCCCTCCTCGCTGACCGCTTGTGCGATGGTCTGGCGGGGGTCCAGGATGGCCACTCCATGACCTATCTCTCGGTCACCGCCATCCCTCCCAGGAGGGGACTGCGTCTCCAGGATGCCTCCCTCATCCGTCATCCCGCTGTCCGTGTCGGGACCCCTCAAGCGTACTCCCAGTATCAGGGACCGAACCACTGGAGTGCGAATCCATATTTCCGTGTCGGTCCCATCCAGCGGGGGACATGGGCCACATGGTCACCCCTCCTGGAGGATGGCCACATCGACGCGATTAAAATGGGGTGCGCCATCTATGCGCAGGACCACCCGACAGGACCCACGGGCATCGAAGCCTTGAGGCAAGCGGCGGACATATGCATCGACCTCGGGGCGCGGAGGTTGTGTTACTGGTCATTCAAACACTTCAGGAGCGCATCAAAGCTCCACGGGGAGCGGCGGGCCTTCCTCCGTGAGCTGTCGCAGACCTTGTGCCCTGACCCTGAAAATGGCCTGACCTTCGCGGACGCCCTGGACCAGCTCGTCTTCGGTGATGGGGAGTATGAGGCGATGGCGCGGATGGGATGTACCATCAAGCAGGAGGACACCGTCGCGGATGACTGGGAGCTCATCAAGACCGATGAGGGATGTAAGTCATGACCTGCGGGAGTGGCATCATGGCGCTTGCCTTCCTGGCCATCCTCGGAGTGATGGTCGAGCGGAAGGCGATCCGCGGGTGCTGTTCTAACTGGAGGACCTATGAACACGAAGGTTAAACGAGATTGTATCATCGTGCTACTCCTCACCCTGGCCCTCATCCTGACGGCCTGCGCGGGGAAGCGACCTCAAGGGGACGGGGTGGACTGGGCGGACCTCGCGCGGTCGGCGGCGGTCCCCGAGTTCGGGAAGGATGCGTGCGGTCAGACCCTGACCTGGAGCTATGAGCTCGGGCGGTGGGAGGTGGCCGATGGCCGCGAAGTGGTCGCGGAGAATCGGACCATCGTGCGCATCGCGTGCGGGGAGGAGGACACCGATGCCACTGTTACCGACCGATGAGGTGGAGGAGGGGGAGACAATGGATGACCCGAAGAAGACAGGCGGGCCGCTTGACCTCGATGGGGATGGCAAGCAATCGACCCAGGAGACGGCGCTCGGGGCGGTCCTGGCGGTCGTGGGAGGGGCGCTGACGGGATACCTGATGTATCTCAGCGCCACTGGCCAGATCACCGAAGAGACCATCAAGCCACTCCTGGCGGTCCTGGCGTATGTGTCAGGCCGTGAAGGCGTGAAGCGATTGACAGGAGTCAAACCATGACCGAGGACACCACCACAACCCCCTCTCCTCCCATCCCGTCGAAGTATGTCACGGTGGCCCTGGTCGTCGCGGCATTGACTGGAGGCGGCGTCGGATCGACCGTCTCCATCGTCAGCTCACCAGACCTGGAGCTCGCCAAGCGTGACGCGGTGGACACGGCCCTGGAGCGTATGAGGGCGGAGGTGGACCGCGAAATCGCTCCGATGCGTGGAAGACTTGAGCGCATCGAGGAGAAACTGGACCGCCTCATCGAGCGAGCGGACTGATGTCATGGGTCAGCGCCAGGGAGGCCGCCTTTCATTGGGGCATGACCTATCAAGCGGTTCACAAGCGTCACAAGCGTGACCCTGACAGGTATCCCTCCAGGCCTCATCCGACTCGCAAGGGATGGCGACAATACTGGATAGGCGAAGGCCCTCCTCCTCCTGATGACATCCAGGAGCTCCCCCCGTCCCTGGACCACTCCCCGATTGAGGGGTGGGTCGAGCGGGATGGATATGTCTACGATGGGAGGCGGGATGTCTACGTCCTGACCCTCCCCTCCCACCGCCGCCCCTTCGTCCTGGATGGGTCCCGCCTTCGTCAGATATGGCGAAGATACGCAGGGGACAAGGCCAACGTCGACGAGGTCTGTCGGGACTTCGGTCTGGACCGTCAGACCTTCCTGGACATCAAGCGCCTCCTCCGACTGACGAAGACACGCGCACCCTTCACCGATGAGGAGCTGGAGGCGATGGGGGAGGATGTCCTGGTCGCGGATGTCCTGCGCGCGAAAGAGCAGCGGGTCATGGCGCGCGCGCAGGCGGCCTCCTGGAGGCGCATCGAGAGACTGGCCAACTCCAGGCAGTGGCTTCGGGAGGTGGTCAGGGATGCGCTCAGCGGTGTGTCTCCTGTCACGCAGCTCCCTCCTCCCATGGGTGACCCCGAGGAGTGCGCCGTGGTCGTGGGGTGGTCAGACCTCCACGTGGGCAAGCGGGAGGCGGGGATGAGCGTGGGCATTGACATCCAGCTCGCACACCTGCGAGCGCTGGCCTCCGATGTCGTGGCCAGGGTCGCGGCCTTGAGGCCGTCACACGTCATCCTGGCGTGTACGGGAGACCTCGTCCACAGTGACACGCAGGGCCAGACCACGACGAAGGGGACCCCTCAAGGCTCCCAGAGCGAGGGGTCTACCGCGATGGCCTTGAGGGGCGCGTGTGAGCTGACGGCCGCCCTTGTGTCCCGACTGTCGGAGGTGGTCCCATCGGTGGAGGTCGTGGTCACCCCTGGCAACCATGACGAGCTCTTGTCGCGCGCGGTGGGACTCTACCTGGAGGCCTGCTTCGATGGGTCCTCCAGGGTGAGCATTGATGCGGATGAGCGCAGGAGGAGGAAGTGGACGAGGTGGCGTGAGGTCCCCTTGTGTTTCTTCCACGGGGACAAGCTCAAGGGGGACCGCCTCGCCGCCCTCCCAGGACGGGAGTGTCCACCTGGAGCTGACCCGAGGAAGGCGGTCCTCCTCCACGGCCACCTCCACAAGCGGGGACTGCGTCAGGATGTCATCGGAGGCTTCGACGTGGTGTGCCTTGCATCGCCAGCGGGGGCGGATGACTGGCATCATGAGATGGGATTCGAGGGGGGAGCGAAGGCGGTCACGCTGGCAGTGGTCACGCCGTCAGGGCTGTCGGCGCTTGAGTGGGTGCGAGCCTAGAGGACAGTGACCTCGGAGACCCATCCCAGGGCGTTGATGTCATCCAGGGCTTCCAGGGTCACCTTTCCGTTGAAGATGACCTCAGCGCCATCTCCCCCGAACATGGGAGGGTTGTAGACCACGAAGTCGGCATCCAGGTCACAGATGCACTCCAGCTCACCCATGATGTCCTCGTCCTCGGGGTAGCTCGTGGTGATAATCCTGATGTCTCCCTCCAGCTCCTCGGCGGCGTAGGGGTGCTCCAGGAGGCCGACGATGAGGAGCGCGGAGGTCTCGTTGTGGACGAGGATGCTGTCTTCCTCCGTCAATCCCCAGAAGTCACACGAGGGGTCAGGGTTACCCCCGTATGCTTTGATGACCCTGGCGACCCCTTCGGTAAGGGGGCCGTCATACTGGTCATAATGGTCCATGACGACATCGGCGTGGAGGGTCAGGGTGAGCTTGCCAGTGGTGATTCTCGGGGTGTTCATTGTGAGGTCTCCTTGAGTGATGGCGCGGGAGCTCCGCGCCGTGGTGTGTCTCAGAACAGGTCGGCAGCGTCGAAGGAGTCATCCTCCTCCCTGGCCACTTCATCGGTCAGGTACTCGATGGCATCATCCCAGGCGTCAGAGATGGCCTGGAGCTGCTCCGCGTTGTAATCGTAGCAGAACCGAATCTCCTCCATGATGCTCTCCTGGCCCGTGGTGTAAGCCACCTCCAGGGCGGACGCGGGGCCGTGCTCACCCATGACGGTGAGGTGGTCCAGGAGCATCGCGCGCGCGGCCTCGCTGGAGGAGCGGAAGATGAGGCCAGCGTGTTCGCCGTTGAGGATGTCAGTGTGGTTGTCGGTCATCGTGAGGTCTCCTTGTTTGACTCGTCAGTGGTGTGTCTCTCGCGCACACCAGACGCCCCGAGGGGCGTTTCGTCAGCGGGGGTCTATCAGAACGGGATGTCATCCTCATCGTAGTCATCGAAGCTGTCAGGGACGTTGTGAGCGTCCTGCGCTCGCCACTGAAGGAGCTCCTTGTACCAGAACGGCATCGGGGAGTGATGGCCCTCATGCATGGCATTAAGCCAGTCCAGCAGCTCCTCCGCTTGATGCTCCTCGTGGTCATCGAAGCCTTCGATGACCTCGCCTTGGGCGTTGACGATGACAACAAACTCATAACCGTGGTGGGCTCCCCATCTATCAGTGAAGGGGCCCTGGGTGAAGTCGATGGTGTTGATGCTCATGGTGAGGTCTCCGTGTCCCGAGGAGCTTCATTGCCCCGTCGATGAATCCAATATAGACACCCACTCTTTACCTGTCAACAACAATCGTTAAAATATTTTAAGAAAGTGGGGAGGGGGAGGGAAGGAGGAAGGAGGGATCACACCTCCAGCTCCCACACCTCGATGGTCACACCTGGGTCCTCATCCTGCGCGGCGTACCACTTGCGCGCCTCCAGGGAGACCACGGAGCGGTCGTCATGGATGACCACTGGCCTGCGCTTCGACAGATCTCCCTGGAGGGCATCGAGGGCCGCTTTAACGAAATTGTCGATGTCAGGGGTGGTCGGTCGATGGACGCGGCCTGGAGCGTCCCTCCACTTCGCCGCGGTCCATCCCAGGGACTTGAGGGCCGCGGGGAGACTCTTGGGTCGCTGGGTGACCACATCGACGGCAACCCTCAAGGGACCATCGAGAGGCGATGACAGACTCCATAAGGGCCAGATGGCCAGCGCCGCGGCGTCATACCACTCCTCCAGGCGGGCGGGACTGTAGACCCTCCTGGAGCGTCCTGCGAAGCGGGGACGTTGCCAGGCCTGCGGGGGTCCTGGGATGGTGACCTTGAATGTGGATTCGTGCGTCATGTCTTATCCTCGAAGGCCTCCACGGCCTCCAGCGCCGCGTCCCTGGACCTGTACCCTCCCAGGTCAGGCTCCAGGACGATGAAGCGGTCATCATCCAGCTCCTGACCTCTGTCGGTGAGGATGCAGGTCTGACCCCGTGACCGATGCTCCCATGTCTCATCATCATCGACGCTCGACACAAGCCTCCACCTGTCCATGACCCGCAGCTCCTCCATCGTCCGAATCGTCCCCCCGCCCCGGGAGCGGATGGCGACCCCTTCGTCCAGGATGACCCTGCGCGCACTTTTGGTCGATATGCCTTCGAGCTTGGCGATGTCAGGAAGACTCGCTCCCGCCCGATACAGGCTGGCGATGCGCTGTCTTTTCTCCCTGGAGTATTGACGGATTCGTTTCTTCCTGGAGCTGACACCGGCCACCTGGAGGGCCTTCGAGACAGTGCCGTTAGAGCATCCCATTGACTCGGCGATGGCGCGGACACTCATCCCGCTTCGACGCAGCTCCACGATTTTATCGTGGTCGTATGTCCTGCGGGTGGAGTCGGGAGGTCGGAGGTTATGCCTCCTGGCGATGGCATAGATGGATGTCTTCGGGATGCCGGTCAGGGATGCAATCTCCCGCAGTGACTTCCCCTCATCGAGGAGGCGGCGGATGCCTTCCACCTGCGCATCGGTGTAAATCGACTTCCCCCGTTTCCTCACCCGCCCACCTCCTGGAGATATGGCGACACCGCAGGACATTGGATGACGTCATGTGTGGTGAGCGTCACTGGAGACCTCCTCCACAATATCCTGCGTGTCGAAGCCGATGAGGGGAGTCGCACCCCTCCGGTCATCCCTGACCCCTTCGCTCAAGCTCGGCAAGGTCCGCGCCTCTGTTACCTCGGACCATATTGGATGCATGGGTCCATATCAAAATTGCAAGCGGGACGCGGACACACCGCTTGCGTGACTGGTGTCAGGCGCGGAGCCACGCGCGGAGCTCACCCTTCGTCAGGCGGGTCCCGTCCACCCAGGACGCGCATGAGGGCTGGTCATCATCCTTGAGCTTGACGCCCTCCTCGGTGAGGGTGGCCAGCTCCACGGCGACGTTCCTGGACCCCACCGCCCCGTTATACTGCCAGAGGCAGTCGGCGAAGAAGAGCTCCCGCCCGAACACGCGGATGTGGTCCAGGCGGTTGTCTGCCTTGAATCCCAGGACGCGGAGCCACGTGGCCAGCTCCGCCATCGCCTGACGCTGGTCCTGGAGGTCATCGGTCAGGGAGAGGGTCCTGGCGGTGGACGCGAGGGATGCGGTGACGCGGCGGACGGTGTCGGTATACTTACTCATGAGGTCTCCTTGCAGACGTGGAGTCTGCGTCCTATTTGCGCCATCCTCGGCGCGTGTATCAGTGGAATGACGCGGCCGGTCACAATCTCGCCGCGCCGCGTCATTATCTGCTCTTCCCCCTCCCCCTCGATGCAGGCCCACAGTGCGGAGCCGACGAGGGGGGAGGTGGGAGTCAATCGGTCACACGCTGTCCCGCAGTCAGGACAGCGCAGGGCTCTGGTCCTGGGTGGACTCAAAATGTAAACTCACGGGATGCCGCGTCGCGGTTGTAATGAATCTTCGACACGGACATGGATGCGAAGGCGATGAAGCGGCGCATCGCCTCATTGATGTCGAGCTTCGCACCGCGGACGGTGCGCGGGGTGCGCTCCAGGATGGTCTCCCAGGTCCTGGCGATGACGCGGGCCTTCACCTCGGGGGAGGCGGTCCCGCGGCGTGACAGGACATCGTAGAGGTCGCGCGCGGCCTTCTCCCAGGCCTCCGACATGATGACGGCTTCGGTGTGCCAACACATGCGACCGTGGCGCGCGGCAGGACAAGTGCAGCTCAACGCGCGACCCTGACCCATGACTTGATATGCGTGGAGGTGCTGTCCAGGCTGACGCTTGTGCTCGGGGGTCCTGGAGCGGACGAAGCGACCAGGGAGGCCATCCTGCTCGAACACTGGGGAGACATCGGCCATCATCGACTCGACGGAGGAAGGCATCTCGATGTAGGCCTCCACCTCCTCCTCCTCCACGAGCTCCTCGTCCTGGACCAGACCGAGCTTTCGGAGGTGGGTGTCGATGAGGTCTTCCGCGTCAGGGACCACATCGTAAGTGATGACGTGGTGGACACCCGCGGCATCCTTCGCCCATGTGTGACCATCGGTGCAGAACACGACATGCTGGACGCAGGCGGCGTTGACCCGCAGCTCGCCAACGGTGGCACACTGGACAACGGTGATGAAGGGGCAATCCTCGCGGGGGACGAGGGCGTTAATCTGACGGATGACTGACTCCTCGGGGAGGCGGCCGTACTCGGTGACCATCTTGATGCAGCGGTTGAGGAGGTTCGTCGCGGTCTGGATGTCTTCGATGTTCATGATGAGGTCTCCATGTTGTGCAGCTCATCGCTGCGTCTGGAGATATATATAGTGCATCCCTCCCACCATGTAAACATATTTCCGAAAATATTTTAAGAAGACCATTTACAATCAACGCGGGAGGGTCTATTTATTGTCCAGCGCCATCGAGGAGGGGCGTATGAGATGAGAGAAGACTTGACGAGAACGAACGCGCGTCAAATTCGAGCGTGGCTTGCATTGCATGACCTCAAGGTTCCTGACCTCGCCAGGGCGCTCGGATGCACCGACACAACCCTTTACAACTATCTGTCAGGCCGTCAGGCGTGGCCAGCGGTCAGGGCTCGATTCGTGTCCCTGACGACAGGAGTGCCCCTTCGTGCGCTCCTGGACCCTCGTGGTGAGGGCGCGGCCGCGGCCGCTGCGTGGATGGCCGAAATTGAAGACCGAGACGCGGCACTCGCCGCCATTGACAACACCGAGGAGACCTCATGACTGCATTTAAGACAGCAACCCCCATCAAGGGCACCGACCTCCACCTCTGGTACTTTGACGACCTGGAGGGTCCATACATCCACCTGCGGGAGGTGGCGCTGGAGATCGCCTATGACCCGAGCAACAAGAAGCGCCTCCTGTCGCGGTTCAACGCCGCAGGCCTGGACCTGGACCCGAGTGTCCACAATGAGCTCCGCGCCATCAACGGGAGCCTCCCTCCCAGGATTCGCAAGGGACTGGCATCCATGATGCCCGCCGAGCAATTCCTGACCGCTTGCAATGACGCGCTTAAGGTTTTCAGGGTCCGTCATGGTCGGCGCTTGAGTGGCCTCATCCCGAAGGTCCGCGTCGCCCTGGCCCTCCAGGTGACCCCCGAGGAGGTGGAGGCCGCGGAAGTGGTCGAGGTGGAGGAAGTCATCGAAGTGGCCACCCCTCCCATTGACAAGCGCATCGAGGACTCCAGGGACGCCTTCACCCGTCATGTGGTCCCCGAGCTGGGACGCATCATCCCAGGGCTGTCCGAGGTCATCCCCGTGGAAGGTGACCCCTCGCCCCTGGCGATGGCGCTTGATAGGTCCGCGGGCGTGGACCACATCCTTGTGTGTCGGCGCGTGGGTCAGGGAGGTGACACCATCCAGCTCTACGGGCTTTCCTCCAGGGTGTCCGTGGCGCGGTATTGCTTCCAGAACTTCACGATGGCGGTGACTGGAGTAAAGCGGATGGCATCAAGCTATCACCGCAGGAAAGCGGCATTGACTGAGGAGACCTCGGTCATCGTCCCTCACTACAGCGTCCAGGCCTACGTCTCCCACGATGGTAACCGCCTCCTCGGGATGGCGCTGACCACGACCGCGGAGCTCATCCGCGCCATCGAGGAGGCCACGGCGAAACTCGACAGGGACGAGCAGGTCAGGTGGTATCGCTCCCAGAGTGATGAGGCCCTCCACGCTCCCGACAGCGGGGTCTCCTGGAGGAGGAACAGGAGGACGGGGACAATCTTCGCCAGCGTCCCCTGGAGCGCCATCGACGCCGAGGTCCTCGTC
>Ga0070749_10003397_pt1 | contig 10674 bp, 6 predicted proteins | sample VirMetDEL_Nov_18_FD_75180 | JGI IMG/M metagenome (GOLD analysis project Ga0070749, IMG submission 75180) | Aqueous microbial communities from the Delaware River and Bay under freshwater to marine salinity gradient to study organic matter... | ecosystem: Environmental > Aquatic > Marine > Coastal...
GAAGATGTAAGTATAATTACAAAAGCTTTAGAAAAACAAGGGTATAATTTTCAAGATCAAGGACCCTTGGTTTATGATACAGTAAAGTTGGTATTACAACAATTAGGATTAAAAAATAAAAGTCTTGACCAATAAATAATTTTGGTTAATAATAGTTATTCGAGTTTATAAAATATTTAGTTAGGAAGTTAATGGAGTTAGTAGAAGATAAAGCAGTCAAGCTAGTCTTGCCTGAAAAAATTAGTAAGTTAATTACAGACAATATAGAGAAAAGTGAAGTCTTATCTACCAAAGATGAGATATCAGAATTAGTTGTATACTGGGGTTTAGAAGAGATGACCACGCTAAACTCACTGGTTCGACTAAAATCAAATCTACCCTCACCCATCAGAAGAGACTACGATTATCCAGGTATCTACAAACCATTTGACCATCAAGCAGTTACTGCTGAATTCTTAACCATAAATAAAAAAGCCTTTTGTTTCAACGAAGCAGGCACAGGTAAAACATCATCAGTCCTATGGGCAGCAGACTATCTAATGAAGCAAGGAGTAATTAAGAAAGTATTAATTATATGTCCACTCTCTATCATGTACTCTGCATGGCAGGGGGATGTCTTTAATACTTGTATGCACAGAAGCTCTATCGTATGTCATGGCTCTGCCCACAAGAGAAAATCTATAATCGAAGGCGACTATGACTTTACTATTATAAATTTTGACGGAGTTAATATTGTCAAAGACGAGATTATAAAAGCAGACTATGATTTAATTGTTGTAGACGAATGTAACGCATATAAATCTCACACTACGGTACGATGGAAAACTCTCAAGAAAGTTTTACAAGACCACACAAGATTATGGATGATGACAGGAACACCGGCATCTCAATCACCTATGGACGCATTTGGTTTAGGTAAATTAGTTTGTCCTGATAGATTACCTAAAATCTCATCAGCGTGGAGAGATAAAGTCATGTATCAAGTATCAAGATTCAAATGGCTACCTAGACCTATATCAAAAGACTTGGTGTTTAAAGCACTACAACCTGCAATACGATTTGCAAAAGATCAATGTTTAGATTTACCTGATGTCATGTATCAAACACGAGTTGTGCCATTAACCGCACAAGTAGAGAAATACTACAAACAACTTAAAACACAAATGATTATTGCTACGGACGGGGAATCAGTCACAGCTGTAAACGCTGCTGCGGGCCTTAACAAGCTACTACAAATATCTGGTGGTGCAGTTTATACAGACGAGAAAGACGTTATCAAGTTTGACGTTACACCTAGACTTAACGCACTACAAGAGGTGATAGATGAGACAAACAATAAAGTACTACTTTTTGTACCATACAAACACACTATAAAATTTCTCTCTGAATTTTTAGACAGTAAAGGAATAACGAATGATGTTATCTATGGAGCAGTCACTGCTAACCAACGAGCTAGCATTATTCAACAGTTTCAAACTCAGGACGAACCTAAAGTTCTTGTGATACAACCACAATCAGCTTCACATGGCGTAACGCTGACCAGAGCGGACAATGTTATATTCTGGTCTCCCGTGATGTCAGTCGAAGTTTATTTGCAGTGTATCGCTAGGATGGACAGGGTAGGTCAGAAGAACAAGATGACTGTTGTTCACCTACAAGGTTCTGAAGTTGAAAAGAGGATGTATGCGATGCTACAGGGTAAGGTAGATCAGCATACTAAGTTAGTTGACTTATATCGTGAGGAGTTAGAATCATGAGTGATTTAGTAGATGAAGCACTTGAGGTATCTGCGCCTGAGCAGAAAGTGCAGTTAGATGAGTTAGTTGCAACTTATTTGAAAATCAGGGGTGAGAAAGACCGTCTTGCACGGGAGTTTCAAGCCAAAGAACAAGAACTAAAAAATGAGTTAGCTCAGTTAGAGCAAGTTATGCTTAGTTCATGTAACGATGTCAATGCAGATAGTATCAAGACATCAAGAGGTACGATTATTAAATCTTTAAAAGAAAATTATGTATGTTCTGATTGGGGTAATTTTAGAGACTTTATTAGAAATAATGATGCTATTGAGTTATTACAACAGCGTATACATCAATCAAACTTTAAAGAGTTTTTAAGTAGTCGTGAAGAAGAAGGGCTACCTCCGGGCATTAGTTCCATGAGGGAGTTTAGTATAACAGTACGTAAACCGTCAAGTAATTAAGGAGAAAAACTATGGCACAACAACCAAACGTATTTACAACACCGAAAGGTATTGCATTGTATCCGTGGCTATCAACCCCAGATACTAAATTTAACGAGGAAGGTGAGTATAAAGTTAACCTAGTGTTATCCAAAGAAGCTGCTCAGCCTATCATCAATCAGATTAACGAAGCGTTTTCTGAGAATCTAAAAGAAGAAATGAAGAAGCATCAGGGTAAAGAGTTGAAGACTGCAAACCCACCCTATCAAGATCAACTTGATGATGCAGGACAACCTACAGGGAATGTCATCTTACGTTTTAAATCCAAAGCAATTTACAAACCAGCTATCTTTGACGCTAAGGGTGGTGTGGTAGTAGATAGTAATATATGGGCAGGCTCAGAAATTAGAGTTAATGCTTCTATCGCTCCATATTACACAAGTATGGTAGGCGCAGGTGTTGCTTTGAGACTTCGAGCTGTACAAATTATCACTCTTGTAGAAGGTTCTCAGGGTGCAGCTGATCGCTTTGGCTTTGAAGAAACAACAGGGTATGTACACAAAGAGGACGATACTCCTCAGCCTGAAGTGTTTTTAGAAGGAGAAGCCCTTGCAGTAAGTGATGAGTTAGTAGCATCAATAAAAGATGGGACCGGCATACAAGAGGCGGTAGCGCGTGCGGGCAGTAAGGTATCACCTCAACCTGCTCCAATGCCTGAAGTTCCTGAGCCTGAAGTTGTCAAAAAAGCAACACCAAGTGCTGGTTCAGATATTGCAGACATCGTAAGCAAGTGGGGGGTAAAAGACTAACATGGATAAACTTAAAGCCATACTCAAAGACAACCCTAACTTAGGGCTTGATGAAGATACTCTTGCTGTTGCTAGTGGTAACTTCGCAGGTCAAAATAAACGTATTTCTCTTAGGGGAGGTGTGTTTAGAAAGTTAGTCGGGGGTAAAGAAGTCAGTACGGCTGAAGCCTCTACCATGAATATAATAATAGTCAAGATGGCGCATACGCCGTCAAGGGTGTATTATGAAAGTTCATACGAAGAAGGCAAAAAAGTAAGTCCAATCTGTTGGTCTAACGATACCACGAAGCCTGATGCAGAAGTACCTCAACCTCAGTCTGAGTCTTGTCATGCTTGTCCCAATAGCGTGCGGGGCTCAGGTTCAGGGGGAGTTGGTACCTCCTGTAGAATGTCGTGGAGACTAGCCGTTGTGTTAGCAAACGATCCTGAAGGAGATATTTTACAATTGGTGTTACCTGCAAATTCATGTTTTGGTAAAGAAGAAAACAGTAAGTGGCCCTTCAAACCATACATAAAGATGCTAGCGGATAATAACGTTAGTGCAGGTAGAATTGTAACAAAGATGGAGTTTGATCCGAACTCTCCAAAACCTAGAGTTTTATTCTCTCCTGTTGAGGCAGTATCTGATGAAGCATTAGGGTATTGTAAACAGCAAGCTGAATCTCCTATTGCTAATAGTGCTGTCACACTAAGTGTATATCAAGGTGACAATTCTACAGAGAAGCAGGAAGTTAAGTTTGAAAGTTATGACGCAACCAATGAGAAGACTGAAATAGAGTCGAGTAAATCTAATGTAAATGATATAGTAAATAAGTGGAGGAACTGATGCCTAAACCTTACAGTGATAAATTCCTATTGGGATTACAACACGCTGACCCCGATCATCTAGGGGTACAATTAGCAAAGCTTTGTATCAAAGCAAACATACCATATAGCTACGTAGCTACGAGTTTGAATACTACTCGTATGACTTTACATGCGTGGTTTAGAGAAGGAAAGATACGAAAACATAACTCTGAGAAAATCCAAGCTTTTATGGATAACGTGGAACAAGCACTCGCCGACGGTAAATTACCTGCATCTAATTATACTGAAGCTAAGTTGTTTGTAGAAACTTTATCATGACTCGGGAGTTTTATACTCGGGTTTTACCTACGCAAGGAACGTATTGTGTAACAGTAATCGCACCTAACGGAAAACTTAGAAGCCACTTTGTAGATACAATAGATGAACTAATAGATACTATTGAAGCAAAGAAAAATTCTAACAACGTGTATTTTGGACTTGCAGGGTTTGAAGGTGCGAGTAGAAAAAATGCTCAATACTTACGTTCTTTCTTCGTAGACTTAGACGTTGGTGACACTAAGGACTTCAGTAGCAAGGAAGAAGCTATCGAGGCATTAGATAAATTTGTTGCTGACCAACAACTACCCCCTCCATTTAAAGTAGATAGTGGTAATGGTATTCATGCATATTGGATGTTGGATACTGATGTGCCTGCTGAAGAATGGAAACTATATGCCGAGAAGTTTAAACAACTATGTCTAACTAATGGATTTAATATTGATCCTGCTGTGACGGCGGATAAAGCTCGTATACTTAGAGCGCCAGACACATACAACTTTAAGTCTAACCCCCCACTCCCCACTAAAATACTTGACCAAAATGCTCAGGTATATCAGTATAAAATGTTTCAAGATTTTTTAGGGGCGATTGAGAAACCATTTGAAGAGATTATCAAAGAAGCGAAGCTAACTGAAACATCTATGGTAGCTAGTGGATTGACTAACTATAAATCTAAATTTGAGACTATTGCTAATAAAAGTTTAGATGAATCTTCAGGTGAAGGCTGTGCGCAGATACGTCATTGTATACGCAATAGAGCTAAGATAGATGAGCCTTTGTGGTATGCAGGTTTATCTATTGCCCAGCATTGTATTGACCGAGACACATACATACATGCTCTATCTGAAGACTATCCAGGTAGCACAAGAGAGAATACTGAGAGAAAAGCAAATCAAACTCAAGGTATGCCTCAGTCATGTCAACAGTTTAATAACTTAAATCCGGGTCTATGTGAAAACTGTAAACACTTTGGTAAGATAACTAACCCGTTAGCCTTAGGAAAAGTATTTGTGCCTTCTGTTCCTACTAAAGATCATATTAGAAGAGACGTTACAGTGACGAACGGCTTACAGTCGGTAGCTACCAGTCTGGTAAGTTTACCACCTGAGTATGCTGCTGAAGGTTATTTTAGAGGGTCTAATGGTGGTATATACTTCAAGCCCAAGCCTGTGTATGACGAGAACGGACAACTGATAGAACAGAAAGAGAAGTGTGTCACAGTATATGACTTCTATGCTTTGAAGCGTGTCATTAGTCCTACAGAAGGTAACTGCATATTGATGAAGTATGATCCACCTCATGATAGAGCAGAAGAATTTTATATACCATTTAGTACATTATATGACGGCGCTAAGTTCAGAGAAATAATAGCAAAGTACGGTGTACTATTTGATGCTAACACTAATCAATGGAAACTTATTATGGACTACTTAATATTCTCAGGTAACGTACTTCAAGCAAGTACAACGGCTGAGCGGGTACGTACGCAGATGGCATGGACACCTGACTACGATGCATTTGTCATTGGTCAGATTGAGATCAATGCTAAGGGGGAAGAGAGACCTAGCACTCCGTCACCTAATGTAGATGTAATTACACAGCACTTAAAACGAGCTGGTACATATGAAAAGTGGAAAGAGCTTATGGCAGGTCTTGAGCAAGATGGGTTTGAGATACATTCTTTTGTTGCTCTAGCAGGACTTGGTTCACCTTTGATGTGTTACACCTCAACTCCTGGCGCTACTATATCTTTGATTGGTGATACAGGTGCAGGTAAGACAGGGGCGTTGTATGCGGCATTGAGTATGTGGGGTATGCCTAAAGACTTGTCTATGTTAGAAACTACAGATAATGCATTCATTGGAAGGTTCTTGAGTTTACACAATCTACCTTTAGGTCTAGATGAGGTTGGTAATCTAAATGGACGAGTGTTGTCTAAGTTGATTCACAACATATCTCAAGGTAAAGCTAAGAACAGAATGCAAGCTTCTATCAATGCTGAACGAGCGTATGAACACTCAGCGTCCTTAGTGGGTATCTTCACAACTAATCACTCTTTGGTTGATAAGATATATTCTACTAAGGCACAAGCTAGTGGTGAGATGGCTAGGTTAATAGAGTTTTATCTACACAAACCAAAACCTTTAGCTGATGATCCATCAACAGGTAGAAAAATATTTAATCCTCTACTATCTAATTACGGTTGGGCTGGTCCTGAGTTTATCAAAGCTGTGTGTAAGCTAGGTAAAGAGACAGTAGAAGCTGAGTTAGATAAATGGGTAAATAGATTTAAGAAAGACTTTGGTGATGACACTGCATACCGCTTCTATGAGAATTTAGTTGCTACTGCCTTGACTGCAGGAGTTATTGCATATCAAACAAAGATACTAAACTTTGATGTAGAGAAGATATATAAGAAAGTCATCAGCGAAATGATAGACATTAGAGATAACGTCATTAAGAACGAAGAGATAGACTACGTAGAACTCATAGGTTCATTCCTAACACAGAATAGTAGATCGTTGTTAATCATAAAAGATGATAATGCAGTGTTAGAGCCTCTCAATGGCATACATGCTAGGATTGATGTAGATGATGGAGACCTATCTTTGACTAAATCCGTGTTCAGGAAGTTCTTGATAGAAGAGCATAGCGCATCACCAAAACAGTTTTTGTTTCAAATGAAAGAAGCAGGAATTATTGTAGAAGAGAAACGTAAGAAGATGGCGACAAAGTATAAGCCGGGTCTAGATATGTTTAATGTGAATGCTTATATTATACAGTTGGATTCACTACCTGATAGACTTGTGAAGGAGTTTTTCCCTGAGCCTGTATGAAGAAGTAGTATGGTTGTTTCCGTTTGAGGGTATGGCAATAGGTAGTAGTTTCTTTGTGCCTACTCTCAAAACAGCCCAGATGATTTATGCTATTGAATCAGGCGCTAAACGTGCAGGCATACGAGTCAAATGTTATGCTACTACTAAGGATGATGTGATGGGCGTTAGAACGTGGCGAATAGCTTAACTATCTTTGGCTTGGTGGCTTAGGTCTTTTTATAGAACTTTCAGTAGCATACTTGAATGGTTGTTTAATGCCGTAGATATTCTTTCTAATTTGTCTAATGTTACGTAAAGCTGATGCTTCTTGTTTATTAAGCCGTTCTAATCTTTTCTGTCTTTCATCTGGAGTTATTTTGTTGCGTGGTAGTTTTAAAGTTATACGCTTATCTTCTTTAATTCTACGTATATCTTTTTCTATAATATTTAAATCTGTTTTGTATTTTATTAATTCTTTATTTAAGTTAGCGAACTCTCTTGTTCTAGCAACATCAAATCCTTCTTCTGATAAAGCGTTATATGCTTTTACAGCAGCTTCCGCATCCGCTTTCACTGCATAATAATCAGAAGTTAATCTATTATCGTACTCTCTTGAGATAAATGCTGACATTCCTGGTATTGATGCAGCTCGGTCTCTATCTGATTTAGTTGCAAGGTCATACGGGAATATTTGCTTATCATTAATGTAGCTATCTAATACGGTTGTAAAAATACCTATCGTATATCCAAAGTACTGTCGTAAGAAATAATCTACTTTAGTAGGATTGATGCCAGCCATTTCCCCTAAGTATTGCGCAGTCAAAGTTGTATTAGGAGTTCTTTGTTGAGTAATATCTAATCCTTCTAGAGACTGAGGTGTAATCGAGCGTCCCATGGAAGCACTGTAATTATAGAAAAGTTCTTGAATAGGTCTTACAGCTTGAGGAACCACAGACATTGCAAAAACATCTTTAAGACTGCTTGATAGCGCTTCCCAAGTTTTCATATTGTCTTCAGACTCATACACCATATTTTGAAGAACATGCTCAGGCATAATTTTACCTAAGTATGTAAATAGATCAGGACGTAAAGTCAGATGTAATCCATTACCAAATAAAATTCGTCGGTCTCTCATCTTAGGATCCATTTTCTCAAACTCTTCATCCCCTTCCATCAATGCATTGTAGAGTAAAGTTACTCCAGTTAAAGCTGCAAAAGACGTTGCTAATTTTTGAGCCGCTTCTACTTTAGTTTGGGGTGTTATGCCTTGAGCTGTTAATACTCTTCCTTGCACTGACAGTGCTTGTAAAGCTGCGCCAAAGAATGGAACAACCTGTCGTAAAGTTGTTACTGTAGCACTGCTACCAGCTCGTCTAAAGTTAATTACTTCAAACGCTCTTTCAATAGCTAACTGAGTGTCACCAGTTTCTGACATAGTTTGTTCGTAGACTGCTTGACGTACGGCGTTATCTGAAGCCATAGCTATTCTGTTTAGTAGTCCAGACACAGATAAGTTTCTGTCTCCAACACGAATGGCACTAGCTTGAGTAAGTCCTGGTATTACACCTAGAGCTTTTCTTAATGTGTTGTAGGCTGAAGCTTTGTTTATATTTCTGTCTGCTTCTGTGTCTCCTTGTAAGTAAGAACCAAAGCCACCTACGGCTCCAAATTTCTGCAGATCAGAATGTGTCTTACTCATGTCTAATAAAGTCAAAGGAAACTCTTTTAACACACGTAAAGGTATCATAAATGGATTTCTAACTCCTGCAGAGAACATCGCTGAGACTGAATCTTGAGGAAGTTGAGCTAAAGAAAACAGAGGGTATAACACAACGTTAGATCGCAAGAAGTTAGATATAGAAGTAAAGAACTGAATACCTTGAATCATATTATTTTCTATACCGCTAATAGCAGATGCATAAAAAGGATCAGAAAACTCATAAGATTGGATTACTCGATTTCCACTTTTATTTAACTCAGACACAACTATTGAATTAGGTCCTGTCCCACCTTTTTTAATATCATTCGGCAAGAAGCGTTCAGTAGCTCTTATCTTATTTAATGCTACACGGTTTTGCACTGCCTTTTCCACACTCTTACTTAACCATGTTTCCATACTAGAAAATACATCTTTGACAGGTCTATATGAACCTTTCATTTTATAGAATTTAGTGCTGTCTCCTATACCTCTAGTATTTTTTTCTATTGCTGCTGTTAGTCCTTCTCTGGTAAACGGTATATAAGTGTCGTTAGGATTTCCTTCTTCGTCTACGGCATTCATAAACTGATCTGCTTGATCTTGAGACATCATTTCATTGTCTACCATAAACTGAACAGTATTATTTTTAGTCTCTGTCCACATATCAAATATAGCTTCAAGTTCTGGATATTGGTCGAAGAAAGCTAAGCGTTTGTTAATCAGTTCTTCTGACATGCCTACCAATACATAATTATCATTTAATAATTTTTCTGCTTGTTGGCGTTTTCCCTGTCTAACCAAGTTTCTTGCTTGAACTTCTAACGTTGCATTGTTATCAGAGATTTGTCTAGCACGTCTAGCAGTAAATGCTTTTGTAGCCACTTCTCGCATTGTCTTCAAAGATAACCCAGAAGCCTTAGCAAGACCTCTAACAGACTCCATAACTTTTTCAAAACTTGGAGCATTAGGATCATTAACTACCTCAAACTTACCTGCTACATTGTTATATATTATTTTGCCAAATTTTAAAAATTGTTGAGCGACTTGTTCTGCATGTAAAGCTTGAGATAAAGAAGACTCTGTTAATATTTTCTTTATGTCACTCCAATTAAAGTCTTTACTTCTTTTTTCAAGTTCAATCATAGCCTTTTTTAAAGCTCTATTTAAAGCGCTATCAAACGAGAAAATACTAGTAGCTATTTTAGACGGAATACTTACTGGTGTTTTGTTTACAAATTTTTCATCAGGGTCTTTACCTGCTTTGAATTCTTTTTCTCTAGGTGTAGATGCTTCGTTTAGTTGTTTTTTAACTTCTTTTTCTGATACATTTTTTCTACCTCTACGTTGAGGCATAGCTCTCATTTGACTTTGTTGTTGCTCTTGTAGGTTAGGACCTTGGAATAGCTCTGGTGCAACTGCAATCACATCGTTCAATACAGTGCCTGATATATCTCCTAATCCTAGTAAGTCAGAGACTGCTTGAACAAAGTCTGACCATAGCGTTGCGATACGAGAAGGAGTTGACTCAGGACTCGGGATACCGGCTAAGAACTTTTGAAACGCAGGATTATTGAAAGCCTCTGTAATAAACTCATCTACAGTATTTAACTCATTTTTAAACTGGCCATTAGTGTCTGCTTGTTTAGCAGTATCAAACAAAGATACTATGCGTCTACCAAGAGCCGTAACACCTTTATTATTTCTTACGTGTTTGTTTATCTGATTTGTTGTCGCTGCGTGAGTTGCTTCGTGTAGTACTGTTTCTACATCGCCACTAGTTGATACTTGAGCTGTATCCATGGTTGGAGTATATAAACCATAGTTACCTGTAGGTTCGTTAGTTTGTGCATCTTTACGTTGTTCTAGTTTTTCTACTACTTGAAACTTAGTTTTGTTTATATTCTGAAGGCCACTGAGTTTGCTTAACAATATCTTTTGTGGCTCAGTCATCGCATCTTTAAACTTTGTTCCAAGACTATTAAATACTTGCCCTAAAGTTTTGAATGGTTTAAGTGCTTGAATAATCTGACGCTGACCTATTTTACC
>Ga0070749_10003398_pt1 | contig 10672 bp, 24 predicted proteins | sample VirMetDEL_Nov_18_FD_75180 | JGI IMG/M metagenome (GOLD analysis project Ga0070749, IMG submission 75180) | Aqueous microbial communities from the Delaware River and Bay under freshwater to marine salinity gradient to study organic matter... | ecosystem: Environmental > Aquatic > Marine >...
GCCGTTCTTCCATACGTCAACGCCTGCGAAGAACCACGCCTCCTCAGTCATACGAATAACGAAGGTAAGATTTGGGAATAGCGTGCTGACATGAGTCATGAAGCCATCCCCAAATGGTGCCCACGGTGTCTCGTAGTCAACATGAATCATACCGTCATATGCGCCCTCAGAAACTCCAGTGCGACAGTCGCCCCACTTGATGCCCCAGTTAGCGTGTTGCCACTGATACCAAGATGAGTAGCCTGTCTCTGCTTTGACACGCACGCCCTCGTTGTAGCGGTCGATATTGTTCTGTACGAGTTCGTCGTGCCACTCCTGAGTAATCTCCCCCTTAGCGAGCAGGTTAGCCCAGTTAGGGTGCGGTTCAGGTGAATCCGGTACAGGTGAATGGGTACCCTCCAATACGGTAGGCATTGGCATGAGTCGAATGAGTGAATACTTCTGTACTTCCCACGCATCTTCATCACGTTCATCGGTGGGAATGGTAATCATTTCGACAAACCGATTGAGTTCGTCAATGTGACCCTCGTCTGCGGTTACTGTCATTTGGTTGGTTGTCCAGTTTGGCATAGCGTTTCCTTTCGTTGTTGCTGATACACATGGTACAGGTTCAGACCACGCTCCGCAACCCCTTATCGAAACTTTTTTTGGGGGTTGCTTATCGTGGGTGTATCTGGTATGCTGTCTACTGACAACCGAAAGGATACCAAATGGACAGAGACGACGCAACACCGCTGCCTCTACTTGACCGTTACGAGCTGCTCAAGACGGCTATCGGAATGATAGACGAGGGCATCGACGTGCTTATTGAGGAAACACTAGACTCTGACCCTGACTTAGACTTACCTGAGCTTTACGACGGTATGGACGATATGCGAGCTGATGCTTACGTTCGTATGTTTAGTACCTTCGTGAACGATGGAGATGAGGCTAAGCAACTGGTCAGGCTACTACGTATGGAGACAATGGACATCCGCCGTAATGGCGGGTGACCGTTGTTGAGCCCCGCCGGAAAACGACAAAAGCGCACACCCCGTGAGGAGTGTGCGCTTTTGTGCTCAGTAGCATCAGCCTCCGATGTTTAGGTCTGTACAGCCTCCTCAGCGGTCACGGTTGCCTCTCTATCTCCAACCCTGACAACTGCCCCGTACCTCATCACCTGTTGATACGATTCGGTAGGGTCGTCGCCCCACGACAGGCCACCAGTCAGAATGATTGGCCTATCACCCAAGTCGGGGTCATGAATCCATGTCATGTCCCTCGGCTGTTCATTGTGAATGTAGTCGATGGCCTCTACTAGCAGTTCACGGTACTGTGTGTCAGGGTCAACGCCCTCTCCAGTAATGTCGTCGTACAGCCATTCGTCGCCTGCGTCCTCAGCAATCCACATGATGAGTTCTGGCGTTGCATACTGTACCAGAGTCTTGAGTGACTCAGGACTGTCTGACTTGCGTGCATACGCTACGATAAAATCTGCTCCCATTTTGGTTCCTTTCGTTGTTGGTAGAGATAAGTATAGCGTAGGGGCTACGAGAACGCAACCCCTACGCGGTTTTATTACACTAAAGTTCTAATAGGTAGATGTGCGCTCCACACCCGTCGCACTCGTAGTCGTCGTAGATGGTGACCGGTGGATAGTTGTCCACAAGGTCGCCCTCGTAGCTAGAGGCGCAATCTCGGCAGAGATCAACCGTCGGTGTTACCCCTTCATCGTCTACTTGTCCGTTGAGAGCATATCTCTTTGCTTTCTTTGCCATGTCAGTTGTCCTCCACCGATAGTCTTGCTTGGAGCAGGATGAACGCCAAATCAGCCGCTATACGACCGTACCGAAGACCCTCGGGGTCAAACTGCTTTCGCCACTCGCCGCGCCATTGTTCAGTCTTGTTGATCGGTTCGACTAGCCCCCTCAGCAAGTCGATTTGCTCGACCGACAGTGTGATGTTGACCAACTGGTCGTTGGTAGTGTTCATGTCAGTTGTCCTCCTCAAATAAGAACAGGGGTTCGATGCTGTCAACGCAGGTCTTGCAGACCGGCGTGACTTTGATTCGGTCACCAAAGTGTTTGATGGCGATGCCGATGGCTTCGATGCTGTCAGCGTGGCAGGCATCGTCGGAGCAGAGCACGCCCTTGCTCCAAGCCGCCCATTCCAAGTCACCTGAGAAGTCGAATGTAGGTGTGATGAATGTGGTCATGTCAGTTGTCCTCCTTGTCTGCCGTCCACGCACTTGTGAGCGTGTATTCCTCATTCCAACGCTGACCACAGTCGTTGCAGGCGAGGTACCTCCACACGTTGATGCTGTCAGCCGCCTCGTCGTAGATGAAGATATTCACACTGCCGCATGATGGGCAGGCGTTGGGGTTGTATTTGTCCATGTCAATCATGTCAGTTGTCCTTTCGTTGTGGTTGATGTACTCAGTATGACACACCTGTTAGAGCGTGTCAAGTGTTTCAGGTAAAACTTCTATGATTTGCCAAGAGTGGAGCAAGGGATCATCGTCGTGGTAGTCTTGCGATGACTCTATGAACTTGATGAGTCCCGCGTCCACCGCCCTAGCTGCGTAGTCTGCGTGGCAGTCGTCGCTGATGTTCAGCTCTATAGTTACTTGTACTTTCATCGGTGGTTCCTTTCGTTGATGTGACCAGTATAGCCTGTGGGGGAGGGGCTCGCAACCCCTCCCCCTAGATTTTCTCAGGCCATTGCCATGAGCAGACCCTGCGCCTTGAGGGTCAGGCTCTGCTTCTTGTCAGGCTGGCGGATAACCTCAGCCTGCTTTTCCACCTTGTCCTTAGTGGCTGTGTGGAACTCGTAGGACTGAACGGCGTTGTAGAACGACCAAGCGTTCGCACCGAACTTGTCCGACTCCTCTGCGAAGAAGTAGCGGATAGCGTTGCGACGATTCTCCGCATGGTTGACCGCCTTAGGAGCAGCCTCCTCGTCGGTGATGAGAGGTGCCACCTCGTCCAGCAGACGGCGCAGACCGCTCTCGTTGACCTGCACGCTCTTGAGCATGGTCACGTCGCCCATGAACCGCTCAAAGGCGTCGATGCTCTTAGCGAGCACCTGAGCCTTCTGGAACAGGAGCGAGTCGTGGTTACGAGTACGCTTCTGGCTCAACTGCACCAGTCCGTTAGGAATCTGGTTGGTGCAGAATGGGCGGAACGAGAATCCGTAGATTGCCGTTGACCATGTGCTGTTGAGTGATGCTGTGTACATCAGGTTGTTGATGATGGTATCACCGTCTGCGAAGGTGTGCTCTTCACCAATCTGCTGAGTGAACATGAGGCGTGCCCCATCGTTCAGCACCGTGAGTGAGGTGCAGGAGTCGGGGAACATGGCATCTGCCGTGGTCACCAACTGAGTGTACGAGCCAGCGTGGTAGCCAGACTTGACACCTGCGTTGAGTACAACCTGACTGCCGTCAGCGTACTCACGGTACACCGTGAAGGTGTCCTCGCTCTCCGTGCCGTTCGGCAGGAGGGTACCGGTCACCTGAGGCTCAAAGAGAGCCTGAGCGTCCAGAGCAGCGTCCATAACGCTACCCCCGTTGACCGTATCGCTGTTCTGAATGATGTAACCCATGTCGTGTCCTTTCGTTGGTTGTTGTTGACGAGTAGAACTCTATCGTAGTTTTTCGACCAGCGCAACCCCTGAGGTAAAATTTCTAAAAATTTCTTCTGAGGTTGCGTTCCGCTCGTGCGTGTACTAGAGTGTAACACATGAACCGAGAGGAGACAAATGAAACTTCACCTAGATAAAGTATCCAACTACATCGACCGCTGGGGCAACTACACAGTAGTGGCTGACGGCGAGAATGGCAACCAAGAGATTCAGGCGCACGTCATAGAGATTGACCCCGATGGGTTCGATACTGTGATGGTGTACACTGTCATCAACGGGTGGGACGCGAGAATGTACATTCCCGCACACGATATTGTCGCCATCACGGAAAACATTTGACATACTCGCTAATATCGACTATGGTGTACCTATGGGAAACGATAAGAGTGGTAAACGAGCAGAAGCGCCGGATTACTCCAGCGCTTCAGCCCAGTGCCACTCCAAATATTTCCCCGAAGGAGTATGCAAAATGTATACTACCATTTTTGAACACTTGGGAACGGAGCTATCATGACTGATGACAATCTATTTGGTCAAGAAACCTTCAATGGTGTACCTACGGGAGACATCGACCACGTGTTTAGCTACTGGAAGGAAACTTTCGGTAAACGATCCAGTACTGTTCTGGACGAAGCTCGTAAGAAGAAGATAGCCACAGCTATAAAGAACTATGGCATCGATACTTGTGAGAAAGCTATCCGGGGGTGCTCTATGTCACCATGGCATACCGGGCACAACCCGGGTAGCAAACAGTACACTGACCTTACTCTTATATTTAGGAATGCTGACAAGGTAGAAATGTTCGTTGGCATTTTTGAACAAGAGAGCCGAGCTACTACAGAAATGGAGGAATGGCTTAATGACTAAGCTGCAAGAAAGTGATTTTTCTCAAGTAGGGTATTGGACCCTATATGTCCTACGGGATGAGCTCCCGGACGGCATAGACATAGAGAACGAAGAAGAGTTCCTCCAGCTGCCTGACGCCGTCAAGCTAGCTGTAGCTCACAACTTTAACTTCGCTCCGCCCGGAGCTGTGAAGACAACAGATCTTCCAAGTCAGTACAACTGGATGATATTCTGCTTAGATGAGTTTTTGAACGAGCACAAAGTCACGCCGTTCTGATTCCGCAGCTCCCGCAGAACTCCCATTCCCCGACCGTCTCAGGGGTAGTACTGTCGTACTCGCATGGCCACGATTGGCCACAGGGTCCGATCAGTCGATTTTCTCCGCTGATATATTCACGGAGCACGTCCGAGACGGTTGGGATGGGGGCAGAGGCAGGAGGAGGCTTAGGAAGCCCAATGGTGTCCCTAGCGTACTCGCGAAGGGCAGCAGCTATGAACTGAGCTAATGGAATATCCAACTCTTCGGAAGCGAGAATTGACATTTCACGAACTTCATTCGGAATTGAAATTGTCATCCGCACTGTATCAGAATCGTATTTACGATACTTCGTACTCATCTAAACTTTCCAGTCCTGATTCTTTTAGGGCCAAAAGTAGCAATAGCTCTGTCATTGTGATATCATAGCCGTCAGCTATATCAAGAAGGAGGTTCTTCAGACGGGGATCTAGACGGAACGACATTCCCACGTTATCTTTGGAAGTGTCAGCTCTCTTCGGCGGTCTACCGGTTTTCATATTCAAGTTCATAATTTATCCTTTATATATATTATATCACGAGGGGTCGGGCGCGGCACGGTTGCTGCGGCGTGTCTTATAAACACGTGGTGCGGGTTCAAATCCCGACGGCCCTACTAGATTGTGACTACATTCACGATCTCATATTCAAACTTAGGTCAATGGTGTACCTAAACTAATACAGGAGAAAGGAGGTGACGTGCGTAAGTTCCTGAGAGCGTTCCGCGCAACGAAGAAGCAGTACTGTATCCCAACCGGGATGACGCTTACTGACGATTTAGAGCGTGAGTGGATTAAAGCAACATTCTACAAGCCAGTCTGATACACCTAAGATTTTGAGTGGCCCCCGTTTGCAGCTAGAGCTGCCGGGGGTCATTCTCATCTCAGACGAACGCCACAGCGGTCACAGAACTCTGACCAAGGATACGAGCGGCGCATCTCCAACGGATGGGTACACTCATAGATCTCTTGATAGCGTCTGTCAGCCATCTGACGAAGCCAATCGGATACAGAGCTGCCATCAGCTTCAGCGGCTTGTTGCCACTTAGCTCTCTGGCTCTCTGACACCCGGATCAGGACCTGCTTGTCCATGATCTCGTCTTCAGGGGCATCAGCCTCGTCTAGATCGGTCAGTGCGGCATCTACTGCGGCGTCGACGTTAACGGCGTTCTTGAAGAACGTAGTTTTCATATGTTTACTTGACATTTTCATCCTCCTCAGGATCTACAACTTCAGCTTCGATTACATCGTCGTCCATGCCTCTCATTATACCAGAGACAACATTTTCGTCAAGTATTCCAGCAGCTGACATTATTTCTAATAATTTAAGTGATTCATCCTTAGCGGCATCCGCTGAGCTGAGCACGCCAGTGGGGGCATCCACCCCAGCAAGAGTGCTACGAACGTCAATGGCGTCCCCAGCAGTACCACTTAATGCGATATCTACTCTTTCCACATTCATGCCGAGCAACTTTGCTCTTCTATCCATGATCCCTAATACCGTTTGAATTGCCTTCTGATCGGGCTCCACCATGACAACAGATCCGTCATCTAATTCTTCTCTACGATATTGGGTCATAGGCCAAAGACTCTTTTGCATCTCATCCAGACGCTCCAGCTCTAGACGCAGTACCTCCGGGTAGGAGAGAAATGCCTCTTTGTTTAATCTATCCAGCTGGCGACGGACAGCAGCAGCTACAGCTGAAGCCGTCATGTCGAAGCGCTTACCTATTTCACTGTTAGATAGCCCCGACTTCTTGAGCGCGAAGATACGAGTGTCCCGCTCTACCAAGAATTCTTTGGATAATTCACCCATGTCTTTAGTATATCACCCAGCTATACATATAGCAACCTGTATCACTACAAATCATAGCTCTATGGTGTACCTGACATCAAGTCACCCAGTAAGAACCCCGCCATCACTAAGAATATCAGCTGAAGTGCAGCAATCGGCACGATGATCGCGATCTTTATGCATAATTTTAGGTATTTGGCCACTTTATTCATACTTTATTCACTATTCAGGGTATTTACCCGGGGATATTGCATACTTTATACATGTTTTATTCATACTTATGTATAATTATTCATTTTGGCTTATTATATGCAGCCCAAACCTGAGCTAAGGTGAAGCGTTCAGGTGAAACACCCAGTCGCTGCGCCTCCGCTGAGAGCTGCCTCGGAGTCAACCCAGCCCATACTCCGTGCAAATCTGAGGTCGGAAATGACAGCGCATATTCCAAACAGTCTTTCCTGACAGGGCATGTCCTACAGATACGCCTAGCCTCGCTGATGTAGCTCAAGTCCTTGTGTCCCTTAGGAAACATCTTGTCACCCTTGCCTAAACAGGCCGCATTTGTGGACCAATGTGGGGCATTTTGGGGCATATTGGCAGACTTTGGTGAACCCTTAGATGGTATATCGCCCTTGTTCGTTTTGGTTAAGCCTCTCTTGCCTAACCGATTCAATCTATTCATTATCTACTAATCCTTATCACATCGCCTCGGGTCATACGCGCCGAGGACTCTCTAGTGTGTGTACTGGGTAATAGATAATAAAGTGTTATTCCTTACCTAGTGTATGGGATAGTTATAGGACATGTCAAGTATTGAGAATACGCGCAGTTACGTGGGATTTATTCAGCCGCCCCTTGGGGGAGTGAATAGCTTCGGTATCCCCCTAATCACGACAACATGTGATCCGCTATCACACATCCAACAAGTTACTCCCTCATCGGAATCCCATCCTACATCACACTGCGTACAGTGCATATCAGGGAACCAAAGAGGGAAGTTGGTTAGTTTCATGAGCGGTATTTAATGCCTAAAGCACCCTCTGCCAAAGCCTCATTGACGCTATCCTCTATGGTGTCATGGGCTGACTCATTGACCGCAGTAAACAAAGATTCAAATAATATTTCCCCCGTACGCATCAGGGTATCATCCGTAGCCTTTATAAGTGTCAGTAGCAAGTCAGCGTCTGGGTCGTTAGGGTTGTCCTTCAACCGTAGACGAGCGTACCTTCTGATAGTTATAGGGTCGCATTTGAACTCTATGAACAAGCTTTCTAAGTGCATCATTCCTCCCATCCATTCACATAAGGGCTTATCTGCCTCCAATATTCAGCTGATTTATTTGGTGTAATAAGGTCATAGTGGTACAGGTTGATAATCTTGGTCCAGAACTTGGTTCCATTGCGAGGATCTACCTCTCCTGCATCACGCTCTATTCCCTTCGTGTGGAGGAGCTTCTGGCTGGCTGCTCCTAAGACGTAGGCTTCCTGAAATCGGCGCAGGTCATTACTAGGTAGGCTCTTGTCCCTATGTAGGGATAGAAATAAGTAGTAGTCTGGGCGTTGGTGCTCGTGGTTATACAGGGGCACTGATGCTTCATAATCAAGACGTGGGATTACTGTGCGGTCCTTAGTCTTTACGTCTATCGTCTTACTGGGTTCAGGCATAATCAGATCATGCTGGGTCGTATTGGTAGGTACATACTTAACGCCCATAGCCTTTAGCCACCTACGGGCAATAACTTCACCCATAATACCGACATGATTAGCCGCTTCTTCCCTGTGGGAGCCCTTGTATACGGGTGTTTCAGCTAATATTTCCTCAGCTGAGGCTATATCGTCGCTAGTAATTTGCGTCCTAGCAAACGTCATTCAGCGCCCTCCTCGGCAGGAACCAGCTTTCGGGTGAGTACGAGAAGGTCAAGGAGGCGGTCCTGTATGGGCTGTGCCTCTATAATGTTCTTCTTCGCTGTTTCTTGTAGCATCAGTTCGATCTCTTCGATCATGTTATCTACGATTTGTGTGTCCATTTTGTCTCCTTGTGTGTGTAAAATTCGGCGGAAGTCATACTAAGTATGTCAGCGTGTGAATAAGTATAAAGCAATCCATAGCCAAAATATTGAAGCACTCTGGACTAAATCTACTACGTTCTGTTCTGTCATTGCTTACCGCCTTTCATGATGCGTTTGTCTACCTTGAAGAATACCATAGATCCTATCAGGTTTGCAACTATAGTGCGAAATAAAGTTGATCCGGGCACAAATATTACTGCGAGTGCCAGAATGGGGGTAGATAACTGCCAGCGTAGCATGTAGGCGAGCAGTCTGTATTTACTGAGGAAGGTTACCACCTCCTTGGCGTAGCCTGTCAATCTCGCGTGCGGCCTCTCTGAATACATGAGAGTTAGTCAATTCAAGCTTTACTCCGCCTGCGTCGATGATGTCAGCAAATAGTACGAGTGTCTCGTATATATCCATTTCGGATAGGTCTACGGTACCCTCTCGGTTCTGTGAATTCGGCTCGGTCATGTGTATATATTCGCTCATCCTGACCTGAACATTCCCCTCAAAGCGGTAATATGTTCTAATTCCATCGCCGCTGCATGTTTCTTCCACTTATCAACCTCTAAGCGTAACCGCTCAATCTCATCGGCGGCTGCTCGTGCCTCGTCAGGAGATATCATCATCGCATAGCGGAGCTTATCTACAATGTCCATGTTATCGTCCATCCTTTCACCCGTGTAGTAGTTACTTGTCATATTAATCTCTCCATGTAATCATATCTGTTCTAAACGACACTCCATGCCCCTCATTGTCCGTGTAAACGATTCTAGAGATGCCTGCGTCGATAATATGCTGTAGACACCATACACACGGCTTAGAGAGCGCTGTAGCGCCCTCTGAGGACAATCTAGCGATGTACATTGTCGCGCCTACGGTGTTCTTTACTCCCTTGATAGCCCTGATCTCCGCGTGAGTTGAAACTCGCTTCGGTGGAGTGTTAGGCGATATCTTAGGACTATTTGTATCACCGCCCAAAACCCTACCTGATTTAACTATCAGAGCAGCCATGCGAAACCTATAGTCCGATGTTTGTGCTATCTTTGCAGTAGCCGACAAGAATGACATGTCGCTGTTAGATAGGGTGTCCTCAATAGTCTCATACTTGCTGTATGGATCTTTCATGGGACGGTCGTATTGTCTCAACTGGCTAGTACGTACATTAGTTCATCAGCTCCTTCATGGTTTCCGTAAAGATACTAGCAGGTTACGGTTCCGGTGTCAACTATGGCGTAGTCTGTGGATATAAAGTACCAGATGTATCGATCTTCGTACAAATCCATCATAAGTACGCCCGGGGTATCGTCGTACACAATAGCCGATTCGCTATCTGGGCTAGAGACATTTCGCATACTCTTACCACCAGTACCCACTACAAACTGAGTTATTCCATCAATTGGATTGTAACGCTCGTAGTGATGGTCGTGTCCAGACAGTACTGTACTTCCTTCGCTGAGCGCCTCCCAGAGAGGCTGTACGCCCCTGTAATCGCCATGAGCCCCTGATGACCACCTCGGGCGATGCCAGTACGCTACGACGCAATCTGAGGGTGTCTGTGCTAAATCTGAACGTAGCCACTCTACTTGCTCGTCGGTCACATTCTCGGAGTCAAGCCCAACGAAGTGCCATGGTCCAATATCGTAGGAATAGTAGGTATAACCTTCTCCAAAGTACTCGTTGTACCCTGACATGTTTGAGTAGTATTCATGGTTCCCCGGCACGGGGTACGTTATATCTTTCAATTCACCAAACGATACGTCATATACTTCCATGAATGACTTGTATGAGCCATTCTCGTACTGAACGTCACCCAATGCTAGAAAAGCGTCAGGCTCTAATGAGTAGATTAAATCAGCTACATCATCGTGAGCACATAACGCTGTAGAACTAACACTACACGCTATGTCACCTACAGCAACCACCGTCTTCCGCCACGGAAGAGTTGTGGTAGTCGTGCTTGTACTGGTGCTACTGGTTGTAGATGTAGTACTTGTCGTGCTGGTTGTGGACGTGGTAGTGATACTGCTTGTGCTGGTTTGTATCTCCACTTCACCCACGC
>Ga0070749_10003399_pt1 | contig 10671 bp, 14 predicted proteins | sample VirMetDEL_Nov_18_FD_75180 | JGI IMG/M metagenome (GOLD analysis project Ga0070749, IMG submission 75180) | Aqueous microbial communities from the Delaware River and Bay under freshwater to marine salinity gradient to study organic matter... | ecosystem: Environmental > Aquatic > Marine >...
GCCTACTGGATGTGGTTTGAATGCCTGCTGTGTATTTATTTAAATTATTTATTATAATATTATAGGTATAATTCTGAAAAGTTTCAGTTCTGACAATTTTTGATTTCCGTTGCTGAAATTTTCTACCCTACAGAAATTTCACTCCTGACAATTTCGGCCGTCCCTATTGAGCCCCCAGATACGGCGATATTCCTCCTCATAGCTCATCCTGTTCATGACCTGCTCCTTCATAGTAGCGGGCCTAAGGTTCTCGATCCTGTTGTCTTGTGGATCTCTGTTGATGTGGTCAATGGTCAGATGAGGGGGTAGCTCGATACCCCCGCAGAGAAGCCAAACAGCACGTTGGGCTGGGATGAGGCGGGATCCTGCTCTGACCTGCCAGTAGCCCTGAGGATTAGTTGTTCCTGCCCGTTGGCCTGCCTTAGCCCTCCTTCCTCGATCCTTTTTCCAGATCAAGCCTGATGGGCCATCGCCATAGCCTGATTCCCACATGTCACGAGGGTCGTACTCGTACCACTCGTGGATGAAGTCGATCTGTTCGATCGTTAGTGGCTTAGCTAGTGGCATCACAGGAACTGAGATAGGTACTGGAGGCCCCATTCTGCATGCTGGGAGAGGACTGGATGGCCAACATCGTCTCTAAGGGCCTCAGCAGCCGCTAGAAGGCGATCGGAACCCACTGCCCTTACCGTGGCCTCAGAAGCGCGATAGAACTCGCTCCTGGCTTCTGGTAGGTGCTTCTTGAAGCCATCGATGTAAAGCTGGCGAACTTGGCGAAGAACTGCTTCCGTTTCAGGGGAGAATCGGATTACCTTGTCGCCTGCGATGATTCTCAGCCGCTTCATGCAGCCCATGCTGAATTTCATGGCTGAGCGGGTGTCTTCCTCCGACAGGGCCCAAGAATCCCTTCTCCTGAAGGCATACTGGATGACTCCATTGGTGCATTCGATTACCCGTAGCAGGGCAATAGCGTCTTTTTCCTCTGGGGAAAGGCCGTCGAAGAAGGCAAACCAGTCCATACGGGCTTTGGCGGGGTCTCCCACTATACCATAAAAAAGACCCACCCCCCTTTCGGAAAGTGGATCTGCCTAGAAAAATTTGCAAAAATTTACAGTACAGGTCACCCCAAGCCCTTTAGCCAGGTCCTTTCCTTGCCTGTTAGGAGTCTGATCGTGCGAAACATCATGGATTTGGCCTTTGCTTCAGGCATTTGGTGGTAAATGCGGGCCAAAAGCTGCTTTACTGCTTCTTCCTGTTGGCAACGGACTGCCAGCAATAGCGCAAGTGAGTTGATAACCATTTGCCTGTTCAGCGATCCATTGCTATTACTCATTTTATCAGCTAGGAACACTAAGTTGACCGCATAGTATGCCTGACCATGGCTTTAGACATTACTGGCAACTGGGTTGCAGGCGATGATCTGCGTGTCATCGAGGCTTTACAGCTTCCTTTCGGTACTTACACCCTTGATTGCACTCAAAACTGCATGAATCAGCTGGAGGACATGAGTTCTCAAGCGGTTTTGAATGTGCGTGCGCTGTTGGATGAGTATGAAGCCGCCAAGGCTGCTGAATCTACCGCTAATTTAGCTGATACCGAAGGCAAAGTGCTCGTAAAGGCCGACGTGCTTGAGTGGCAAGTCGTTGGTGGTGGTCAGATGAGTGGCGCAATGAAGGAAATGCTGCGCGTTCAGGCCGAAATTGCCAAGTATTTCGCTTTCTGCTCCTGCCTGGGTGGCTTACTGCCAAATCCTACCAATGGTGGCTACGGAACTACTAGCTTGATTCGCAGCTGATCGGTAACCTGTACTGACTTTTGCGGAAAAACTCATGCACCCTGAGATGGAAGAGCAGTTTCCTGAGCTTGCAGAAGTCTTAAAGGCTGAAACAGTTGATGTCTGGTGCCTTGGCTGCGATAATTGGCGTAAAGCAAATGCACAATATGCCAAATATCTAAAGGGTGAGATTCAGTCTTGCGGCCGTTGTAGGCAGTAACCACAGGTTTACGGTATACTAGAGGTAGTTAAGTCTGCGGCACATGCCCTCAAAGGAGCACTACCTTTACGACACCTGGAAGACCATCCGCCAACGGTGCAACAACCCGCGCTGTAAAGCGTATCCGAACTACGGTGGTCGAGGAATCTACCTTGCCAGTGAGTGGAACGACTTCTGGACGTTCGTAAAGGACATGGGAGAGCGCCCAGAGGGCTTCTCTATCGAGCGGAAGGACAACGATGGCCCCTATGCCCCGTGGAATTGCGTCTGGGCCGACCGGAAGGCGCAGAACAGCAACAAGCGTGCTCGCCACTTTGAGCCTCGGGTTTATTATCAACGTGGGGCATGGGAACTTCGCATCAAAAGCAGGACTGTCAAGCTCTGCAAGACCGAAGAAGAGGCCCTGGCAGCAAAACGGCAGCTGCTTGAAACTGGTACAACGACTCACAAGCGTGGCTGCGTAACGCTAGATCAGAAAAAGTACACATTTCGGATGGATGGTGTTTACCACGGTTCCTGGAAGACTTTCGAGGAGGCTTTGAGCTATCAGTCTCAGTTCACCGAGACCAAGGATTGGTCCTCCGAGCTGTGCCAGTGTGGAAAATGCCGCGAAGCGTGAGCTGAGCGAGCTTAGTCGGCAGACTAAAGCTGTCGCGGGCCCTCGATGAAGCTTGTTTTACTTACCGCAGCCCTTGCCCTCATCCTTGTGGGCTGTGGCGGGGGCAACGCCGACTCCTCTGCTGCTTTTGATGCTTATCTAGAGGAGCTGATGAATGAGCCCTACACTGCGGATCAAGCAAAATGACCTCTCCTCTTGCTCCTTATATTAACGGCCGTTTACTTGTACCCGGTCAGGGTGCTGTAACGAATGTAGATGGCCGCTGGGTGGAAGCTGCAGGCGATTCCTACCTGGTCAAACTCTTTATCAAGAGGATGCAGTACAAGGGTGTTTCGTCGGGCTCCAGGCCGATCCCACTGGCCTCTCAGCTCGATGGCGAGATGATGCCAGGAGCTAGCGGTGATCAGTTCTACTACCGTGGATACGCTCTGGAATGGGTGAATGTGCCATCGACGTGGGACCTGAATACCTCTGATGAGACTGGACTGGTGTTCCAGCAGGTCACAACACAATACACATGGCTCGCTACTGGTACTGAGTGCCAGTTCCGCTTCGGCCAGGATCCAGTTATGCCTGCGTCAAAGATTCAGCGCTCTTCTGGCTTATTTGGCGGCCAGGGTATCGACGAGATTATCTACAAGGAAATTGGTGGCGTAGAAATCCAGATCACAGGTGGCGAAGTGCAGAATTAGGGCTAAACAGGCGCTCCAAGCTCTCTTCGGAGGGCGACGGAAGCCTCGTGAGCCGCCTTGGGGCAGTCGAAGCGACCCGCAGAATACATCTTGCCACGATAGGAGAAATAGGCGTGCCATCTCTTGCCGTGATTGCAAACCCACCTGTATCCCGCCAGGTTCGGCTTCTTCCTGTCTTGTACCACATCCCTCCTGTTTAGCCGTTGCTCGCTGTCTGAGGCGGCTCTGAGGTTCTCTGGAGCGTTGTTTAGCGGATTGCGGTCCACGTGATCCACGGTAAGGGGATATGGATCGTAGCCATTGGCCAAGATAAAAACGACGCGGTGCGAAGCATAGTGGTTGCCGCCTAATTTAACCTGCCCGTACCCTTTGCCAGTAACTCGACCAGCCATCCCGCCAATCTCGGCCCGTGAGCATGGCGAGATCCTCTCTTTCCACCTCAGCCCCGTTGGCAGCTCTGGGGCAATCTCAAGGCAGCGCCTAATGGACTGAAGGTCTTCCGTGGAATACTGTTTGTAGGAGGAGTGCATCGGTATGCCCACGTATACTATTAGTTTACAAGGCACCGCAATCAAAACTAATGGGCAAGTTTGATTACTCGATCCCAGTTTCCATCAATCTACCCAAGCTGACATTTGACGCGAAGGACAGCAAGGCCCTCAGGAAGAAGGCAAACTCTGCCTTGGTCGCCTCTAACATTAGAGGTATGTCAGAGGTTGAGAAGCAGTTAGGGGTTGCTTTAGACAATTCGATCAACTCCTTGTGGGCCTGGAACAGGAATGTGGTCTGGAGAGACGGCACTGTGCCAGGTAATCCCAGGGACATCGTTTATACTGGCAAGCTGCGTGAGTCAAGGAAGCTGACGACCAAGTTCCTTAAGACCAAATCGAACCTGACTATAGCCTATACGGCCCCATACGCGGCCTTTATGTACTATGGCGGGGTGATGCAGCCCTACGGCAATAAGAACGCTCCTAGCGTGATTATCCCTGGTCGTCCATGGATCGAGGCCATCATGAATGGTACTCATGGTCAGCCGAAATTTAACTTTGTTGGCATCTTTAACGACGCCTGGAATGACGAGTTCCAAAAGCGGATCAGTTAGGTATAATACGCCAGATCTAGGCGTATGATGGCTAAGAAGACGAAGCTCCCGTTCCTGGTTGAGCCCAAGCGTCAGCCTAAGATGGAAACCGTCGGCACCGACGAATCTGGCAAGATCGAAGTGCCACGCAGGGGCTACCTGACTGTTGCCGAGAAGAGCTTCATGCAGCAAGGGTTGAGTGGCGACACCGCGATACTTTCGATGCAGCGACTGGCTGCCAAGATCGCCAAGAAGGCTGGCGTCCAGCTAAGTGAAGTCCTGCAGCATTTCTCTGACGGTAGCGTAGACAGCGAGATCTTCGACGGCTTTAACGAGGAGATTTCGCAAGTAATGAGCGACATGTCTGCCCTTGATGTTCGCCGTCGGATGCTAGCAGCTTGTTGTTTGCTTATGTTCCGCGTCAACGATGAGTGGAGCATCGAGGATACGATGGAATTACATCCCGACCTGCTCGACGGGTTGTACGCGCTGTACATGCTGGAAGACATCCGATCCCTTCAAGGGTTCGAGGCCGACGAGACCGTGAACGAGAGCGCCTCCGAGGGAAAATAAAAGGCCAGGAGGAGAGCATCCCTTTCGAGCAGCTTTTCTGGACTCTTAAGGCGCTCTTCCCTGGCGATCCAGACTTCTCCTACACTACATACCCAGACCTTCCGTATGGCTACGTTCTGGCTGCGGTAAGGAATGGGTACAAGTCCTATCGAACTAGAATCTACGATCAGGAACGGCCAATCGCACAGCAATCAGCGTTGATTGCCAACCAAAGCAAAAATCCAAAGAAACAGCGCAAGCCGTTTACGATGGATGACTTTGCGATGTACAAGCCGTTGAGTCAGGATGGAACTCCTGCTGGCCATTATGGATCTGCTGTTTTGGCCTTGATCGAGGCGAAGAGGTTCCCTTCATGGGCACTGTTCTGTTATCGCGAACTGGTTGCCTCGGCAGACCACGGCTATACGCCTACGGTGGCTGCGCTGCTTTCAGAGGACGCAATCCTTTTGCATCCCGTGAAGACGGAAGGTGGCTACAAGGGTCTTCTCATCGCCAGAGAAGCAGCTGGCGACCAGACTGTGTACTTCGAGTCAACTACTGGTGAGATCGTGGCCCTGGATGTCCCGACTATCGAGACCAAGGTCATTGCTCAGGAGGACGTGGTTCTACTTAGGCCGTAGGCCACTCCCCGAGGAGCTTGGTGGCGTAAGCGTCAACGATTTTGCAGTCCTCTTCGTCGTGGAAGGAAAAGTTGTGGTTGCCACCAGACAACCATTGGCGAATCCTCCACTCCCCCTCAATACTATAAAAGGGCTGCATTCGATACCATGCAACCCATTCGTCGGAGCCTTTTCGATTGTTGCAGGGCGAGCAGGCAGGGATCACGTTGCTAGTACGATCCTCGCCACCCCTGGACTTCGGCCGCACATGATCCATTGTGAGGCTTGCGTCGTCAATCGGAGGGTTCCCGCAGTAGGCACAACGGTTAGCCCATGCGTCTTTGATGCTTTGCCGCCATTGCTGACGGGCTTCTCGCCGAGTCAGAGCAGTCATGTTAAACAAGTAATCTGAGATCCTCTCGTAAAGCGGGAGGTAATCGCTATGCCGTTGCATTGTTTCAGATAACTGTCGGAACAACGCGGAGGAGGAGGAGTGTAGCGGCGTCCATAGGCGCTCCTGAGTTGTTCTACACTAAGTTTACCGTTCCAGGAATACTATTGTGGTGGTTTTGACCCAATGGCTCAGCAATTTCCTACGACAGCAAAAGCCATTTACGACGCCCTCGTGGCAGACGCCCAGTTTATGTCATATCTTGGTACATACAACTTCAAAAGCGGCTCTGGTCCGTTAGCCGCCATCAGCATTGTCTCTGCTGGTGAGGACCTGCCTTCGGTACGCAAGGTCCAAGGCCTGGAGTGCATCATTCAGGACGCTGGTGACACATCGAGGATCGACTACCTTACTGGTGACTCGAACATTGAGGTTGAGTTCTCTTTATTCTTGGTTTGCTGGGACGGGGCAAAGGGCTCAGATATGCAGGCTGCTGCAGAAAGGGCCGTAAGTATGTTTGGTAAGTCTCAGTCAATACAAACCGTAGCTACACCTGACGGCGTTGGCTCACTGGTTCAGACCAAGGTTGTCATTTCGTCACTTGGTCCTATTTTGGCAGTCTGAAAAAGACCCTTTGGAAATATAGGATAACGGGCCCGTAGGTCCGAGTTACCTTCGTGCGGGTTCCGCCCGTTTTCTTATATGGCAAACTTTTCGGCCGCATTTGGCTACGACACCTACATCATGCCCCTGGCCTCGGCATCTGTAGACGTGGCCTTCACTGGCGTCACCGCTGGCGATGCCCCTACCACTGGTTTCATCGACTCCACCACCACTGTTGCTCAAAACGCAGCTGTGAGCTACGCAAACGGCGTGTTCACAATCGGTGTGACCCCGATGGCCATGGACGGCACTGACGACCCTGTGCGTCTGTATGGCCTGACCAATGCTTCCCTGGAGACCGACACCAACTCCGAGGACATCGTTACTTACGACGACGAGTCGAAGGGCTTCAACATCTCCATCGCAACCAGTAAGACCTGGAGCGTCTCCCTGGCTGGCGTGGCTGACTTCAAGGATGCTGGCTATCAGATCCTTCGTCTCACCGAGCAGAACACTGTGGCCGACAGCCTGCGTGTGAAGTTCGTGCGCGTGGGCCCCACTGGTACCGTTGAGACCATCTACGGCTACGGCACCCTGAGCGGCTACACCGAGTCCATCGAGGCTGGTTCGATCGTGTCCTGGGAATCGACCCTGACTGGCTATGGTCCTTATGTGGTTGAGCTGGACTCCAATCCTTAGCTGATTGGGGGGATTGACGCAATCCTCGGTGTTAGCAGTCTTCAAACGACGACTCCTTTCACTGTTTCTCAGACTGGCGCCGCTGTCACCCTTACGGGTGGCACTGGTTCCTCCGCTACCGCTACTGTCAATACCGATGGAAGCGGAAATGTTACCTCTGTCACCATTACTGGATCTGGCACTGGTTACACCGTCGGGGATACCATCACGCTTACCGAGGTTGGAGGCACTCCTGGTGTCGCTACCTTCGTGGTCGCCCAAGTCGCCTAAGTCCTGTAACCTCAATCCTTACAGGCAAACTGAATGCACAAGGGGGCCCAAAAGGCCCCTTTTTAATGGAAGCCTACAACCGATTGCGATCTTCCCGTGGCACAACAACTGACTTTTAACGTTGATGTTGATACCCGCGACGCGACAAATAGTATTAACACTTTTTTCGATACAGTACAGCAAGGGGCGGCCAAGGCTAAGTCAACACTCAATACGGTACTTGGACAGAAGATTACAACGCAGGTTGATATTGAGTTCAAGAATGGCGAATTAGTTGCCAAGCGGATCGAGGGGATGAACACCACATCCCAGAAACTGAAAAGGGCATTTGATGCGGTTCAGGGACCGCTCGGGAAGAACGTTAAATCACTTAGGGAACAGCAAAGGGTACTGCAAGAGCTACTCAATAAAACGAATCGTTTTTCTGGTGCGACGAGGAAGATAAATAGTGACTGGGCTCAGGTTAGAGATAGGCTGAATGAGGTCAACAGGGCGTTGGCCGACCAGTCTGGAGCTGCCGATAATTTCCTAAAAGGCATGACGGGCAAGTTTGCGACCGCCAATGTTGCCTCACAGCTTTTTGTTGAAGGACTCAAGTCTATCGGAAAAGCAATCGTAGCAGTAGCACAAACTGGTGCGGAGATGGAGCTGCTTAGCTTGCAGTTAGAGGCTTTTGCTGGATCCTCTGAAGAAGCAGATAAGGCCTTCGCTAGCTTCAAGAACACTGCTATCAAGACGCCTTTTAACCTGGAGCAGGTGGCACAGGCTGGTCGTATTCTGTTGGCATTTGGTGTTGACACAGACACTGCCACCGAGTCAATCAGAAACCTTTCCGTTATCGCTGGCTCAACTGGTGGCGACATCAACAACCTGGCCAGAAACCTTGGTCAGATCAGTTCTCAAGGTCGAGCATTTACTCGTGACTTAACCCAGTTCGCCATTCAGGGTATTCCCATCTGGGAAGAGCTTTCTGTTGTTACAGGCAAGTCGACGGTCGAGCTCAGGAAATTGGCTGCCGAAGGGCAGATTGGCTTCAAGGAAGTCAACCAAGCAATCAAGAATATGACCGCAGAGGGTAGCGCTTTCGCTACCGTCGGCAGCAAGATTTCTGAAACGTGGGTAGGTATTGGCCAGGCTATTGCCACAGAGTTCCAGGACTTGTCTAAAGAAGCTGTTGCATCTATCAATGCAATTGATGAGGCCACTGGCGGCTTTGTCAAAGGAAGCGCCTACCTCCTCCTGGAAACAATGAGGGCTATCACAGCTAGTTTTGAAACCCTTACCCCACTGGTAGCAAGCCTGGGGCGTGCCTATGGTGCCATAAATCCAGCGATTGGAGTCCAGCTCAGGTTGAAGGATGCAGTTGCTGGCTTGTCGGATGAATACTTCAAGTTACTGCAGAACATCGAAAGACTGGGTGCTCCTCTTCGTGAGTTCCTGAATATTCCGCATCCGATCAGGGAGGCTGCAGCAGAGACAGCCAAGCTTACTGAAAATACTAAATTCACAAGGCAAGAACTGGAGGCCATTACTCAAGGTAAGACTCACCAGCAGATTGTGGAAGAGACGAAAAAGGCCGTCAAGGCTCAGGAAGTGCTTAACAGTGAATTGACTCTTGAGCTTGATAAACTCAAGGAGATTGGGGAGCAGGCCGACAAGATGTATGAAAAGCAGATTCAAGATATTGAAACTGCAATGAACGCGCAGAAGGAAGCTATTCAAGCTGAGAAAGACGGGTATGCCGAGATTGCGGAGGTGATGAAGTCCCGTCACGAGCAAGAGCGGACTGAACTTGACGCCAAGCTCAGGGCTATAAAAGATATTTACGATGCCGAGCTAAGCAGCATCCAGGAGCTGACGCCTGCACAAGAGCGTCTACAGGAGATCCGCAAGAAGGAGCTTCAGGACAGGGCTAATAACGCAAGCCTTAGCGAAAAAGAGCGCGTCTCTGCTCAGGCCCAGCTCGACACGATGGCCCAGCAAGCAAAAGCTGCTGAGGTTAGGAAAGCCAAGGAAGAGGCTGTTAAGAAGATCGAACAGGAAAAGCTGGCGCTTGCCGAGAAGCAAAACGTCGAAAAAGAAGAGCTTAAGAGGAAGCATGAAGAAGAAATTGCAGTTCTTCAGCAAGGACTCAAGGACCAACAAGAAGAGCTGAAGATCATCAAGGAAGAGAGAAAAGACATCGCTGACAAGGTGAAGGAAATGGTCGAAAACGAAGGCCAGGTTAAGGTTGAGGTTGAAAACGTCAGCGCTGCACTGCAAAACCAGTTCGGGGTTGTTGATACACTTGCGCAGAAATACTCCAGACTTGCAGACCAGGCGGAGCGCTTTGCGGCAGCTGCCAGTCAAGGTGGTGGCGGTGGTGGCCAACAGAACAGGTTCGCTGGTGGCTCTGTGACTGGTGGTACCCCTTACACCGTGAACGAGTTCGGACAAGAAGCGTTCCTGTCGGCCGCTGGTAAGCTCAGCATGATCAACGCACCCTCCTGGGGAACCTGGAGAGCTCCCGGCGCTGGTACGGTTATTCCAGCCCACTTGACGCAACAGCTCTCTATCCCCTCTGGAGGCGTCCAGGTGAACGGTGGAGCAGCTGCGCAGACTAGTAGGGCAGCATCTGGTAGCAGTGGCCTTCTAAAGGCTCTCAGGGGCCTTGGGGGAGGTAATGGTGACAGGGTTACCAACAACGTGACGATCCAGGCCGCAAACACCACTCAAGCCGCCAGCGACATGATGGTCCAACTGAACAAGATCCGCCGTCGTCGGTACTCTTGATCACAGGCTTAGGGGTAATGTTCTTCGGATCTATTGATAACGCGGTGGAGCTGTGCTGGGGCGCGGCTCTTTCTGCTTCCAATGTGCCATTCGGAGATTTTCATCCAGACGAATTGTCGCCTAAACAGGCCAAGGTCTATTTCGTTATTGCTAGAATGGCCTACAAGTACGCAGAGGCGTACGATATGCCTCAGGAAGTGCTAGATGCGATCGTAAAGCAGTATGATGAGCTGTTCGTGCTGGTATTGCAGTGCGATGAAGACCTGAAAACAGCTATCGTAAAGCATAAGCACAAGTTCCTTGGGGGTTACTCTGACGAAAACGTGTTGAAATATCTTCGCCTTGCTGGGTTGGCCTCTTAGGAACTCTAGTCTA
>Ga0070749_10003404_pt1 | contig 10662 bp, 9 predicted proteins | sample VirMetDEL_Nov_18_FD_75180 | JGI IMG/M metagenome (GOLD analysis project Ga0070749, IMG submission 75180) | Aqueous microbial communities from the Delaware River and Bay under freshwater to marine salinity gradient to study organic matter... | ecosystem: Environmental > Aquatic > Marine > Coastal...
AATTCACGAACCCTCTTTTCTAAGTCTTGAACGACCTTTTTATTGTTCTGGTTAGAATACATTATATCTATATGATATAACAATATTTTTCATTTGTAATTATTATTTAATAACATCAACTTTTACCTCTTGTAGTTCAACATCTTTTTGTTCTTCTTTTTGTTCTTCACGTTCCTTTACTGATATTTGTAGCGTGGAATTATGGCATTCACTTTCCAGATAATAGTTTCTATATATGTTTAATACACCTTTATAACCAAGATACATTCCAGTTGTTATACCAGATGATATCAAAATATTTTGTATATCGTCATTACTCATATTGTATTGTATATTATATCATACTATAATATATAATTTATTGTTATTAAAATAGCAAAAATGTAGCGGTTAAATGGTTAAAATTTTCCAAAGTTTTGTATAGAAACCTTTTTTCTTTGATTTCTAAAAAGTTTGTAAAAAATTAACCATTTAACCATTACTTACTTTTCTATGAAACCCCCCTTATTTAAGTCTTGATTGAAGTTTTCCAGCACCAGATTGTCCTGCCCCAGATGCCCCAGCACCAGACCGACCATATCCAACATTACCTAAAAATTGACCTGCTGTTTTAGCATACGGATTACTTGATTGTGTAAGAAGGTCTTTTGCTATGGGGGCAACCATACGACCGATTGATTTTAGATTATCCAAAAATCCACCACCAACCATTCTATCTACTTCTTTCATAGACATCGCGTCCTGTGTAGTCGCTTCCAATACATCACTCTTCGTAAGAAGACCAGTATATACCTGTGAAGTTCCACGCTCGTTGACCCATACACCAGAGTTCTTGGTAATAATCACAACCTCCGGTGCTATTGCTTCCGCCGTTTGATTTCTAACAGACAACGAGAATTGGATTGTGAATTGACCGAGAGAACCACTTGAATAATAACTTTCTGGGATTTGAATATCCTTATTGAACCGCAACATAAGATAAGAACCAGCAAGTGCCTTTGCTACTCCACTTCCACCACTAACCGCCTGTCCGTTAAACTCGTAGTAATTTTGATTAGAACCATTTTCTATGGAGTATCTGTATAGGTCTTCCTTTTTAGCACTCGCCAATATACCAGACTGGTTGTTAAAATTAATACTAATACCAGTAATAGCAAGGGCAAAATCCGCATCAGTATTAGACAGAGACCCTGCTGGTTTCCTCGCAAACACAATCAAACTATCTGGGATTTGATTAAGTGATATGGTATTCGTTTCCAATACAGCAGACGCTCCTGCGTTAATAGAAGAATGCCCTGTGGATAAATAACGCGGAAGTTCATAATACGGAACAACATTTTTAGCACTCAACATAGAAGAACCATCTGCCTTTGGAGTAAGGAAGTTAAAGTTCAAAGACGAGTTTTCAAACGACAGAAGACTAACAACCTTAACAGAACCACCAGCAAGGTTATCAGTATTTACAGACCGCCAACATCTCGCCGCACTACCAATCGTCATCTGGAAGTTGAGGTTTTGAATACCATAGAACGCTTGGTTGTTCGTCTTTGGTTCCGCCCAAATCCACGGAGAGATAAGTAGCGGTTCTGACACTGTGAATTTAACCAACACAGTTTTCGCCGTCACGCCATCACCAGCGGTGTTTCCAGTAATGCTATCAAGAACCCACGCACCACGAGGGACGAGGTCATTATCACCAGCATTTTCAAAACCACCGAACGGAGAATTAACCGCACCAAGAGCGTCGCTATATCTCTGATAAACATCACTCAAAGTAGGAGTAAGTCCATTATATCTATGGAGTTCTCGTTTATCCCAGAACTTTAAAAGTGCTGGTAATAGGTCGCCGATGTTATTGGAAACTGTGTTGTTATTTATAGTAGAATTGAGAACAGAACATAAGGAATGTAGAGGAAAAGGTGCTAAACAATCACTATTACCACCACCAGCATTAGAACCATAATTAACAAGGAACTTGGTGTTTGCTGGTGTTCCTGTAATCTGTAGCGTTATAGTAGATTTCCACATACAGCGTCTATCTATAAGTGTCGTTTCGCTTGGAACATTAATGTTATAAGTGTGAGAACTAACTGATTGTGAGATTGCGTTAAATTGTGCTGGGGTCATATTCTGTGCCCCAACATCTACGGCATACGCAACTTTATCCGTAGTCATCAACCGAGGGTCTTTACATAGAACTTTCTGGAAATCTGCCGACATTTATAAACTATTATAATATTTTAATCTTGTTTTTGTTCTTTAAACCAACATTTAAAAAGGTTGCCTTATTGGTTGAATGACTTTTTTCTAAACATCAATTTTATCGCTCCGCTACAACCACTATTCACTTCAAAGGGGTGTAATCCACCATAAATGTCCTTCCAATATACTTGTATCTGGATACTATCTAATGGTTTCCTTCCAAACATATCCACCAGTCTATATTCGCCACTTGGTGCGTATTCTATCGTCTGTCTGTATTGATTAACCGCAGACCAAGGAATAACAAAATCAGTAATAATTGGACTAATTAAGTTGTTGTTGTTGTTCTTATTAAATTGTGTGTTAGAGTTAAATATCTCTGGAACACTCACATTTTCATTATATATAGGAAACATACCAGTCGTGAAGACTAATGATTGGATTGGATTTAGCAGACCAGTTGTAATACCTTCTTGATATACTTGTAAGGCGTTGTATGAAGGAAGGTTAAGAATGTTGGAGTTTTGAATATTTAACACTTCCAATAAAAAGTTCCTTCCACTACTAACAGACCCAACTACACCATATCCTTTCTTTTGTAGCGGAAAGTTATTGTATAGTGTCGCCATCGCTGTATTAAAATATATCTTAATTTTCGTAGCGTCATCAGTTCTGTATCCATTCTCGTCGGCATTAATATTACATATTTGAGTATCAAGGTTTATCTCCATAAATGGCGGATATATCGTTGGTAATGCCCCACCTCCTCCTGCTAATACCATAGATGATAAACCAGTAAGACAATTTTGGAATGCCGTATTAATCATTCTAACCCACTGCTGGTAAGAATAAATGTAGTAATAATTACTGGTTAAATCTTGTTGTTGTAATGGCGGTGATGGTTGCGGTTGTGTAAGGTCATACGGAACATATTTGATATGTTCTTGGTAGAAGTATGTTATTCCTCCCCTTATAATTTCCATAGTAATAGAATATGCTGTCTTATCCACATCAATCTGTCCCAGTAATATTGCTGGAATAAATACTGGTAATGATGGTGATTGTAGTTGGAATCTTACAACAGACATATAATAATCCTCTGGTGTTTGTAGGTATGGTGAGTTTCTCGTCTCAATCATACTAAAATGTCTTGGTATATTGTTTCCAGTAGTTTCATTATTCACCAGTTCCAGATTGTAGTATATATGGGTTGGGTCGCTCATTATGATTAATATAATATTATAACAGATAATATAATTTTAATTGTTCTTTATGTAGTCCTTTTGTTGAGTTGTAGAATGGGACATTAGTTCAGCATCATCTTTCATATCATCTTGGACTTTTCCATATTTAGAAGATAAGTATATATGTCGTAGCATAGACGAACCAACTTTCTTTTTAAATATACTATTCAGTCGTCGTGTTATGTAATTAGAATGAGTAGGTGATTTTCCATCTTCATCAACAAACAGGGGTGTTGCCCCTTCAACTCCTTTAAGTTGCCTCTTCTTAACAAACGAACTTATAAGATTAACCAATTTATCTGGTAGGTCTATTTTTTTCGTTCCTTCTTTTTTTGCTGTCTTAAAGGTTTCCAATATCATCTTCTTTTCGTCCAGTAATATTCTATTTCCTTTATCGCCTCCAACATTAAGAGTTTGATATTCATTCCGTCGTGGTGGTATATCAGTATATAATCCCAATACAATAGCATCTATAAACGAATTATAATCGCCTTGTGTCTTAATCGTCTTAATAGACATCGCCTTATCATATAGTTCGTCATATTTCTTCACTACATCTTCCCATTCAATCCAGTTTTCTTTTTGTTTATCGTTCTTCTCATTCTTCGCCTCTTCGCTTTTGAGTGTCTTATTCTTATCCATTAACATATCATAATAGTCATCATACGATTTCTTATAGAGTTTCTCTCCATTCAATACGGCACATATTGTTATTAAAAAATTACGCTTCGTATTGTCCTTATACTTATGTAGCAACTCCATAATATCATCTTTATTTTTAAGGAATGCTAATGATTTGACTGGTTTATCTCTATTCAGTTTTTTAAGATTTCCAATATAAGATTTTATAGTTGTTTCACTCAATCCCTTATTATGGAACTTATCTGTTAGTTTATCAATTATAGTTTTTACCATTATGTAATAATACAAGATATTAAAATAGTATTTTTACATTAATTTTTACATTAATAGGGGCAACGCCCCTTCAACCCCATTTGGTTCAACCTTTTTTAAAGGTTGTATTATAATAAAAATATAATAATATTATCTTAACATTATTATAATGCGGATATACAGAAACCTACTTGATGTAGCATTTAACGATACATCTTATTCTTATGACGAATGTATAGAACAACTAAACAGAATTGGTGTTATACCAATAGCATACGAAAATGATTGGTCTTTTCACATATTCAAAATTAATCGCAAAATAAATGGTTGTAATGAAGAAAGAGTGTATTTTGACGATTATTGTGAGATTACATACACTTACGAAATAGTTGGTGGAGAGGTTGTTGGAGATGATAAATTACCACCAGCAGAGATAAAATCCTGATGCCTTTGTGTCTTAAAATGAGACGACTTGTTAAAATATGTATAAGACCCTCTACACAAAGGACATTTAATCGGTTGGGTTATTAAATCTTTATGAACTTCTTTGAACCTTGTAAGTTTATCTCGGTTCTTCACCTGTCTAGACATCTGTTTTTCGTCGTCCATATTAGGTATATAGACTAACAAATATATATATCTTTAAGTGGTTTAATGTATAAATAATAAACGAACATTTTAAAGTAGTTATATTTTATAATGTTAGAAACACATACAGCAAAATAGCAAGGTTTCTTAAAAGGACAAACCTTTTGTAATACTCGTTTAATTGATATAACATATCTGCGTGTTATATACATTAGTCGCTATATTTTTATGGGATTTGTTATTTTAATAGCAGGGTTTCATATAAAAGTAATAGCGGTTAATCGGTTAAATTTTAGCAAACTTTTGTATAGGAACTAATTTTCTTTGATTTCTAAAAAGTTTGTTAAAAATTAACCGTTTAACCATTTCATAGTTTCATATTAAACCTGTTGTAAGATATTATCCACGACTGCTGGTCTTTTCCTTTTCTTTAAAGGTTTTTTCTTTCCTTCACCTCTCATATCTTCTTCCTTCTTTTCTTCATCGTCCGATTGTCGTTGCTGGGATTGTCTTCGTCTTTCACGGATTGCCCTTTGTCGTTCTCGTTCCTTTTCTCTATTTCTCTCTCTCCATCTCGCCCCTGCGTCTCTATTCTGTTGCCCTCTTCTATCATATCCATCTCGTTCCTCTTTATTAATCTCATAATATGCCTTTGCTGGATTATACCCTTTTTGTCTCATTTCGTCAAGATTGGATAATGCTGATAAATCCTTAAAATATTTTTTGTGTTTCGTCTTTTTAACATTTGTCTTAATCACATTTACACTCGCTAAATTATCCTTATCCAAGTCAAAATCTGGTAATATTTGACCTCGTCTATTTTTTCTTTGTCTTCCTTTCTTATTCTTATTCGCCATAAGAACTCTTATAAATCCTGTTTGTTTACTCATACCACCATAAAGATTATTTAAGTCCCTCAACCCTCCAACAATATTACAATACCTACAACCGCCGTGGATTGTTTTTTTTGGATAATAAATAAAATTGGGGTTTTTTGAAAGTTGTGAAACCATATCTTTGAAACTACCGCCTCCTACGACATCTGTATTTACATTTTTCTTTGACATCAAAAGTATCTGTTTTATCAATTTTGAAGGAATACTATATCTTTTGTTTAATGGTAGGTCTTGAACCGATATAGTTTTATTAGGACATTGTTTAGTTTCTCCATCTAATTCCATAACAAAATTACTCCAAAAATCTGTTGATTTTCTTTTAAAATCACCATAAAGGCAATATAAAGTATTCTCTCTGTATAATTTCATCATTTCTTTATCATTTCTCATCATTCCTCTTGGATTTTCAATAGTAAATCTTAAATTAGGATTTAATTTTTGAAAATATTTGATAATTTCAAGCGTTTTATATAATATTTCTGTTCCTATTTTTGCCCTCGCTGATTTTGGTTTTGCTGTTTTCGTATCTCTTTCTTTTAATCTATAAGAAAGCGGAGAAAATGTATTACAAGGTGGAGACGCCCAGATAAAATCAGGTATATAATTATTTTCTTTGTGAAACTTTTTATAATCCCATTCTAAAATATCAGTCTCAATATCAGGTGTATATATAGGGTCTAAATCCACACTTACAACATCATAACCTAATTTTGAAGCAACTTTACCAACTGAACCAGTCCCTTTAAATAATTCTAATAATTTCAATTTTTTTCTTCCACCTCCACTTCCCATTTTTAGTCTTTGACTTAAACTATCTGGTATATATCGTGCTGGTTGTCCCCACATAGCAGGAATATATACTCCACCTCCACCCCCTTCAACAAGGGGTTCCACCCCTTCAACCCCATTTTGGTTCAACCTTTTTCTAAAAGGTTGCCCCTCACCTTCACCAGTAATTTTATTGAACCACGCACCAATATCGGTTGCTGTTTTTGCGACTTTTGCTAATGTCGGCATTTCTTTTATAAGGTTCTCAACATTCTGGAATAAAAATACATCTATATCTTTGGTGTATAAACCAACATTCGTCAATAATGCCCTTATAAACATCTGGCAATTGTTATTAAATGCGTCATAGGAAAAATAATCATCTGGTTTCTGTTTTTCTCTTGTAGCGTTTAACAACTGGTTTATGGTAAGGGGTTTATTTTTCATATTAACCTTCATCGTCTCCGTGTTTGAGTTTGTAGAATAACTGGTTGATACATTAATAACCTCGTTTTTTTCTATAATCACATTTTTTCCTTTAACTTCCGCAACCAACGCTAAATGGAAGAATGTATCAAATCCGTATTTTTTCTTCATTTCGGCAAACTTTCCAAAAGAAAATATGTTTAATGCCTTGTCTATCATACTATTAATTGGCGTTCTATATATCATCAAATTATCAATATTATAATCTCCATATTTCATAAGTGTTTCTTTTGTAGTATTATTATAATCGTCTAATCTTGTAGAAAATACTTTACTAACACCACTTTTTAATCCGCTAAAAAGGTTTTTCGCCTTTTCTTTTACAAAATCAAACAATCCTTTCCCTTCCATATCAGGGCATAAATGTTCGCATTCTGGTTTTAATTGTCCGTATTTAATTTTAAGATGTTTCCCTTGTTTAATGGTTTTCATAGAACCACCTACAAACTTCGTTTTTGGTAATTGCTGTAATCTATATTTATTCGCCATTTCTTTGATTTTGGGTTGGATTTTCTCATTAAACGCCTTTTGTATAAACGACAATTCCTCGCTTGTTTTCGGTTTCTTAACATCTATGTTGTGTATCGCAACAGACATTTTATATAATACTATCTTATAATATTATACAAAATTGTTCTCAAATACAAAGGGGAAACCCCTTTTAAACCCCCCCTCTCGGTTTCATATAAAAGTAATAGCGGTTAATCGGTTAATTTTTTACAAACTTTTGTATAGGAAGTAATTTTCTTTGATTATAGAAAAGTTTGATAAAATTTAACCGTTTAACCATTTCATATAATTCCATTAAACCACGCCCTTTTCCAATAATGCTATTTTAGTTTGTAATTCGTCTATCTTTTTTATCGCTACTTGGAGAGAAGACACGATTTCTGGAATTAAACTTAATAGTGATAATCCTAATGTAATATCTTTTGGTTCTTCGTTATTGTGTGTCGCCTTGTAGTTAAGATATTCCACTCCTTTATTTACTAAACTCTTTTGTGCGTTTGTTTCACACGCATCTAATACTTCTTGTGCTATGAATCCAAATACATCACTATCGCTATTTTTCCAATTAAAGACACAAGGTTTTAACTTTTTAATAAAATTATACGATTTTACATCATCTAATAGTCTAATATTGGTTTTCACTCGTCTATCACTACTATGTCCGCTTGTCCCATCTTTTTTCCAATAAAAATAGGACGAAGGACTATAACCAGTATATAGTTGTGCTATATCGTTAGTTGATGGAACTACTATGTCCCTATTGTCTAATACGGCAAACTGAGTAGCACCATCTATATTACAAACATTAAAGGTTCCATCAAAACTCGCCTCCATCGCCTTTCTTGTAGCGTTGTTTTGATTATTACCAACACGCAGTTCATATTGACCTCCTCCGCCACCATTACCAAGACAATCCATAACATATCTATTACTATCCACAGATGATATACGCTGTTGATGTTTAAAAGTTCCAATACCGATTTCTATTAATGGAGACGAATAACTACCTGGTGCCGTATCATCTGGGTCAAACCCATTTGGTTGGAAGTTCGCAAAATACTGATTTCCACTTTGTAGAATTGTTCTCGTAGTTAGTCCGACAGGTGATAATTCCCATCGTGATATAGATATATTCGCATCATATAATCCCATCTGTTTTGTTTGATTAATATAAATATATTCATCATTATTGTTTGGTTGATTAAGACTAATTTGGAACATATTTCCAGTTGGCGGAGACGGCATAAAAAATTTATTAGTAGTTGTTTTCCCATTACAGGTAATATCCATTTCCACACTTAAATTGTTTTTTACAACCACATCACCAATAGTCGCCTCTGTAATAGATGCCTGTGTGATATTTACATCATCAATTTTAGCATAACCACATATTAATAAATCATTTTGTATATAATGTAGGTCTTTTTCATCAATAGGCACAAGCGGAAAATTGTAAGGAGTATAACTTACAGCAATCGTCTTGTTTTGTGGTATTGTAATATCGCTATAATCTACCCTCAAACTACCATTGATGGTGTTTCCTTTCATATAGTAGAGAATACTTGATGGAACTTGTAATCCACTACCAATACTAAACGCATACAGACCTTTACTCAAACTTCCACCAGACATAGTGATTGTGTTATTATATCCATATAACGCCCTTATTCCAGAGAGATTTGCCGATGTTTGGACGAATATTACAGCACCATTAGAACAACTAAAATTGTTGTTTATTAAATACATTTCAAACCCTTCGCCACTTGGGAATGTATTACTATTCGTTTCCATAACTTGTTGGCAACTTGTGGTTGAGTAAGTAGAACAATTAGATATAACAAACTTACAACCTTTCCAACTGCTATTAGGGTAAGTATCCGAGTTTATCTGGATTATTCTGGTATTATTTCCAGTATTTCCTTGGAACTCACATCTATCAAATATAGTAAGACCGCTTAATTTTTTAGGATAAATATATCTATGACTATCCGTTTCATTAGAGAAAAATTGTGTGGATAAGACAAAAAGGTTATTCCACGAACCAGTAATAGCAAACTCGCTTGTTTCAAACAGACAATCCACAAAGGCGTTCATCGTATTACCGCTGTCTGTTAGATTAACATTTATACAATTAGATATACTACTTCCACCAAACCTCTGTAATAAGGAAACACTATCAAATACAACAAAATCACTCTGGACGACGAGTAGGTTTCCATCAAATACACTTGTTCTTATAGCATATTTACTCGCTCCACTACTACTAATATAAACTGGTTTTGTTATTGTTAGAGGACCACTTAAATAAATATCTGTTGTTAATGTTATTTTTATATATGTAGTCGCACTAAATATTGCCGACTGAAACTCGCCTTCCGTTGCTACAAAAACTTCTGTTGTATATCTTGATTTTATATCATTCTTAATAAAATATTTAAAATCCGCAAAATCTATATTTTGGTCTAACCCTGATGGTGGGTCGCCACTTTTTATATCTTTTGTCGCATCATCTATGTAGAGGAGTTTAGTTAATGGACTTGCTGTTGTAGCAAGATTAGTTGCCTTTAAAGGATTAGTTATTGTGATGGTTTCTAATGCGGTTTGCCCTTCTAATGAAGATGTTTTGATATGGGACGCAATCACATTACTTCCAGACGCATTTATGTCTAAACCACCAGTAGTATTACCAGAAGTAAGAACTTGTTGTAGGTTTGGATTAAGGACTGGTATGATAAGACCAGCAATATTACTTTGTAATATTTTACCAAATGTTTGAGGGTCGTTGGGGTCTCTTCCGCAAACTTCGTTTATAGACATTTCCTATGTATTAGTAAGATATAATAAAAAATAATCTGTTATTATAATATAATGGATACACAACAACAAGAAGAGACAACGCCCAAACCACTCACATACCAACAAGAGTATTATATCAAGAACAAGGAGAAAATATACCAAAATCAAATGAGATATTATGAAAATAATAAATCAAAGATTAAACAGGCAAGGAGAAAATCTTATTTCCAAAAGAAGATGAAGAAGATTGAAGACAAGGCAACAGCATTTAAAAAATC
>Ga0070749_10003405_pt1 | contig 10659 bp, 4 predicted proteins | sample VirMetDEL_Nov_18_FD_75180 | JGI IMG/M metagenome (GOLD analysis project Ga0070749, IMG submission 75180) | Aqueous microbial communities from the Delaware River and Bay under freshwater to marine salinity gradient to study organic matter... | ecosystem: Environmental > Aquatic > Marine > Coastal...
AACTAATTCAATACCAAGTTCGTCTGCATGACGAACCAGAAATTCAGCTATGTGTTTGGCTATCGGACGACTATTACGCAGACCCTTTGTTGGGGTCTTGCGATAACTAAGGTCCACCGCCCTACCGGTAGCGTGCACAGAGAGGCTCTCAGAACCCCTTTTGGGTCTATTGACGTAGGTGCCGTTGTTCCACAACGCACCGCCACTCAAGTAAACCAGGTGCTTAACCAACTCGGTTAATCCAGGTCGCTCACGGCCCATATCCCCATCTTTGTTCCCCGTGTATGTTCTTTTTGCTCTCACGTTATTCTGCCTTTCGTTTTCTTACTGGTGAACCAAAGAACCCCAGCCAAGCATTAATCTTGGCGTCGCCGTAAGAGTTTAACAAACGGTCGCCAGTTGCTACAGGTACAACAAGTCCCTGCAAAAGATTAACCAACCTATCCTGGGTTGATTCTATTGCTTTATCATTGTATAAATTTTGCCCAATAACCTGTTCAACTGGAAGCCTAAACACAGGGTTAAGGTTCGTACCAAACTTTTTAGGGTTGGCCAACTGTGACAACTGTTGTTGAATTCTTGTAAAATTCAAATCCGGTGCAGCATAAGCACCAACTCCTGGAAGCTGAAACGCTTCCACTTCTTGCAAGAACGAAGGTAGTGGTTGATATTCTTCTGCTTCTTTGTCGCGGATGTTGCGAACAAAACTATTATAAATTGCGTACGGCTTAGGATTCAACCACATGTTTTCGAGTTGCAACGGTAAGTTGCGTGAACTCCAAATCCAAAACGGAACAAACTGTTTCATCAACCTGTCGGCCTGCGACAAATCTTCGTAATCAAAATAAAACTTTCTCACCCTCGCCGTAGCTGTGCCCGCATCCATACCCTGTTTTGCGCTGTCAAAACCCAAAATGAATCGTGACATGTTGTCAGACATTTGACCATATTTACGGGAGAACCTTGTTACGCGGTTATCGTAAATTTTGTTTCCACGAATAACTTCGTGGAACAAATCACCATAAATACCACCACCAGAACCCAACATTGCGTTCCTTGCAGTATCAGCCGCAACACGGTCTATCTCGTCAAGACCGCCAAGAAACTCTTCCCACGTGCTACCTTTTTTGTATGCGGAAATCCAATCAAAATATATTTTTGATGCAGGTTTAAGGTTTTCTATTTTTCCGCCAGCTAAAATATATTGAAACGAGTTACCAATAATGTTTCTAATATGAAAACCTGGGGTCAAAGTTGCGTAAGCTTTATGGAATTTTGTGAACCCACCAATGTATCTTGTTAATTCTCTAGTAACTCGTGGGTCTTCAAGATATTTTGCGTTGTCCCAAAGCTCTTTAAATTCTTTTGTGACAGCAATGTTCGGGAAATATTCACTTAAACGCACCCATCCATCTCGCAAAGTTTGTTGAACAATCGTCGCAGCATCGGGAACAGGTATTTCCGTAACACTACCATCAGCGTTAACAACGGACACTGGTTTCATGTTTCCAGACAAACCGTCCATCAACCTTGCCTCAACTGTTTCGGTTGGCAAATCAGCCACCGTGTTCAAAATCTCTGCTTGCTGTATACCAATGTTAATTAACACATCTTCCGTCGGTGTGGGCGCACCAGTTTTTTGTGCACTCTTCAAAGCCTGTTTGGCGTTCTCTATTTGTTCCAATGCTGCGGTGTCAACTATGTTGACATCCGCTGCAACTTTTGCTGCGTTACCTTTTGGCGCAGAATTAAGTTTTGCCTGTTTAACTTGGCTAGAAATGTTTTGAGTTAAAAGGTCAAAATTGTGAGCAAGCGTTTTGCTTTCATTTGCCTGAATTGTTTCCTCAATTTCTTGCGGTGTAATAACCACCTTTTGTTCTGCCAACGGAGGTTCAGTAGATGGTTTTCCATATTTAAACGGTTGTTGGTCATAATTTACATCAGGATTGTATTCGTAACGGATTTCGTAATCAGGTAAACGTTGTTGATACATTTGAGGAGAAGTACCTTCGCCTATTACATTACGACCCGCAGGACCTTCAGTAGCTCTTTCATAGAAACGGTCGCCAATTTCACCCACACGTTCAGCACCAATAAATTCTGGGTCAGAAACAGGGCTAACCATTCGGTCAACCTGTTGACGCATCGCAGCCTGTTCGGGCTTACTCAACAGATTGTTTCGCCAATCAGGACCCATTTCTGCTCTATCTTTCGCTATAGCCTCTGCCGCATCCTCAGCAGCCTGTGGGTCCCTTGTATCCAATATTCTTCTACGTTGACGAATAAGGTCATCAATTTTACCTTTTGTTGCCTTGGTGTCAATTTTGTTTCGTTTCAAAGTTTGAAGAACTTCAATTTCCTTCAATAAACGTTGCTCACTCAACTGAGCAACTTCATCGGGTGTAGCCGTAAACAAACCATCAAGTGCATCAACACGCAAATTAAAACGTTCAATTAAACCATAAGCCTGTCCCGTAAGATTAAACATGTATTGATTCAATTCATCTAAGGGACCATCCAACACAGATTCGGGCACATCTTGAAGTCTCAACCGCAAATACTCCTCATCAGGTCCAGCAGCCGAAACAGATGATTTACGTTGCGGACGGTTTACTTGCGTATACGGCTCAAACTCTTTCAAAAACTGTTCTTCCATTTGTTTCTTTGTTTCAACAAGTTGTTTCAACACATCATCTGTGTCCGTACCATAACCATCCGCCCATTGACGAACATTAACAACTTCCTCAACGCGTCTTCTGGACAAAGACTGAGACTCTGAAACTATTGAATCAATGACGCGCACAGGGTCTTGAGCCTGTTGCGCGGCAGCGTTAGCTTGGTTAATTTGTTTTAATCTGTCAATCTCAATCAAATACTTACTTGCATCAGACTTACCCCAAACTGAGTTAATTGACTGCGCACGAGAACCTCTTGCAGCATCGGAAGCAACCGCTTGAGGTTGCGTTTTGTAAACATGATTAACAAACCTACTCAACATTTCTTCATCAGAAATGTTTGAACCAAGTTTAGCAAAATCTTCACCAAGAACTATTTGCTTAACATTGTCGTCCCTCAACCAAGACAAAATATAATCAATTTCATCGCCCGGTAAACCAGACAAATTTTTTGTGTTAACTATCAACGCCCATTTTTCTGGACTAACAGAAAAAGGTTGACCCTTCATCACCAACTGTGTACGCCCTCCAAGAGTCCAATCAACTTTGTCAGCATCCAAATCTTTAAGCGCCAACAAAGTGTTGGCGCGTTTCTCTTGGGATTTGGCAAACGGGTAAAAATCTGATTCTTCCATCGCTATTTGCTTGGCCCTAAAACCTAAATTGGTTGTTGGTTCAGAAATAGTCTTTGGCTGTAATGGTTGGTTGCGAAATTTTGCGAACACATTGTTGGGTGTTGCTGTCAAATACTCTCGTTCAGCAACGATTGCTTTGGAAAGCAATCGTGAAGCGTATTCGTTTTGTCTAGCAACTTTTTCCATTAAATCAAAACGGGTTGGCGCAACAGCTAAGTTTACGTCGTCTATAAACTTGACCCCCAATGTGTGCGTGACAACATCAAAAAACTGTTCGTAAGTAATATCTATTGGCTTAGAAAAAACTCCTGGTCTTCCAGCACTATCAAACTGTTCAATAATTTGTGTAAAAACGTTTTGCCTAAAAACCCCAGTACCTTTTTGTTTAATATATTCTTTTTGCAACATGGCAACACCGATGCGGAAATCAAAATCAGTCATTGGACCCGTCTTGTCGTTTACTGCAAGACTTGCAAGAAAATCAAAAGCAGTTTTGTTTTCTTGCACAAACTCTTCATAAAAACCTATCTGAGCAGGAAAATGTTCCCTTACCTTGGCGCGCAAATAGCCCTCAATCAGTGGACCGTCAATAACGTCGCCAAGAATTATACTTCGTTGACGCGGAGGAACAGACGGACTAAGCGCAAGCAAAACATCGTTAGTCCACCCAATTATTGCTTCTTCGTGAATAGCATTAAACTCGTCTAAATCTTTTTGCGCAGCAGCGGCCTTAGGTGCAATATTGTTTTTAATACGCTCTCTAAATTTTTCGGCCCTACTTTTCTGATTTTTGAGATAGCCAACAAAATCTGTAACCATTGTTTTTGGAAGCCCGTCAAGTTCTGTTTTGCGCTGTTTTTGAACAGCGCTTACTGGGCCCTCTTTGTATTCTTTATTGTGTTTAACAACAGCAGGCTGACCTTCCACCTCGGCACTTAACTGTTTGAAGGTTTTTGTTTTATTTACGGGGAACAAAACTTCTTTAACATCTTGGCCAAGCTTTGATGAGTCTTCCAAAAATTCAATTCTTGTTTTGTATTTTTGTGCTTTAATATCCAAAATACCGTTTTCAATTCCGCTACCTAACTGCAACCTAAGATAAAGTTCAATGTCTCGTTGGGTGACCTTGGGTGATGACGGGTCTTTCAAACTTACGATATTTCGTTTGTTAACTTCTTTCGGGTCAACAAAAGCATCTAGTTTGTAGTTGCTTCTAAGAAGTTTGCCAACAGCATCTTTTTCGCCCACAATATTGTCAATTTGTTTAATCGCTTCATCAATGTCTATTACACCATTTTGACGCAAAGTTAGCAAACCAAGACGTTGCGTTTCAACCCTGTTCAAAGCAGATGTCGCGTTCCGCCAAAGCGGACGCGCGTGTCTGGTTACAACTTCAACAATTTGTTCATCAGTAACACTTAACCCAATGTTTGTTGCCTTAATTTGGTCAGCATAATCTTTGAGCTCGATAAGCGACTCGTTAAAATGCACAAGGTTCTCAACTTCAAAACCAGCCTCAACAGCACGAGCAACCCTCTGGTCAGGTGTAAAAACTTGGTCAATAACCTGAAAATTGTTTAAGGTATTAAAACTCTTTACAGGACCAGATTCAACCTGTGCTTGACCAGGAAATACTTTCTTGCTACTTACGACACCAACTTGGTTAGCTTTGTCAACAGCTTCTTTGGCCGAATTCCAACGTTGAACTATTTTGGAAACAACATTTAATCTTCTTTTACGAATATCATCTTCTTCATCAAGAATGGATTTAGATATTTTTTTTCGTATTTCAGGCGTAACTTTGCTACCAGAAATACCGCGAACCAGTTTACCTTTAGGTTCTCCTGGCATTGTTTCACCAAGTTTTGCTTCAATTCTTACCTTTAGATAATCAAAAGACTCATTTAACTTTTCAGCAGCTCCGCTGTCGCCATTAACGGCGCCAACAATATTGTTAAAACGCTCATTGTTCTCGTTATACCATTTGGGATAAACAGCTTCAGAAATAGGTTTCTTTGGAATGTCGTTGTTCATTCGGAACGCCCCAAGATTATCCCGATTAAACTTAGCCATATCATCAGCAAACTTTTCCAACTGTTCAGGTTCAACAGTTGCATTTCTTGTCATTTGAACAAAGTCAGCATTCAGCCGATTAAAAGTTTCCTGCATGTTGATAACAACATGCGGCAACGTTTCAAAGTTGTTGGCAAAATTATCAATAAATGTTTTTAGTTCATTCATTGACGGCTCAATATCGCTCAGCAAAACAGCCGCTGCCGGTGGTGCTGTTTCGTCCACAAGCAACGCTGGCGAAGGGGCGACAATGGCAGGCGCTGGAGTTGTTAAAGTGGGAGCAATTCGAGGTGTGGTCCCGCTGTGGTAAATAGTATAGGTGGCACCAATTTCATCAAGTAAGTCAATGAATTGCGAATCAACACCAGGCATATCGCCTACAACAAATTCTGCGCCACGAGCATGAGCATTCCTAATTTGAACATCAGTAACTTCTTTTAGTGGTTGATTACGAAGTTCACTGTTTCTAGCAAGCATAATAATTTTGCTATTTTCTGTTGCTTCATTTAAAGATTTGCTTGTAGTTAAAGAACTGCTTGGATTGTTGTTGGCAAGCTCAACAATACGGCTATCGGCAACCGCACGCATAGCAACATCTTTACCATCACCAACAGAAGTACCCTTACCCACACCGCTGTATCCACCACTATAATTACGCAGCGTAGGTGTTGGCGCAACAGATACCGGCACAGCCGTAGCACTCTGAGTTGCGGCCTTTTCTGCCTTCGTAACAATCTCGCCCGTTTTTGTACCAATATCAGAAAGCTGTTTTGGTAAAAGCATCGCTTTCGACCCAGCAGCATCTGGCTCAAAAGGAACAACTCTTGAAAGTTGTGCCATAAAATCTGGACCATTTTGCTTCAAGTAACGAACAAAAGCAAAATAACCTTTTGTGTTCGCATATTGTCGTGCATATTTTTCAACGACCCTAACCACGTCCGTTTCGTAGTAGTCGTAATTTATTGGTTTAAATTTTTCTTTAGTGAAAGGATTTAGTTCATCGCCAGGTTTTCTTGCCATTTCGTTCATTCGGTCAATAAACAAATCTTCTTCTTTGAGACGATAGCCAAAAAATATGTCGCCAGCCTTAAATCTTCTTTGCCTAAAGCTACTACCCAATTTTTGTCTTTCGCTAATAACGCGTTCTATGCCAAGCTGTTTATCAAACGCTTCGTCGCCCATTTGCAAACGGTCCTTGATTGCTTCGTCCGATTCCATGTGCGGAAAATAATTTTCCTTTTTTCTAAAAGGAAAATCTGGGTCAAGTTCAATTGCATCCATTTCAACATCGTCAGCGTATGTATCAAAAAAGTTTTTAATTTTTTGATACAAAGGATAACGCTCATCTCCAAGCTGAGGAGGGGCGCCACGTTCTATTTCGTTGTGAAAAGAAGTTTTAAATCTTTGGGCTTTAGGGTCGCCCACAATATCCATTGTTCCCTGAGTAACATTTTCTGTTGCTTGAGCTATAGCCAATCTTTCAAAATCGGCGCCAGCCAAAACTTCGGTAGCCATACTTGCCTGCTCTGGCGACAAAGTACCATTGGCTAAACCAATACGAAAATTTCTTATCGTATTGGGTTCAATTGGAATAGCCTGAAAAGTCCCGTCAGGAGTAAACAGTTTTTGAACATACTGCCCAGGGTTTGCTTTAAATTTATTGCTAACCAAAGCTAAACGGGTAGAAGTTAAACCACGTTCAAGCAAATCTCCAACAACACCACTACCAGGAAGTTTTACCCTTGAACCAAAATAGTAGACACCAGGGCCCTTGATACCAATGTCGTCTTTCAAAAATCCTGGCATTGCACTTTTGCCTCTAGCAGCAACGTCTTTAACTATTCCGTTAATTTCGCTTTGTGTAAGTTTTTTACCGTTGACGACCAATGTCTGCAAGCGGTCTTTAGATAATTTGGCAAGGGCAGCGCGCCCTTGCCGACCAGTAATGTTTTTAATTCCACCAAGAGCTTCACGGGTAAGCATCGGTTTGCCAGCAGCCGTAAGAGTGCCTTTGAGAACAGCTTTGGCGGGCACAGCACCACCAAGAGTCGCATAAGTTATCGGGTCAAGAGCAACATCGCCCACAAAACCAATAGCCCTACCAGCCCAACCCTTCATCGGGAAAGCTGTACCAAAACCATAGACGGGGTCCAATGTTTGTTTTTTGAAATCACCCCAACTTGCGGTTGTGTTTGGGTCGCTATCTAAAGCGTCAACAGTTTCTCTAATACCAGAAATAACAGCGCGACGGGGCGTGTCGAGCACAATTAAAGGTTTCAAAACCGTGCCAACGGTTTTGGCAGCAACTTTCAAAGCAGCACCCTTCAAACCAGAAGGTCCAGTAGAAGCAGTTGTCGTGGCTACATCACCAACAGCTTTGGTTGTAGCAGATTTAATGGTTGGTGTTTTCCAGCCAGAAGGAGTTGTTGTGGTTGTTGTTTTTGCAACCGGGGAAGGGCGAACACCTTTTTGGATTTGCTTTAAAGATTTAAGCAAATCATCAGGATTCATAACCATGATTTAAGTTCCTAAAATTTTTTGTACTTCAGGATTTGCAAATAGTTTGGGGTTGTCTAAAACTTTTGTTAATACAATTCGTTTCATTAATTCATTGGTCGATTTTTGTTCTGCGCTTTGACGCAACTGAGTATTTACATTACGTTGCTTAACTTGTGCAAGACTTGCGAGGTCGGCTGCTTTTTGTGCCTCTCTAAACTTGTTCATTGCTTCAACACCCTTAGTGTCCAGCTTTACAGAAGAACCGGGTTTTGTTTTCTGAACAGAACGCTGCAAAGCAAGAAACTGTTCATCGCCAAGAGTGCGTGGTTGATATTTTGCACCTTTAATTTGTTTACCCGTTTCCACATCAACAGGTTTGCCAAAAGTACGATATCTATTTTGAGAAGCCAAATTGGCAAACAACTCGGGATATAACTCAACAGTGTCCTCAACAGAAGCAGTTGGGTAATCCGAAGGGTCGGATATACCCATTTTTGTGTAAGGGCTACTCTCAAAAGATTTTGTTTTAGCTTGTTGTATCTTGTTGTTTGCGTTCACAAACTCGGTGTACAAATCTTTAGCTAAATCATTAGCTGATTTCAAATTATCTTTAGACGCTTTCCCGGTCTTTTTTAATTCTTCTTTAATTGATTTTTCAACTTGACTTAAAGGTAAACCAGCCAAAATAAATTGTTGAATTTTGGGCTCAATATCTTCTTCTGTGTATTCGCCATAATTACTTATCGCAGTCCATTGCGGGGCTTCCATACGGCGAATCATGTCTTCATCAACAGGTTTTTGAGACGGAACACCCATGAGCTGGGATAGAATTAACTGCTGAAAAGGGTCAATATCTGACTGGGTAATATTAGAACCGCTTCTAGTTCTAGGTGCCATAGCGGCAACCAACATAGCCAATAACTGCGGGTCCACGTCTATAAGCCCTTTCGTTACCTACCTCGACGCGCATTTAGCGCGTCAAGAAGCTCTTGTGCTGTGGTGTTTTGTGCCTGTGCTGGTGCCACAAGGTTTGCTAATTGATTAGCAACAATTTCTTGGGGAGTTGCTGTCTCTAATAGCTGTCCAGGCAAAGGACGAACAACAGCATTGCCGTCATTTTCGTCATTACCATCACCATCACCATTACCGTTATTAGTAAGGGTGCCACCAGCATTGATGACGGCTTCGGCTAACTGACGAGCATAGGCGTTACGGTCATTTTCAACACCAAACCTTGACTGGAACATGGCCTGTTGTAATGCTGCAAGCGCTTGCGCTTGAGCATTCTCCGCCTCGCTTCTATAACCAGCACGTTCCTGACCTAAACCAGTATTAAACAACAACTGAGCCATCTGGGACTCGGTAGCACGAGAACCAGCGCCCTGTTGAGCAACACCACTTAACAGATTAATAAGATTTTGATAATTCGCAGCTCCCTGTTGTGCTTGCAACTGGTCGGCTTCTATTTGCCCCCGAACGGGTAAATCGGACACACCATAAGCACTCAAATAATTGCTTAAAGCATCTGGGGCTGAACCGACCTGTGCTTGCATAGTTGCATAAGGATTATTTTGATTGGCTGCCAAATAAGCATTCAATGCCCTGTAACCCTCGTCACCAAGACCTTGAGCAGCGGTATAACCCTGATTAATGTTTTCCATTGCACGAGCGTAAGCACGTTTGGTTGCGTCTTCAGAAACTTTGCCCTGGTCTGCAATCATTTTTAACAAATTATTAAAACCTTCATTGAAAGTTCCTTTGCCACCACCGTAAAGGCTTTCCAAACCAGAAGTAACACGGCCCTCGCGTGCGCGAGCGTAATTTGTTGCTTCTAATTCGGCAGCTCTCTCCAAAGCGTCCTTTCGTTTTTCGTATTGAAACTTGTCTCGAGCAAGTCTGTCCGACGCACCAGAACCAGAACCAGAACCACCAGAAGACAAAGCAGCAATAAGTTTTGCTAAATCAACATCAGAAGTATTTTGGGAAACCCCTTGAGGTTGCCCACCATAATTAATATTTCCCGTTGCCAGATAATTAGCTCGCTGCAACTGACTAGCATTTGCACCCCAAGGATTATCTTCAGTTTTTGTTACGCCAGGAATTGGGGAACCATAACCCCACTCCTCCTTAGGATTCCAAGCAAAAACATTTCCGCTCTGCTCAACATTGTGTCCGGGTACGTGCGGCATTATATTGCTCCTGCTCTGCGTGCATAAAGCTGACGTGCGGCGTCAGCAATAGCTTGTGCTTTCTCTGATTCCATATCTGCTAATTGATTTCTAAACGCTTCAAGACGTTGAGCTTCCGTAAGGTCATACATCCGTTGTTCCTCTAATTGTCCCTGGTCGTAATCTTGCAAATTGCGAGCACGTTGTTTAGCAAGTGTTTGCAACCCGCGAGAAAAAATACCCGATTTAACATTTGGGCCAACAAGTCCACGTCGGGAATATCCCGCCACAACCTTTGGTTGCGCTTCTTCGTATTGACGCAACATATCTTGACGCCCACGAGTTCCTCTTTGGCGAGCAAGAAAATTAGCATAAGCATTCATGGCGCCAGTTGCGCCATATTGCTGCGTGTACCCGCGCCTGCGAGCCTCGTAGTCGGCTGGATTATATGCCATTACTTAATCCTTTGATAATCCCTGCGATTTGATTGAGCCATTTCAATTTGTATCTTTTCAATTTTTTCATTAATGCGACCAATCTCCTGCGACAACGAAGAAAAAATTTGACGCAACGCAGTTGCGTCGTCTGTCTTCAATGCGTTGACAATCG
>Ga0070749_10003406_pt1 | contig 10656 bp, 7 predicted proteins | sample VirMetDEL_Nov_18_FD_75180 | JGI IMG/M metagenome (GOLD analysis project Ga0070749, IMG submission 75180) | Aqueous microbial communities from the Delaware River and Bay under freshwater to marine salinity gradient to study organic matter... | ecosystem: Environmental > Aquatic > Marine > Coastal...
AAAGAAAGCAGATACGACATCATTCTCTACCGTTTCAAAGTCTCTGGCTTTATTGACTGTGATAGGAAGAGTTGTATCTTGATTGAATCTGTATCCTTGAACATATGCGACACCAGGACCTACTTCCGCAACAATCGTGGTTGTTGATCCTGCCGAGTCTGCAGTATAATCCAAATCAAGGCTTTCTACGATATAGTTACCGGACTCTTCAAATGTACGAAGAGCAGTTTCCTCACCGATGATATTATAAGTACTTCTATCGATTTCTTTCAGAAATTCACCATCTACCAAACGATTTAAGTAGACAAAGTTATCATCTGCTTGAAGATCATCAGCAGTTACCAGAGTTAATTGAATTCTGTATCTGTCAGCGCCTGGTGCAGTTTCGTTCGGAAGAACGTTTTGGTTATCATATAGTGCACTATTATCAGAGGCTGTAACAATATCTTCAGTGACTTTAAAACCCACATCAACCGTAGGAGTGGCTGAGTACTTCGATACGAGGATCGTTTGTTGATTGCATTGTACAAAGTGCCCTAAGGCAAAAAAGCTACCGGTGGACACTGAGAGCGCCGTACCTGCGCCTACGGCAGGGTTCTCAGTAGTGTTAGTCTGTTGTACCTGTACCGCATCGTTACTAGCATTTCTGATAGTGGCATTGGGAGTAAACCTGACAGGAGCAGATGTTGGAACTTGTGTTCCACTATCAATATAGGTTATATAAAATGTTGCAGGCTCAGAAGCACTGACATAAGATTCAATTCTAATAATTCTTGCTTTGATGCCAGTAGTATCTTCAGTTAAAATATCTCCTACAGAGAAGTCTCCGACATTTGACGGAGTACCTTTTAACTTTACAAACTCAATAGTATCAAGAGATAATCCACCTGGAATTACAAGTGATCCATCCTTAAAGATATGGCTGCCAAATCTCTTAAGTTCTTCTTGAATAATCGTTTGAAGCTGTGTAAGTTCACGAGCTTGCAGAGCTTTACCACTATTGAATAAGACGCGATGATAATTATCGGAGTCTTTAAAATCATCCTTATAAGTGGTTGCAAACGTATTACTAGTAAATTCGGCCATGTTTATACCTTAAAGTTGGAATATTACTTTGACATCTTCAGTTTGAGCAGCGTCTCTAGTTACCGGACTCTTGTTTTCAATATAGATGATCTCACCGCTAAATGGATTTGCTTCACCATCAGAATCCAATGCATTTAATGTACCAAAGACTCCAGCATTATCAGAGTCGGTTACTACCTCGCCGGAAGTAAACGGCTTGAATCCAGTACTAGCATTTTGATGGAAGAAAATAGTATTAGTAGAAGCATCAAACTTGTCAACAAATGCTGCCGCGTTAGAAATATTACCTCTAATCAAATCATCGGCACCAAACGTTCCTGTTACGCTATTAAGTCCAAACTTTCTAAGTACTAATCCAGTACCAGCAGTAAAGTCAGAGTCGTTATGTGTTTTAGGATTCTTAAGAATTCCAATTTGTCTAAAGTCTTGGCTGACTAAGAAGTCTCCTCCCTCTTCACCTGCAGGCTGAGAGTTCATCATTAAGAATCTGGCGTTAATGTCATCTCTAGGGTCAGCACCGATGCCATTCATGGAGACAACCGGTTCAATCGTAGCAGCGCCGTTATTGGAATCCGTAATGCTTACAGATGCATAATCATATCCAGCTCCAAGAGCAAGATTACCGTCTGTAGAATCCGCAATAATTGCTTTTACGATACTACCGCCAGATACAGTCAATGTTACTGCACCGCCAGATCCATTTCCAACTACTGTACCAGTAACACTAGATGGATAATCAGTACCACCACTAACAATTCTGTATCCTACGATAGATCCTTTTACAGCAGCATTCTGGACGTTAAGTTGTTCTGTTTCAATTAAGTTTCCAGCTGTGGTGATTTTTGTTACAGGAAGAAAATTTGCAGAAAGAAACTTATTGGTGTTTATGGCTGTCAGAGTAAACAGATACTTCCAAACATATCCATCAGAAGTTCTGGAAGGAATATTTCCTGTTCCAACAGTATCAGGATTGATAGTAGAGATTACTGGGTTACCAGAAGTGTCTTTACCTTGTTCCAGACAGATATAAACTCTTTGGGATTCCGTATAGACGTAATATGCTCCGAGAGAAGTCAAAGTTACAGCATCACTGAAAGCTTTGTAAATCGTACCAGAGGACCAGTTATATCTGGTTGCTACAAAGCTACCATCAGAGATTTTCTTAATTGACTGCATACTCGAGCGGAATTTTCTTTCCTCTTCCAGAGTATTAACAGTTGTAGGTACGGTTTCAGTAGTGTTCCACTGATCAGACTTACCAATCGCTAAGTAGTAATTGCCTCCTGAGTCATCTAGATTATCAATAATCCTATCAATGACGGTCTTTTTAAATGAGTTTGTAGCAATGGCTGTCATTTACTTAATCCATTAAGTTAAAAACGTGATTCTTGAGTCTGAGTCTCTGTCCAGATGCCACTCGGTACCGTCCCATACCAGGTCGAAAGACATCTTGTTATTTATAGTCAATCCAGTAGATCCGATAGGAAAAGCTAACCCACCGGTACCTGCTGTAATAGAGAGACTAACATCAGAATCAGACTTATTGATAATTCTTTTGATCTCACCATTGGAAGATCCATTGGCAAGAGTAAAGCTACTATTGATAGTAGGAGTACTTGCTAAGTTAAAGATATAAAGAGTACTGGAATCCATGGAGGTAGAACTATCAGTAATAGACTGAATACTACCTCCTGGCATGAAGGTATACAGCTCAGTGAAGTTGGCGTTAATCTTTACACCAGCATCTCTTAATGTATCACCGGTACCGTCGTTCGCTGTCGTACCTGTAGAAATAATTTGTCGAACCATATTTCCTACTCTATATTGAATTCTTTGATTTTATTTATCATACTTATCATGTCGTATTAACTTTAAGGCGGATTATATTAAACCACAAAGACATCTCTATAACCGTCTTTTGTTAAACAATAAATTAGCTCCGCCGGGCAGCCAATATAGTAATTGCAGCCAGACCGCCATTCCCAGTGTCCGGGGTAGTTGAGGTACTTGCACCATCACCTCGGCCATCTATATAATTTGGCTGGTCTGTACCACCCGGCTCAGCAAAAGCCGCAGCGCCATGCGACGCACTGCCTTTACCCCTCTCACCATTTTCTTGAAATGTATCAGTAGCATCGCCATGTGTATATCCTTGGCCACCCAATGAATAGTTATTGGTTTGTCTTTTTCCGCCGATGTAACCGCCACCGCCACCGCCGGTCATGGTGCTGCCAACTCCCTGGACAATACCTCCCCAACCACCTTGTCCTCGGCCAGCGCCATTTCCGCCATATAAACTAGCATCATTGTCGCCGCCTCCAGGAGCACGCTTTGTAGTGTGGCCTGAAGAGCTATTATTGTACCAACTGCTACCTCCAGCGCCTCCAGCGGCAATCAATAATGAAGTTGCTTGAGATTTAGTAAGTGTATCAAATAGACCGGTCATTCCGCCACCGCCCCCAGCCCAGCCGAGAGTGCTTGCTGCAAAACTAGTATTCTGACCACCATTGCCAAATGCCGTGCCATGTGTACCATTTACATAAGCAGAACCGTTGTACCCGGCAGCACCGCCGCCTCCTCCATAGCCGCCTCCGCCATAACTGTTCGAATAGTATGACACGGTACCGCCATTACCAAGCATAAGTGTATATTGACCTGGTTGTAATAAAAAAGTTGCATGTCTATATTCACCAGCGCCGCCGCCTTGGTTTTCACCTGAGTTGAGGGAATTACCGTTGCCGCCAGCGCCGCCCCACAGTTGTACTTTTACTTGAACTGGTTTTTCAGTAACAGTTATAATATTATCTGCATTATTATGGCCTTGGCCTAGCACTGGCGAGAGCTGAGAAGTATAAGTTGGATTTGGCGATTCATAACCTTCCCGAGTATAAATTTGATTAGTGCTATAAACTACACCATCAATATCAATAGTGCCAAAATTGGCACCACCGCCGATAACAGCTGGCATAGCTAAAGCAAAAGTACCAGGAAAAGCCATTAGACCGAACCTACCAAACCTGCACTAAGAATAAGGACGTTGGCAGAATCAAATACCATACCAGAAATAACCGTATGCTTATTTGGTCCGCCCCATGTAATGGTAGCCGAGTCACTATAGTGTACAGTAATACCAGTACCACCAGCAAAAGTGATAGAACGATCTGAGTCGTCATCACCATTGAATGCCATGATGGTAAAGCCCATCCCATCAAGAGCCCCGCCGGATGTACCGTCGAGTGTCAATGTATTAGTTGCATCAACAGGAGATGAATCTCGATTCCATTTAGCCACATTGCCGGTTGAAAGATCATAGGTTACTGCATTGCTGTTTGCAAGAGAAACCAGGCCGGCTTTAGCAATACCAGAAGCAGTAAAATCATTCGAAACAGTCAAATCATTCGAAACAGTCAAATCATTGGCAATCGTAATGTCATTAGCAAGTTTAGCACCAGTTACAGCATCATCCGCGATTTTATTCGTCGTAACAGCCAGATTTTGAATAGCTGCGGTATCAACAGCGTTATCTGACAAGATATCAGAATCTACCGAGTTATCAACTAGAGCAGCTGCATCAACTGTGCCTGGCTCTAATCTAACTCTTGTTTTAATTAAATTTGTATTAAACATTGCCATTTATATTTCCTCTATTGGCGCAATTTTTAATATTTATAAGCAACTTACTATTGTTCGTACCTAATTACTACAGCACCAGGAAATCCATTGCTAGTAGAACCGCTGCCAGTATTGCTACTAGGTCTATAACTAGGAGAGCCAGCCGGCGCGGTGCTGCTCCCCGCATTTGAAGCTAGCGTAGAAAAACCGTTAACATAATTTAGAGTAGTTTTTCCAAAACTAGATCCGCCACCGCCGCCATATCCAAACTCCGTGCCTACAAATTGAACAGCGCCACCGCCGCCGCCATAATAGCCACTTCCGCCACCGCCACCGCCGGCAACGGTTATGCCACTACCTGTCCCAGCGCCACCTCCGCCTCGACCCCCAGCTCCAGAATTGCCCGTTGAATTAGCGTTACCACCAGTACTGGTTCCCCCGGCGTTTTGAGTTCCACCGGTAGCACCTACATTTCCAGTAGACCCGTCTGCTAAAGCTGAACCGCCGGTATTTCCACCACCTACTCCTCCTTCTGGATCAACGTTAGAAGAAAAGTCATGGCCTCCCCCGCCACCGCCAGCTCCAGCCGCTAAAAGAATGTTACTCTGCGAAAGGCTGGTTTCAAAAAAGAAAGTGCCACCACCTCCTCCGCCGCCAGCAAGCTGTTGATCAGGTGAAGAAAAATTTCGTCCCGAGCCTCCAGCCGCAAAAGAAGAACCGTTGCCTCCATCAGATCCAGCTCCGCCAGCGCCTCCACCGCCCCAGCCGCCGTCTCCTGATATGGAATTATCAACATTATTATCAGGCTGATGAGCCTCAACGCCGCCATTGCCTACTCGAAGATAATACGTCTTAGTATCATCTAAAGTTATATCAGCATGGACCCACCCGGCGCCGCCTCCATGAGCATCGCCACCTCCTCCACCGCCTCCCCACATGTAAACTGAAATAGTAGGATTGCCTTGGGAAGTAATAGTGAGATTTGTACCAACGTTTCTTTGATTTCGTATAAACGGTTGGCCGTTAGCAATATCGGTATTATTTAAAGTTGACCTATATCCGCCAGCTCTAAATATAGTACCACTTGACATTGTTACTTCGAAATTATTATAAGTGACTGCACTGGTACCAAAATCTCCAGTGTTACTATATGAAGTTCCATTAATAATAATTTTATTTTCATTTACGTCTGAAATTGTTATAGTAATAGTTCTGTCTGCAAATCCATATGTATTGGTAGCTCGTACGTCAACAACATAGGTATTATTAGATCCAGTATCAGTTGGATTTTCAAAATCAGGAGCAGTTATAAATTCTAAAACACCATTACTGATTTGAAATTTACTTTGATCATCGCCACCAACAATAGAAAATGATGGGTTATTAGTAGCGGATAGCGTAGCTACAGTAGTAGTGTTTTCTTGAATAGTAATTGATTCGTTTGTAGCCCAAACAGGAGTAAAGTCCTGTGAATTCATTACTACTCCTGGATTAAAAATTGGCATGATAAACTCCTATCTTATGTAAATGCCTGAATGCCACCTACAATAATTTTCGCACTATCATTTTCTACAGGGTCAATCACAAATCCATTCCATACGACAAATCTGTTTGCTGTACCTACCGGCTCAACTTCAATACCGCCCGGCCAATAATCCCTTAACACATAATTACCATCACTCGCTAAAGTAACATCTGTTACTACACCATCTTCTCTTAATACAATGGTAAACGGTGTCATATTTCTAACTTTATCAGCCTTAGCCAAGGTTAATGTAGAACCATCTGCAAGATTCCAAATGTGATTATTAGACTTGGATATATCAAAAGTTGTACCTGTAGTAACATTACCTGCAGCAACACCACTGTCCATAGAGATGTTATTATTAAACGTACTAGTACCACTTACTGTTAGATCTGTCCCAACCGATAAAGTTGTTCCTGCACTAACTGATGTTCCTGCTGTAAGACTAGTATCAGATACAAGTGCATTAGCTTGAATAAGCCCACCGGAAGTGATATCACGAGTTACTCCAATACTATCTAATGACACAGTTGTCATAGTTGTTGTTAAAGTTACATCTAAAGTGCCACTAATATCTGCATTGGTGCCTACATTTAAATCACCTCCAATATTAAGATTTTCAGCAATTCCTGTTCCGCCATCTACTATCAATGCACCAGTTGCAGTATTTGTTGAAGTAGTTGTATCATTAATGTTAACAACTCCAGTAAAATCGCCGTTGCCGCTTACTGAAGAGTTTCCTGCTATATTTAAATTTCCGCTGCCTGTAATATTTCCACTAAAGTTTCCACCAACAGTAGTAATACCTGTAGACTTGAATGTCGCTGCAGTTACGCCACCGGTAGCAATTTTTAATGCGTCATCCGAATCTGTAAATAATCCCGTATTTTCGTCAGTTTCAACTTTTGGATCAGGAGCTGTAGCAGAAGTTCCTTTAATCAAAGTTTCTAATTCACTAGCAAATACTTGTGCTTCGGAAATGTTCAAATCGATCGTATTAGAATCTAAAGCATAATACAATAATTGATATGTGTTTATATTCTGCGTTGTAACTGGAAAGGTTCCAGCAGAATCTGGGATATAGTAATATCTATTTGGAGACAAGTTATTAAAATTTTGGCCATCAGACTCTAGTTCAAAAACTCCGGTTTGAGCCAAATCAAATGTAAGCGGTTTAGTAGATACAATAATGTGTGATGCTACATTATCTGAATCTTCGAATGCACCTGTCCAGAGGCCGAGTGTACTATTATAAAATACAGCTTTACCTACACTTAATGATGCATTTAAAAAAGTGCCGGCTCTTCCTGGAGAGTCTAAAAGCGATTTATCGACCGAAAATCTAGAAGACTTGTTTGCATTAATATTAACAAGATTTAAATTTGAATCTAAATTTTCAAAATTCGTGTTAATTTTAAGTGCAGCGGCCCTTAGCGTATCACCTGTATTATCATTTGGCAAAGTGCCACGATTCAATATATTATCTGAGTCTAAGTAAATTAAAGGCATGTTCTAGAAACCTTTTGTGAGCAGTTTACATTTATTTATAATGTCTTACGGTGTATCAGCACCGGAATCTGGATAATAATCAAATTCAGACTCATCCATTGTTTCAATAATATTGGAGAAGTCAATAGTCTTAAAGACGTCAAGTCTATCAAGTGTAAAGATAGTACCAGCAGAGTCATCATCCAGTGTATGTGTACCATCAGAGTTACTGAGGTTAAACTTAATACTAGTTACATCATCAGTAGAGCTGAATAGACGAGAATTTGTTTCCAACGGACCAACTAAAGTACTGTATTGATTATATGGAGAGTCGTCTAGAATGGATTCACTAGTATTGTAGTAGCTGTATTCTCCAGGTGCATACATACGTGTACTGATTGCAGAATCAACAATTGTAACATTAGCTTTAGACGAAACTGTTCCAATTTCAACTGCCAAAATATTGGCCAGAATAATAGGAGCAGAGTCATCAATGGAAAGTGGCATTGAGGCGGCCAGAGATGTATTAGTAGTCAGGCCTTCAATTACCAATTCAGAAAAGAGTTCCCACCCTGCAGGGTGAATATATGTTTTATAAAGATTTTTCCAAGTTGCAATTGGAATAGCAGATGTGACAAGAACAGAATAAATCTGATAGTAATAGGAATCTTGTAAAAACTTAACAGACTCAGCACCAATCTGAGACTCACCTACAATAAAAGTCTGGTCTTTAGGATAAGACAGCTGTACGTTTTCGCCATATAAAAACTTAAGAAAGCCTTCAGCTGAAACTTGAGTTCCTCGAGTTTTATAGAAAAATGGTAGGAGCTTAATAAAAAATCTAGATGTGGATTCTGGAAAAGCATCGGGTCCAATACCAGATGACAATTCATCAAAGATAAACTCCAAGAATCTTTCTGGAGTAAGTTCTCTGTCTTTTAAATATGCAATGTCTTCCAACTCACCGATAGGATTTCTACCGTCAGAATCTGTATAGTCTTGAAGCCAGTCGTAGTATTTTTTAAGAAGTGTTACAAACGTAGGGTATTGCTCTTGGAAATGACTAGGTAATACCGTATCGACATCCGGCTGATTAAAAATCAGATCATTTCGGTTAAGATCAACTAAAGTATGAGGCATTAGTTAGTTGTACCTACGACAGAATTAGCAAGGTTGACATCAGGAGTTGCAGTGACTAAGTTTGATCCAATAGTCACGACGTTATTTCTTAATGGTTTTACAACGGATCCATTCTTAGGTACCGCTTTAAGAAGAAGATACGTATTACCACTGGCAATACTCGTTGGTTTAAATCCTACCAGATTTACTTTACCTGTGGAAGGAATATATTCACCTACATTATCCTGTGCAATATTTCCAGCTTGTGTTAGAATTCTCAGTTTAGTAGAATCTAGTTTATTAGAAATATTACACAAAGTTCCGTTAAATGTAAAGAAGTCACTAGTAATAACCGCATTTGTGCCATTGGGTTCAGCGAGTTCATTAGTATAAGAAATTTCATAGTCGGCTGACACAATCTGACTTGTATTAGTATTCACAATAGGAGTAAATCTAGACTCTAATTGAATAGTTACATCAGAAGATAAGATAGCAGGATCAGCATCATCAATAACTGTGGTTAATTTAGATTTTCTAAACACGTCATTGAATTTACCCAGATTATTAGTAAAGAACTCTGAAATTCTACTTTTAACTACATTTTCCAAGCTTTGAGGAGTTCTGTTTGTCAAAGATTCATCGTATCTAATATCAGTGGTAACATTAACATATGTAAATGTTGGATCTACAAACTCCATTCCGACAGAGATAACCGATAGATTATCAGTAATGTCATCTCGAATAGTATTTTGAATCAAAGTCTTCTGTGTAGTTTCAACATCATCTTCAAAGATCAATGATACCATTACTTTACCGTATTTGGCAGGAACGTTATCCTCACCGCCCCAGGCGTTTACTGATTTAATACCAGGAACTCTGGACTGAATGATTGTTCTGTAATCACTTGATGTTACCAGTCTAGAACCAGTCAGCAGATTCAAAGGTGCATTATTTCTGATAGACTCAATTGATTCTTTCTCAGCACCAAAAGCAGCTCTAGATACGGTTGTAACAATCAATGGATAGGACTGTGCGTTTACTTCAATCTGGTTTGTAGGAGTAAATACGTTGGCTGTGTTTGCAGCCACACCACTGGCCGCCAGGTATTGTGCTCTGATGATATTTCCTGGTACAGGTGCTGTACCCGTAGACTGACCATCACTAAAACTAATCTCATAAAAACCATTGTATGTTTCTACAGGTAAGAATAGTTTTGTATCATCATTATACTCTTTAATGTCGCTGCTTCTCTCGTAGATCTCAAACTCGGTGGAACTGATAGAGTCAAAAACTGTAACAACGAGTGTCGACAAGTCCAGGTTTTTATCTGGAATTACATAGACTTGTCTTTCTTGAGCATCGGCGCATCTGAAGTTTCTGGTCTTGAGTACACCTTCAGAGATGCTAATATCTTTATCACCTGACTTTACCTCAAAGGTATAGATTCCTGTACCTGTTCTATCATAACCGATGTACTCATCTAACGTATAGAAGGTATAGGACACGCCATCAACTACAGATGTAAATGAGGAAAACTGTGGAAGTGTAATTGTTGAAGGCTTGGGAGAAACACTAGCCAGATTTACCGAAAGATTAACCGTTGCCTTTGCACCTGTCTTAGAACGTGGAATATAGCCCAAGTTCAACGCGTGATTAATCATACTGGATCTTGTCTGAGCTGTCGACAAGAAAGACTCATTCAAACCAAAGTTTGCCAACAAAGCATTTTTATGTGAGTTATAGGCAAGCAGATCCATTAATACGGAAAGTCCGGATCCGTCAAAGTCAAAGTCAGCAAACTCAGTTTGACCAGCCAGATAATTCTT
>Ga0070749_10003407_pt1 | contig 10656 bp, 12 predicted proteins | sample VirMetDEL_Nov_18_FD_75180 | JGI IMG/M metagenome (GOLD analysis project Ga0070749, IMG submission 75180) | Aqueous microbial communities from the Delaware River and Bay under freshwater to marine salinity gradient to study organic matter... | ecosystem: Environmental > Aquatic > Marine >...
AGGTTCTCGGCGAACTCCTCGACGGATGACCCCGCGCCCGGCCCGAACTGCTCGACGAACTCGATCGCCATCGTCGTCAGTTCTTCGAGGACCGGGAGGAGTCCGGCGACGAACGACGCCCGCAGACCGTCCCCGATCTGCTCGACGAGGCCAAGCTGGAACGACACCTTCTGCCCCATCTCGGCGACTTCTTCGTTCCACGCGAGGCCCGCCGCTCGCGCGGTCTTGAGCGCCCCGGCGAGACCTTCCTCCCCGAGTGCCGCGAGGATCGGGCCGAACTTCTCGAAGCCCGCCGACGCAATCTCTTGGAGGGTCATCTGGAGCGTCGAGGACTCCGCTCCCGCCGCCGCCATGCGCTCAATCACGAAGTCCACCGCGCCCTTCGTGTCGTGCTGCCACTTGCGGAGGCTCGCCTCCACGTCGAACCCCTCGATCGTGCTGCCGAGTTCCTTGAAGGCGACGACGAAGATGTTCGCCATGTTCCCGGCGTCCATCTCGCGGACCGCCTCGCCGACTCGCTCGCGAACGTCACGAACGAGGTCGAGGACATCCTCCATGTCCCGCCCCGCAGCCTTCGCGACGGCGGTCATCTGCGAGAGCCAGGACGGGTCGATCGCGTACAGGGTGCTCTCGCGGAAGGTCCGAGCGGCGTCGTCGATGCTAGCGCGAATCGAGCCGAAGGCGCTCCCGACTATTCCCGCGACTCCGCGCATGGCCCCGAAAGCATCCTTCACCAGCTGGACGGAGTAATATAGTGCCTCCAACTTATCGCTTGCGGACTCCGCATCCTTCCCTGCTCCGCGAACCTTCTTCCCGGCGTTGCTCGCGCCCTTCCCCGCCCCTTCCATCGCATCGCCGACGGCATCGGCGGAATGGGCTAGCCCGTCGAGATCGCCCTCTCCGCGCCCCGCCGCTTTGCCGAGGACGAGGATCGCCTTCCCGGTCGCGTCGAGAACGCGGAGCGCCTCGCTCGCGTCGGCGGCGATCTCGAACGTATACTTGCCCGGCTCAGGCACGGCGCACCACGTTCGTCGGCTGGCCCACGACGACCTTCCGCTGCGGGGCGTCCTGCGCCGCAGCCGCGAAGGCGACGGCGAACGTCCAGGCGTGACGAGCGTTGCGGACCGGGAGTTCGGCGAACCGGATCGACCGCTCCTCCTCGCCCCATGGCACGCCCCACAGATCGCACGCGAGGCGGAAGCGTTCCGGGTTCACGCCGAAGCGTTTCTCCTTCTGCTTCAACTTGTTCGTGCTTTCCCAGGACTCGACGCTCATCATTGCGAACTCGTAGAGGGCAGCGACGTCAGGCCGAGACCCGAGAGACTCGAAGGGGCATCCGTCGTCGTAGAAGCAGGAGTCCGGGTCCGCCCGGAACTGCTGGGCGTCCGCGCAGTCGGCGCAACTCTTCGGCGCGTCCTCCGCGAACACCTTGACAACGAACGCCCTCAAGGTTCCTTTCGGTCTTCGTCCTCCGCTTCGGCTTCCTCGACGCCCTCCTTCATTGCTCGAATTATGAGATCGGAGAATTTGTCCGGCCAGGTGTCGCGATAGAGGTCCGTTGCGACCTCCATGGAGAACGGCAACTCCCGCCGTTTACTCCTCCAGTCGTCCATCGCCTCCCCGCTGAATCGAGATCCGGGGACGAGTTCTTCGTAATTGTCGAGCGTGAGACCTTCCCACCCGGCGAGGCTCGTCCGGCAAAACGCCTCGACGAACTTTGCTTCGTGGAGTTTCGCAGCCTTGCTTCCCGGCTTCGTTCCTGCGGGCGCGGCGTACCGTTGCGATACCGCGCGGAACTTAGAAGCGGACACCCGGTTGACGTGAATGACAAACCACGGACCCGCCGGGTCGGCCCGGCAGATTCGCACCGGGATCGGTTCCTCGTCTCGAACTAGTTCCAGCCCCTTCGGGAAGATGCTCATGCGTTTCGCTCCTCTGCGCCATCGTGGTCGCTCATGGACCGCGAGCCTCCGGCCCCATGGCGGAACCGGAGGTGCGGTCGGTGCTTATCAGGTCACCTTACGTTTGAAGGTGATCGTGATCTCCTCGCCGCGTCCGGCTGCGTCGGACACGTCGTCGGCGAAGAGTCGGTATTGCAAGTTGTACGTTCGGACCCCGCCATCGTCAGCGTAGGCGACCATGACGAGCATTGGGGAGGTGAAGTCGAACTGCACGAACTCCAGAGGGTCGGCGACGGGTCCGGTCGTGATGTGCTTGAAGGTGATGTTATCGCCCGACCCGGCTGCGGTGTAGAGTTCGGGGAACGGGTTGAACGTCGTGAGGGCGTCGTTCGGGACTTCGATCGTGAGGTCCAGGGTGGACGACGCTCGCCCGGTCAACTCGAACCCTCCGAAGCCGTAGGAGGAGTTCGCGTCCCCGCGTTCGCTGACCGTGTTCGAGAGGCTCAGGGCCATCGACCGGACGATCGGGGAATACGAGCCGATCGTGAGAGCTTCGCTCTCGACTAGTCGCTTGTTGTCCGAGGGGTAGGCGAAGGTCGGAGACGAGGCGGTCGGGGCGGCGTAGATGCCGGAGAAGGTCGCGTCGAACGTGGCCGTCGATCCGGCGGTGAAGTTCATGTTCAGGCTCGAACCGTAGGCACCCGAAACCCGGTGCTTGATCCCGTCGGCGTAGACCTCGAATGCGGTGCTCTTCGGGGTCGCCACGGGTCGGTAGATCGCCAAACTCGACTGCGTCGCGTCGTCGCCCGTCGTCGCCTCCAGGCCGACGCCCGAGAGGATCGCGTCCCACCATGGAAGGATGTCGGCGGCTCCGGCTCCGGCTGCTCGGGAGGTCATGACGTAGGACGAGATGTTGACCGTGTTCGTCGAGCGCCCGACGAGCGGCGACTGCGGCTGGACCGACGCACGGAGGAGCGGGGTGTCCACGACGGTGGTGTCCATGCTCAGGACGCCCGCGCCGTCTCCGGTCAGGAGCATCGTGTCGGTGGAAGCGGAGAGGGTCGTCTCCGGGTCCGGGTTGTACGTTGCTTCCTGCTTGGCAAGCACCGTCGTTTTGCGGGTCAAATTAGCCATGGTCGTCCTCGTAGTTCGGCCCCCTACTCGGGAGCCGTCGCTTGCGCCTTGCTCGTCGGAGCCGCCTCCCCGGCGGTCATCACCTACAGAATAGCACGCCGCCGAAGGGCGTCACAAACACCACGGGCGGTCCGCTGCCAGGAGAACCGGCGGGCATCTCGGGACGCTCGCCGACCCATCTCCGCGAGCCGCTTCGGCTCGGTCATGGCGACGGAGACCTGGGCGACGGCATCGTCGAGGTTCGGCCACGGGAGGGTCTCCCGGCGGATTCCCTCGTCGTGCTCGGTGTCGATCTCCGTCGAGGTCACGCCGACCGGGAGGCAATTCTCCGGGGTCGCGTACTCCAGGACGCCGGAGTGATAGGCGAGCACCGGGGCGAGGCCCGTCGCCATCGCCTCCAACCCGGTCAGGCCGAACCCCTCCCCGCAATGGAGGAAGAGGAACCCGTGCGCCGAGTGATAGACGTCGAGGAGGTCCGACCGGGAGAGGTAGCGGTTGTCGATCGTCACGTTCGCGAAGCGGAGAACCTCGCCGTCCCTCTCGATCGCGCCCGGAGGTGCGAGGGATAGGATCTCCGAGGAGGTCACCCGGCTGCTCTGCGTCTTCACATAGAGTTCGCAGACCTCCGGCATCCGCGAGAGGAGACCGGAGAAGAGTTGCGGCAAGATCGTGAACTTTCGCGAGTTCGGTGCCCCGAGGTACAGCCACCGATAGCGCACGCCGGGTCCGAGGCTCCGCTTGCGGAACGGGAACGCCCGAGCGTCCACGCCGAGAGGGACGACCTCGACGGGCACGTCCGTGTAGCGGCGGAAGTTCTCCGCGCACCACCGGCTCGGGGTCAGGATCAGATCGACCCCCTCGAACGCCCTCCGAAGCGGCTCGTCGAGGATCGCGTTCTCGTACATCGTGAAGAGCACGTTCCGCTTCCCCGCTCGCGGGCGGAAGATCCGGTCGTTCTTCGGGTAGCAGTAATGGACCGCCACCGGGGCGGCGGAGTCGAGGTCGGCGACCTCTCGGAGAGCCTTCTCGATCTCCCGGTTCGACCGGGCGTATCCGAGCGAGTTGCTCCTCTCCTTCCCGGTCGTCGAGACTGCCCACTCGATCCGAGGACGCGCCATGCCCTACAGTTTCGACGGGTCCAGGACGTGCCGGTTGTAGATGACCCGGTACTCGACGTCGCCGTAGATCCGGCCCGGCAGAGCGTCGGCGGAGTTGATCGCGTTCCCGTCTTCCAACATCTGCACGGTGAGGTCTCCGCTCCCGCCGCTGTACATCGTCACCGAGAGCGCGAACTCCGCGCCCATCGCCTTTTGGATATCGGCCATGAACTCGATCGCCTCCGCGTCCGGCTCCTGCCCGGAGTACGCATCGACGAACCCGATCGAGATCGGGAGGGTGCAGACGTATCGGTCGCCGATCGAGTTCTCGACGATCTCCTCGCCCTGAAGGATCAAGATCGAGGGCGTCGGGAGTTGCTGCGGTGCCTTCCTCGCCTCGAAGACGCGAGTCGGCCCGACGGTGCGGGTGTAGCCGTTCGCCCGCGTTATCGCCTCCAGTTTCGCCTCGATCGCGTCGAGGACTTGCTGCCGGATCAAAGCCATCAGGGACCACCGCCTCCCGCTTGTTTCGCCATCTCCGCCCGCACGCTCGCCGCGATGAAGTCCCGCAGCCTCCCGCCTCGGAGGTCGCGCCGAGGGTTCATGAGGTACTTCGTCCCCGGAATATACACCGAGTCCTTCCGGGCGAAGAGCACTTCGCTCCGCATCTTCCCTTTGCCTCCGACGGGTCGCCATCCGAGGATCGCCCGCTTCGTGAACGAGTAGGAGAAGAAGCCGTGCGAGTACGAGTTGTCGCCCGTGTCGATGCCTCGGAGGACGTCGCGAGCGCGAACGCCGGAGACCCGCGCCTTCTTCGTGCGTAGTTTCTTGTGGACCGGGATCGCCAGCTTCTTCGCCCCTCCGGGCTTCGGCTCGACGACTCCGCCGACGTCCTGGATGCGGGCGTAAACGAGCGGCTTCGAGTTCTTCACGCCCGGCACGCCGATGCCGACCTCCAGGCGAAACCGCAACTCATCACGGGTCACCTTCGCCGCGATCGACCTCCGGAGTTGCCCGGTAGATACCGGGGCGTCCTCCTTCGCCTCGCGTGCCGCCCATTGCCCAGCCGTCCGCATTCCGCGCTCGACGCCGACGCGGATCGCCCGCCTCGCGGTCTTGATCTGGGTGAGGAGAGGAGCGAGATCAACCTGGAGTTCTACAGCCGCCACCCGGTCGTCCTCAGATCAGGGTCTTCGGCGTGTAATTCGCCAAGACGTGCGCCACGTCTTCGAGGAGATCCTGCGCCGCGAGGATCGAGACCGACGCCCCGCCGACGTTCTCGCCGGTCACGCCGAGGCTCGCCCGTCGCTGATACCAATACGCGACCTGCCGGACGGCGGCGTTGCGGAGGTCCGCCGGGACTCCTCCGACGCCGTTGCTCTGCCGGGCGAGTCCGCCGGAGTAGGTCACCTTCACCGTCCCCTCGCCGACCCAGAACGAGCGGAACCGCATCCGGATCACGCCCCGGTCGCCCATGGCCCGGACGTCGTAGTCGTCGGCGTCGATCAACTCGTTCGTCGGGTCGTCGAACTTGCCCTCCGCGTCCTACCAGATCCCGGTCACCGAGGAGATCGGGAACCGGGAGACCCGGATCGCCCGCTGCCCCGGAACGATGTCGAAATACTCCGTCGCCGTCTCGACGGAGAACCGCCGCCCCGTCTCCCTCTCCGCCCTCTCGGCGAATGCGTCGATCAGTCCCTCGACGAACATCCGCTCCGAGGCGTCGAGTCCTCCGAGTTGTGACGTGAGGTCGTCGAACGAGCAAAGCGGCGTGAAGTTCCGGCAGACGAGCGAATGCTGGAAGAGTCCCGTCTTCGTATTGCTGTCGGTGTCGGTGTAGGTGAACGAGAACTCCGCGAGGTGCTCCTCGACCGCCTTCGTCGAGTCGTGCATGGCCGTGTCGGTGGGCTGGATCAGCCACTTGAGAGCGCCCGCCGCATCGACGGTCACGTCGTTCGCGTTTAGGACGTTCTGCGAGTTGCGGGAGTTGAGGATCGTCCCCGTCGCGGCATCTCGGAGGGTCAGCGTCAGGGTGGAGATCCTCGGGGTCTCGGTCTCTCCCGCGTCGTAGACGACGGCGGTCCCGTCGGCGTTCTGGAGCGTGCCGGTGAACTGCCCGCTCGTCCCCGTCCTGTATCTTGCTTGGCTCATGGTTCGATCTCCTCCTCCGATTCTATCACGGCACCGGGGCGGGAGTCGGGGCGGGAGTCGGCACCGGGGTCGGAGTCGGGGTCGGCAAGGCGTTCGTGGCGTAGACCGAAGCCTCGACGAGTTCGTGCGCCTGGAGGATCATGTCGATCTGGTCCTGCGTGTAGCCCGCCGCGAGAGCCTGGGCGGAGGAGTAGAACCGCTCCATCGGGCGCGAGACCTCGACGCTCCCGTCCGAGTAAACGATCGAATACCTGACCCGGATACGCGGCTGGCCGCTTCGGTCCCGGTAGATCGTCGTCGTGATCGAGTCCGGGCGCACCGCCTCGATCGGTGCCGGTTGCGCCGACGCCGAAGAGGCGAGGACGAGCAGGGCGAAGAGGGCGAAGAGTTTCATCGGTCGATCTCCTATCCGAAGCACGAAGTCGAGGCGTCGGTGGGCAGCGTGCAGTCGCCGCAGCGGCTTGAGTTGTTTCCGGTCTGCACCCAGGCTGAACCGTTGCGGCGGCACGCAGTCCCGTCCAGCCAGCAAGAGCAGACCTGGCAGATTTCCTCCTGCGAGAGCGGCACGTTGAACAGCGCCATCTCGTCGCAATCCCCGCCGTTGCCGACCGGGAGGCAGAACGAGTCGATCCCGGTGGAGTTTGGGACGGTCTGGCCGGTGGCGGTTGTGCAGGAGAACGTCGAGGGCGAACCGCTGCAAAGGATCGTCGTGTCGGCGCTCTCGTCGAACGAGAGCGCGATAAAGCCCAGGTCGGTACCCGGTGCCCCGGCGCTTAGGGAAGCGTTCGTCGCGACTCTCCCGTATCCCTCCGAGTGCGTATCGACGCCAGTCGTGTCGGTCCCGTTCGCGAGGAACGTCGCGACGAACCCGCCCGTGCCCGACGCCGCCCAGCCAAGCACCGTCACGTCGCCGATTGCCGCGCAGGACGAAGAGGTGGAGCAGGTGAGCGAATTACCGAGCGCGTGGGTGAGCGCGTTGCCCCGCACGCCCGCAGAGTAGGACGGCGTGCCGCTGCTGGAGAGGTCGCAGTCGGTTCCCGACGAGCACGACCCCGCCGAAGCGTCCAGGCCGCTTGCGTCGTCGAGCGTCCAATAAGCCACGACGCCCGCGCAGCCCGACCAGTCGGGAACCGCTTGCGTTGCCGCCGGGACGCGCACGCCGTCTGCGCTCACTCCGGCGAGAGTTGCGCCAGCGACGATAGGGGCGAGCGCGAGGATGAGCAGCCTCACCGCCATGAGACCTCCAAGACGCAGGACACGTCCGCACCGCTTGCCGCGCTCGGCTCGTCCCACGTTAGCTGCACAGTCTGGCCCGCGTCGATGTCTTCGGAACATCCGGTCGTCGCCGACCCGGTCGTCGTCGATCCCGAGAACAGGATCGTGCAGTCGGTCGAGTTCGTGCCGTTGTTCTCGACGTAGACGTTCCGCGACCCGCCGAACCCCGCCGAGAGGGCGCAGTAGATCGCGGAGACGGTCAGGTTACGCGGCACCACCGTCTGGTTCGCGGTTGCGTTCGTTCCGACGTGCCCGCCGTCTCCCTCGATCGCTCGCCAGTTCTGGTAGTAGTTGGTTGCGCTTCCGAGGCTCGACGCGGCGAACACGTTGAACACCCCGCCGCCGCCGCACGTCCCGGAACAGACTTCCTCCTCGCTCCCGCCGGGCGCGTGGAGGTAGAGCTTATCGGTGCCCGTCTTCGCGTAGAGCGAGACGAACGTCGTGCCCGGTGGAGTTCCCGGCGCGGTGGTCTTCTCGATCAGGATGCCCTCGGCGGCGTCGTCGGTCAGGATTCGATGCCCGTCTCCCGTCAGCCCGGCGTGATGGAGGAAGCAAGCGTCGATCCCGGCGGCGTGGTGATCCTCCTCGCAGTAGATCCGCGAGTATCCCGCAGCCGGTGCGCCGGGTTCGTTCGTGTCCGTGTTTTGCTGGAGGTCGATCAGGCGCGACCCGTCGGCGGCGGTGCCGAGGACGCTCGCCGCCTGGATCGTCGAGTTGCAGCCGAAGGCACTCCCGGCGAACGAGAGCGCCTTCTCGTCTCCGGTGCAGGAGTTCACGGTGACGGAGACCGCGCCGTTCTCGACGCCGATCGGGGCGGACCCCGAGAGGGCGAGGGCGAGGTTCGGGCATCCGTGAAGCGTCAGCCCTGCGATGGCGACCCCGAGAGCCAGGGCGAGAAGGCGAGACACGACCATTCCGCCATCAGGAGGCGGATCGCTCCAGGGTGCAGTTCAGGAAGACGGAGTCGGCGTTCGCCGTCGAGACCGCGACCTTCAGGCCGACGCACTCCCCGGCTCCGACCGCTTGCGTCCCGCTGTCCACCTCGGAGGTCTCGTCCACGTCGGCGATCGAGATCGTCCCGCTCTCCGATGGAGTCCCGCCGCACGTCCCGTAGACGAACGTCGCCGCCATCGCCGCCGTCGCGTTCGTCGCGTTCGGGGCCGAGTCGGTCACGCAGTAGAGGTTCGTGAACGTGTAGGCCGACACGGGCGTCCCGATCTGCGCGAAGGTGCCGATCCGTCCGCCGAGACCGAGGAACGTGCTCTCGCCGGAGTCGAGTTGGATCTTGGTCTCGGAGGTCAGGGAGAGGATCGGGTTCGCCGCGCCGGTCGCGTCGGTGCCCCAGGCGAACGAGTTCCCGTCCCCAGCCATCTTCAAGACTTGGTTCGCTGTGCCCTTCGCGAGAACGCTCACCGCCTCGCCGCTGCTCGACCCGTAGAAGAGGTCGTAGTCGGCGGTCGTTCCCATCAGGTTCGCCGCCGCGTTCGTCGTCGTCGTCGCGATCGATCCCGCCGTCGTTCCTTCGAGTCCGATCGCCCCGTTCTTCAGGACGATGCCGGTGCTATCGGTCAGTGCCCAGGCCACGGAGGCCAGGACGAGGACGAGGGCCGCGACCGGAACCGACGCGCCCGCGATCCGAAGAAGTTTCTCCACCATTGTTCTCTCCCCTAAGTATTGACCGAATAACGCAGCGTGAACCGATGGTGCGCCGCACTTGCTCCCGAGTCCGCGACGAGTCGCAGGGACACGCGGTCCCCTACGCTACAGGATACAGGATTCGTCGAGGTCACCCCAGACTGCGAGGAGTCGGAGACCGTGACAGCCATCGAAGATGCCACGCCGTTCAGCATGAGCGTGTAAGAGAAACTCTTCCCCGCTCCCGGAGCCGCCGACGCCCGGACCTGGATCGCCGCCACCGTCCCCGCCGGGACTGGGAGAGAGACGACCGAGTCGGTGGCGTCCTCGAAGGTGCCGAGGTAGACGGTCACCGCTCCGTCCGTCGGATCTACCTCAGAGAGGGTCGTCCCCGCGATCACGTCGTCCTCCGTCGTCGTCGGGCTGAAGCTCGGGGCGTTGAAGTCGTCGAGGTGCGGGACGTAGGTCTCGCCGCTTCGGGCGAAGTAGGTCGAGCGGAAGGCGACGACGAACTCCGCGACGGCCCCCGCCCCTCCCGAGATCCTCGCCCGCGCGTCGGTCTCCGAGCCGACTCCGGGCACTCCGTCCGAGGTCGCTCCGAGGCCCGGCACGTCCGCCGTCGTCGCTCTCGCTCCTGGTCTCGCATCCGGCATGGTCCTCTCCCGCTAGGATACACCGAGCGACCTCTCGGACGAATGATGGCGCAGGGCGGTCCCGTCGAAGCAGCGACGGCACCGGGCGCACGCTCCGTCCGTCTCCTCCGTGAAATTGAGCGGGCACGACGTCTCCGGGTCAGGGAGCGCCCAGCCCTCGGGCGGTCGGTATCCGTCGGCGTAGACGACCGCCACGCCCTGGAGATCGACCGGGTCGGGGATCTCGTCCCGGTCGCATTGGTAGGAGAAGAAAAGCCTCGGGTGGCCTCCGAGCCGCTCGACCTCCGCCCGCCGTGCCCGGCTGCTCCGATCGATGGAGAACTGCACGAAGACGTTCGGGCGGTCGGCGACCCCGGCGACCTCTTCGGGCTTCCTCGTCACGACCCAGATCGCGACCTCGGGGCAGAGGCGGGCGACTTCCGAGAGCGCGGCGGACGACTCCGGGAACAGGTCTCCGCCGCCGTTCCAGCACAGGAAGGTCAGCCTCCGCCGCCGGATCTCCGCCGCGACCCGCTCCGCGAACGCCGCCGGGTCTTCGGAGATCGAGCCGAAGACGCGCCATTGCTTGCGGATCGACGCGGGCCAGGAGGTCGTCCCGGTTGCGTAGTAGCACGTCCGAGCGCAGACCGGAGTCGGGCGGCACGTCGGCCAGATCGGGAGGTTGACCGAGTGCCCGGTGATGCGGTTCGCCGAGAGCGGACTCTCGTCCGGGCGGAGGCGCTCGTCGCCCCGAGGGAGCCCCCGGCGATCTCGAAGAACGCCGACACGTCTCCTACCCACGACCGCGCTCCGCCATGTCGTCGAGGAGAG
>Ga0070749_10003408_pt1 | contig 10653 bp, 10 predicted proteins | sample VirMetDEL_Nov_18_FD_75180 | JGI IMG/M metagenome (GOLD analysis project Ga0070749, IMG submission 75180) | Aqueous microbial communities from the Delaware River and Bay under freshwater to marine salinity gradient to study organic matter... | ecosystem: Environmental > Aquatic > Marine >...
GGTAGATTCGGATCTCGATATTTTTCTAGGCAACAGTTTGTGAAGTTGGTTCAGAATTTGCATGTCTATACCTCACTTCACGCAATATCACCCCTTTCCCCGGCAACAGGGCAACCGGTCATATTACCCTTGGGAACTGGGTTTCAGGCTCCGGTGTCAACCAGAACTGTAAACCTGTAACCTTGGTTCACACAGCCGGCAGACCTTGCCGCTCATCACGAAGTCAGAAGCAGCCGACGCCCTGGGGGTGTCTCGGACGGCCGTCTACAAGGCCATCAAGCAGGGGCGCCTCCCGGTGGTGCGCTCGGCGGATGGTCGTGAGCTGATCAAATCCGAGACCCTGCGCGAGGACTGGTTCGCCAACACGATGAAGAAGGTCGGGGTCGGCCCCAAGCCGCCCGCCGGCGAGAAGGAGTTCGCCCCGCCGCGGCCGAAGCGCCAGGCGGAGGAGCCAGAGCCACCAAGGCGCGACCGATCGCTCGCCGGCCCTGAGCCTGGTGAGATCGTCCCCGACTACAACGAGTCCCGCGCCCGCACCGAGTACCTGAAAGCCGAGCTGCTCGAGCTCGAGCGCAAAGAGAAGGAAGGGCTGCTGGTCCGGGCGGCCGATGTCGAGGCGAAGTGGGTCGAGGTGATCACGATCAGCCGCACCAAAGTGCTGGGCGTACCCTCGAAGGCCAAGCAGCGGATCCCGGACCTGACACAGGATCAGATCGCCATCCTCGAGGACATTGTGCGCGAGGCACTGGAGGAGCTCGCGGAGGGCAATGGCTCAGATCAGTGACATCGCGAGCTCAGCGCTCCGGGCGTGGAAGCCGCCGGAGAAGCTGACCCTCAGCGAGTGGGCGGACAAGCATTTCTACCTGTCGGCGGAGTCGAGCGCGGAAGCCGGCCGGTGGCACACGCTGCCGTACCAGAAGGGGATCATGGATGCCATCACCGATCCGCGGGTCGAGCAGATCTCGGTGATGAAGAGCGCCCGCGTTGGGTACACAAAATGCCTCAACGCCTGCATCGCGTTCCACATCCACCAGGACCCGTGCCCGATGATGCTGGTGCAGCCGACGATCGAGGACGCCCAGGGCTACTCGAAAGAGGAGATCGCACCGATGCTCCGGGACGTGCCGGTGCTGAAGGGGTTGGTGTCCGACAGCAAGGCGAAGGACGGGGCGAACACGATTCTGCAGAAGCAGTATCCGGGCGGAACGCTGGGCCTGGTGGGCGCCAATAGTCCGCGCGGCTTCCGCCGTGTAAGCCGCCGGGTGGTGATGTTCGACGAGACGGATGGCTATCCGCCGTCGGCAGGCCCTGAGGGTGACCAGATCAAGCTGGGCATTAGGCGTACCGAGTATTACTGGAACCGCAAGATCATCGCCGGCAGCACACCAACGCTGAAGGACGCAAGCCGGATCGAGAGGCTGTTCCACCAGGGTGACCAGCGCCGGTACTTCGTGCCCTGCCCCGACTGCGGCCACATGCAGTACCTCAAGTGGTCGCACATGCGGTGGGAGAACAGTGCATTACCAGTGCATTACGTCTGCGAGGAATGCGGGGTGCTCATCCCGCACTCGAAGAAGCGCTGGATGGTGGAGCGCGGCGAGTGGCGGCCGACAGCACCAGGCAACGGGAAGCATGCGTCGTTCCACGTTTGGGCGGCCTACAGCTACAGCCCGAACGCCAGCTGGGACAATCTGCGCGATGAATTCCTCGAGGCGAAGAGCGACCCCGAAGCTCTGAAGACGTTCGTCAACACGGTGCTCGGCGAGAGCTGGGAGGACGACTATGCGGCGAAGGTGGGCGCCGACAGCCTGCTCGAGCGTGCGGAGTTCTACGAGAAGCGGATGATCCCGGCCGAGGCATCGGCGCTGACGATCGGCTGCGACGTGCAGGACAACCGCTTGAGCCTCAGCGTCTGGGCGTGGGGCCGCGAGGAGGAGGGTTGGCTGGTCGACCGGCAGGTCATCCATGGCGACCCGAGCAGGCCAGAGCCGTGGAAGCAGCTGGACGAGATTCTGCTCAGGCCGTTCAAGCATGCGCTGGGCGGCGAGATGCGGCCGGATGTGGTCTGCATCGACTCGGGCGGCCACCACACGATGGAGGTCTACCAATACGCCAGGGAACGCCAGAACCTGGGCGTGATTGCAGTGAAGGGCCAGAGCCAGAAGGGCAAGCCACCGATCGGCAAGCCGACGAAGGTGGATCTCAATTACAAGGGCAAGGCGCTGAAGAAGGGCGCCGAGGTGTATCCGGTGGGCTCCGACACGACGAAGAGCCTGCTGTTCGGCCGCCTGAAGCACAACGAGCCCGGTCCAGGGTTCCTGCATTTCTATGCAGAAGCCGGCAAGGAGTATTTCGAGGAGCTGACTGCGGAAAAGCAGATCACGCGGTTCGTGCGTGGTTACCCAGAGCGCGTGTGGGTGAAGAAATCGAGTCAAAGAAACGAAGCACTCGACGAGCTCGTGTATGCGTACGCAGCGTTGAATCGGATGTATCAGCGGTACGACAGACGAACTATCTGGGATCAGCTGGAGAAACGGCTCGAAAAGCCCGTGGAAAGGGAGCGGAAGGCGCCGCTAAGATCGAACAAGGCTCCAAAACGGAGTTTTGTCCGCCAGTGGTGAGGCCGTGAAGATCCCATCGACAATCAGAGCTGGCGACACCGTTGTGTGGGTGGATGACCCGAGTGTCGATGTTTTCGGCGCAGCGATTACCAGCTCGAGCCACGACCTGACCTATTACCTGCGCACGAACACCGCATCCGAGGGCGCAACGGTCGTCGGCGTCGCTGAGAGCTCGGGCTGGAAGTTCACGATCAGTTCCGGCACCTCGGCCGCATTCGACGCCGGCACCTGGTACTGGCAGGCGGTCGCCACCGCGACGGTCGGCGGCGCCAAGACCACACTGGGCACCGGCCAGCTGACGGTCGAACCGTCGCTGAGCTACGCCGGTTCACCCGGTGCGTTCGACGGCCGCAGCCAGGCGCAGAAAGATCTTGAGGCATGCCAGGCCGCTATCCGCTCGCTGATGAGCGGCGGTGCTGTTCAGGAGTACCGCATCGGCACCCGCAGCTTGAAGCGCTACGAGCTGGCCGATCTGCTGGCACTTGAGAGCAAGCTGAAAGCCGATGTTGCTCGCGAGAACAAAGCGGCGATGATCGCGAACGGCCTCGGCAATCCACATAACCTGTTTGTGAGGTTCGGCCGCTGATGGGACTCCGTACACGAGTATTGACTGCCCTTGGATTCGGGGCGAAGCAGCAGCCGGAGCCGGCCCGGCGCCGTCGTCGCACCTATGCGGGCGCGATCATCAATCGCCTCACCAGCGACTGGATCGCGAACGGCACCAGTGCTGACGCCGAGATCAAGACCAGCCTGCGGAAGCTGCGGGACCGCAGCCGCCAGATGGTGCGGGACAACCCGTATGCGCGGCAGGCGAAGCGGACGACGCAGATCAACGTTGTCGGCCAGGGCATCAAGATGCAGGCGCAGGTGCGTGCGCTGCGCGGCAACAAGCGTGACGATCGGCTGAATGCTGCGATCGAGGGTCTGTGGACGCAGTGGTGCCGCAAGGAGTTCTGTGACGTCGCCGGCCGGAACAGCTTTTACATGTTTGAGTGGCTGGCTGCCGGCGCCCTGCCCGAGAGCGGCGAGGTGGTGTTCCGAATCCACCGGCGTCCATTCGGCGGCAGCAAGGTGCCGATGGCGCTGGAGATCATTGAGAGCGACCTGCTCGACGATGAATACAACGGCGCAGTGAGCGCCAAGGGCAACGAATGGCGCATGGGCGTCGAGATCGATCCGTATGGCCGCCCGGTGCAGTATGCGTTCCTGACGCGGCACCCTGGTGATTATTGGTTCCAGGGGACGCCGGACCGGGCCAGCGTGAAGCATGTCTTCCTGCCGGCGAAGGACGTCATCCACCTGTTCATCCCCGAGCGCCCGAATCAGCACCGTGGTGTGCCCTGGTTCGCGCCGGTGATCAGCGATGCCCACCAGCTGGCCGGTTACGAAGAGGCCGCAGTGGTGCGCGCCCGCTCTGGCGCCAGCCTGATGGGTTTCATCACGTCACCTGAGGGCGAGCTTGAGGCCGACGACGTCGAGGACGGTCAGCGGATTTCGGAGTTTGAGCCTGGGGTGTTCAAGTATCTGGATCCGGGCCAGCAGGTCACGATCCCGAACCTGTCATCGCCGGACCAGCAGTACGAGATGTTTGTCCGCGCCAAGACGCGGCGCATCGCCGCCGGCTTTGGCTGCAGCTACGAGACTCTGTCGCGCGATTTTAGCGAAACGAACTATTCCAGCAGCCGGCTTTCGCTGCTCGAGGATCGCGACCACTGGAAGGTGGTGCAGACCTACCTGATCGAGAATTTCCACACGCGTGTGTTCCGCGAGTGGCTTGATGTGGCGGTGCTCAGTGGTGAGCTGGCCCTGCCCGACTACGAGCTGCGGCCGGACCGCTATGACAGCCCACGCTGGATGGCTCGCGGCTGGAGCTGGGTGGATCCGCTCAAGGAAGTGAAGGCTTACCGCGAGATGGAGGCGGCCGGTTACAAGACCAAGGCTCAGATCGTGGCTGAGCTCGGCGGCGATCTGGACGAGAACCTGCAGCAGCTAGCGCGCGAGAAGAAGCTGGCTGAGGAGCTGGGTGTCACACTGGACGCCGACATCAATCCTGAATTGCCGGCAGCTGTGGATCCTCCCAGCAGCGAGTCGGCAAGCGACGGGGAGCCTGCTGCCCCCCAAGCAGCTCCTCGTCGCGCCCGGAATTCGCGTCGCAAGAAGGTGAGTAATGTAGATGAAGTTCAATCCGAGCGCCCAGAGGGAACGCTTAACTGATGGACGAAATCCAAACACCTGAAGTGGATCGCGCCCTGGCTGATCTATCCGAGGAGCAAGTTGCTGCTGTAGGCGACGCTGTTGCTCAGATTGTGGCCGAGCACATGATGGAAGTGGTGGAGGACACCATGGAAGTCCTGCAGGGCGAGGATCCCGAGGCAGAGACCGACGCCGAGGAAATGGCCGAAGGTGGCGACCGCAAGCTGGAAGGCAACTACACCCGCACCGAAGTCACCTCGTTCTCGGAGCTGGAGGATCGGAGCTTTGAGTTCCCCTTCAGCTCTGAGTATCCCGTGGCCCGGTACTTCGGAAACGAAGTGCTGAGTCATGACAGGGAAGCTGCTGATCTGGCTCGTCTCAACGACGGTGCGCCGCTGCTCTTCAACCACAATCCTGACAAGGTTGTTGGTGTCGTCGAGCGTGCGTGGATCGATGGCAGTAAGAAGCGTGGCTACGTGAAAGTGCGTTTCTCTCGTAATAGCTTTGCCAAGGAGGTGATGGCTGATGTCAAAGATGGCGTCCTTCGGGGTGTCAGCTTTGGCTATGCCATTAACAAGATGGAAGAGCGAGGCGAAAACTTCGTCGCGACTCAATGGAGTCCGTATGAAGTTTCGGTTGTTAGCATCCCGGCAGACCCCACTGTGGGTGTAGGCCGGTCGCTTGCGACCGACTCTGCGGCCCCCGCCGCATCACCAACCCCTCAACCTGAACCTGAGGTTCACATGGAAAACACCCCTGACGTGGAGGTGATCCGGTCCAAGGCCGCCGAGGCCGAGCGTAGCCGTATCGCCACCATCAACGCCCTTGGCGAAAAGCATGGTCTCCAGGAGCTCGCCCGCGAGCTCATCGATGGCGGCCGTTCCGTGGACGAGGCTCGCGCCGCTGTCCTCGAAAAACTCGACACCCGCAGCTCCAAAGTGGAACACCGCATCGCTGACGAAAAGGCCAACGACCTTGGCCTGACCGAGAAGGAAACCCGTGAGTTCTCCTTCGTTCGCGCCCTGAACTTCCTCGTCAATCCCGCTGACGCCAAGGCCCGCCAGGCTGCCGCGTTTGAGATCGAGGTGGGCGAGGCCGCTGCCAAGAAGTACGAGCGTTCTTCCAACGGGATCGTGATCCCGAACGAAGTGCTGCGTCGTGACCTCGTGGTAGGCAGCAGCACCGCTGGCGGCAACCTGGTGGCTAGCGAACTGCTGACTGGCAGCTTCATCGACCTGCTGCGTAATCGCATGGCGATGATGCAGGCTGGCGTCACCTTGCTGAGCGGCCTGCAGGGCAACATCAGCATCCCCCGCCAGAGCTCCGCTGCTACCGCCTACTGGGTGGGTGAAGGCGGCAGCCCGACCGAGAGCCAGCAGGCCATCGATCAGGTCAACATGACCCCCAAGACTGTGGGTGCATTCGTTGACTACAGCCGTCGTCTGCTGCTCCAGTCCTCGATCGACGTCGAGGCCATGATCCGCAACGATCTGGCTCGTGTGATCGGCCTTGAGCTCGATCGTGCCGCCATCTACGGCGCCGGTTCTTCCAACCAGCCTCTGGGCCTGGTGAACACCACCGGCATCGGTGCTCAGACGATCACCACCTACGGCACCTTCCTTGAGTACATCGGCATGGAGACCGATGTGGCTGCTGCTAACGCTGATGCTGGCGCCATGCGCTACATCATCAACGCTGCCGCCCGTGGCGCCCTGAAAGGCACCAGCGTTTCTGGCACCGAGGCCAAGTTCGTCTACGAGAACGACGAGATCAACGGCTATCCCGTGATCGTCTCCAACCAGCTGGCCAACAACGACTGCCTGTTTGGTGACTTCTCGCAGTTCGTGGTGGGTCTCTGGAGCGGCCTGGATCTGACCGTGGATCCCTACGCTGGCAGCACCTCTGGCACTGTTCGCATCATTGCTCTGCAGGATGTTGACTTTGCTGTGAAGCAGCCCGGCGCCTTCTGCTTCGGCACCTGATCGCCATGAGGATCGAGATTCTGCGCTCGGTCATGATCTCGGGGGAGTCGGTTAGCGCCGGCTCCTTCGTTGAGGTCAGCGTGGCCGACGCCAATCTGCTGATTGGCATGAACAAGGCTCAGATTGCAGTTGAGCCTGAACCGCAGCCCGAGCCTGAGGCTCCGAAGCGGTCTCGCAAGACCACTACCACCACAACGTCCGAGGAGGACTGATCCATGGCCATTCTTCAGCAAGCCCTCGACAAGCTCGAGGCTCTGAGCTTCCACCCCACTGCTGCTCGCACCTCCACCGGTAGCGGCACCGGCCTCGACATGCAGACCTACGACGGCGACGTCGTGCTGCTGCTTGACTCTGCTGCCGGCACCGGCACCACCCCCACCCTGGCTGTGACCGTCGAGGAGTCTGACTCCCTTGGCAGCGGCTACACCGCTATCACCGGTGCCGCCTTCACGCAGGTCACCACGACTGCTTCCCAACAGAAGCTGGTGGTCGTGAAGGATTCCGCCAAGCGCTATGTGCGTGTGACCTACACCATCGGCGGCGGCACCCCCTCCTTCACCTTCTCGGTGAACGGCGTGGGCGTGAAGAAGTACGGCTGATCGTGATCACTGCCCCTGCTCGGCGACGGGCGGGGGCTTTCTCCTTGGAAGTGCGCAGTGGCTCTGACAGAAGACCTGTCAATGTTTCTGGCCGATTTCGGCGTCACTGTCACCAGTGGCGCCGTTTCTGGCATGGGGATCCTCGACATGCCGAGCCAGATCGTGGCGGACGGCATGGTGCTGACGACCGACTACCGGCTGACGGTGCGGACGTCTGAATTTGGCGGCCTGATCTATGGCGCTGCCGTCACGGCCGATGGGGTGAATTATCAGGTCCGCGAAGCGATGAAGATCGACGACGGGCAGTTCACTGAGCTGATGCTGACGCGCCTAGCGCCTGAGAGCGTGGCTGCCGGTCAGGATCCGCGCGAGTTTGGCCTGGCTGATCTGACTGATGTGAACATCACGAACGCCCAGCAGGGCGACCTACTGGTGAACGACGGAACAGAATGGGTGGATACCAACGAGATTGACGGCGGAGGCGCCTGATGGCCACGACGCGGCAGCGGATCAAGCTCAGGCGTGACACGGCTGCAAACTGGACGGCCGCCAATCCGGTGCTGGCTTCCGGCGAACTGGGCTATGAGAGCGACACCAAGCAGGCAAAGATCGGCAACGGCAGCGCGACGTGGAGCCAACTGGAGTATGCGCCACTGAACCGCAACCCGATCCTGCAGTCGATCCAGCTGCTGACGACCGGCGGCAATGCTGACGCTGCTGGCGAGCTGGCTTGGAACGCAGACGACCAAACGCTGGACATTGCCAAGGGCGGCGGGACGGTGCTGCAGGTCGGCCAGGAGATGAGTTTTTTGGTTCACAACGACACGGCCAACACGATCATCGAGGGCACCGGCGTGATGTATGCCGGCACCTATGGCGCTAGCGGGCAGCTGAAGGTGGCGCCGATGATCGCCAACGGCACGCTGCCTGGGCATGTGTTTCTCGGCGTGATGACCGAGACGGTGCCAGCTGGTCAGGATGGCTTCGTCACCACCTTTGGCAAGGTGCGCGGCATCAACACCAGCGCCTATCCGACGGACTCGATCCTCTATTGCGATCCGGTCAATCCCGGCGGCTTCGTGACGGTCGAGCCGGATGGGCCGAACCTAAAGCTGCCAGTAGCGGCTGTGATCAGAAGCGGGAATAACGGCGTCATTTTCGTTCGAGCAGCCACCGGTCAGTTCATCAAGGATTGCCACGACGTTGAGGTGTCCGATGCCCATGACGGCGACGTGCTGACCTGGGTCGACGCAGCCAACCGCTGGGAGCACAAGCCCCCGGTGAACGGGTCTGCTCCTCGCAGTGTCACGATTGCTGGGCCTTTGGCGGGTGACAGCTTTACGCTGTTTCGCACCTCACGCGCGACAACGCTGGCCAGCGTGGTTGGACTGGTATCGGGCGGTTCTGTGACTTACGAGCTGCGCTACGCCAGCGACCGCACCACGGCCGGCACGCTGGCCACGGTCAGCGACACCGTCACCAACACGACCACGGGCGACACCGCCACGCTGCAGAATCAGCCCATTCCTGCCGATCGGTGGGTGTGGGTCGACATCACTGCGGTCAGCGGGACCGTGGATGAGTTCAATCTGTCTGTAGCGTTCTGACCTAGACTGACCCCAACAGAGGAGCCCCCAATTCATGGCCACCTTCAACAAGTTCAACTCATTCGTGGAGGCGCTGGCCGAGAAGGTGCACAACCTCGGCGCCGACACCCTGACAGTGGCGCTGACCAACACGCTGCCGGTAAACACCAACACTGTTCTGGCGAACATTACCCAGATCGCCTACACCAATATTCAGAACGGCACCACGACTGGCCGTGATCTGACCGGCGTGACCTCGGCGCAGACCAGTGGCAGCTACAAGCTGGACGCGAACGATCTGGTGCTCACAGCCACGGGCACCGTGCCCACCTTCCGCTATGTAGTGCTCTACAACAACAGTGCTACCAACGACGAGCTGATCGGCTGGTATGACTACGGCGCTGCTGTTGATCTGCTGAACGGCGAGACCTTCACGATCACCTGGGACGCTGCTGGCATCCTGACCCTGGCCTGATAACTGACACGGAGGCAGGGCCATGGCTGTCGCCCATAGTGCTGCCTCTGAGTCCCACACAGGGGCAACAGGCTCATCAGCACAGGCCGCGTTCAGTTGGACGCACACGCAGACGGGCACGCCTCAGGGCGTGGTTGTCTTTGTCTCGACTTACGCCAGTGTTGCAAACCTAATCACCAGCGTCACCTATGGCGGCGTTGCATTAACGCGGCTGACGGGTGGTTTAGCGCAGGACGGCGCTGGTGAAGCAGGCCGGCTTGATACTTTTTTTCTTGGCAGTGGGTTAGGTACTGGCAACCAGACGATCACCGTCAACCGCACCAACAATGCGACGGTGATGTATGCGGCGGCGGCCACCGTCACCGCTGGCGCAGACACTGCCGTTCCCGAGGCAACCATTGTCCTGCTACAGGGCGATGGCACGCTGACGGTCCAGAGCGTTAATGACACATCGCCTGGCGTCAACAGCCTTCGTTATGCGGGCACTTATTCGGGTCTAAACGCACCACCAACTGCTGGCACCGGCAGCACGCTGCTGAACAGCATTGATATCGGCAACTACGGTTCTGCGCTGGTGCGCGAAACCACTGCCGGTCAGGGTGCCCGCAACGTCGGCTTCAGCGGCGGCACAGATGACCGCGCCGCGGTGCATCTGGCCATCCGCGAGCTGGTGCCGCGGACGCTGCCCCAGACCGTCGGCAGCTTCACGCTGACGGGCAACGACGCCACGCTGACTAAGGCCAGCCCCAAGGAGATCACCGCCGAGACCGGCGCCTTCACGCTGACCGGCAACCCGGCGGACCTGCGCCACAACCCGGACATTGAGGCTGGGGTCGGCGGCTTCACGCTGACAGGCAACCCGGCGGATGCGCGGCACAACGTTCGCATCACAGGCGAGCGCGGCCAGTTTGCGCTGACCGGCAACGACGCCACGCTCAGTAAATCCGCGGCACCAAAAGTCCTCGCGGCTGACGTTGGAACTTTTGCCCTCAACGGCGGATCGCCAACCCTCAGCGTTGGCCATCACCTTGATGCCACGGCTGGGCAGTTCACGCTGACCGGCAACCCAGCCGGTCTAGCTGATACCGATCGGCTGGTAGCTGAAACTGGCACCTTCACGCTGGCGAGCAACGGCGCCACGTTGCAGCGCAGCTATGCGTTCGCAGCAGAAAGTGGCACGTTCGGCCTGACCGGGCA
>Ga0070749_10003410_pt1 | contig 10646 bp, 3 predicted proteins | sample VirMetDEL_Nov_18_FD_75180 | JGI IMG/M metagenome (GOLD analysis project Ga0070749, IMG submission 75180) | Aqueous microbial communities from the Delaware River and Bay under freshwater to marine salinity gradient to study organic matter... | ecosystem: Environmental > Aquatic > Marine > Coastal...
GTTCCTGCGGAACCACTAGATCCCGAAGTACCTGATGTACCATCTACTCCACTCGTTCCTGCGGAACCACTAGATCCCGAAGTACCTGATGTACCGTCAACACCACTTGTACCTGCGGATCCCGAAGAACCTGAGGTTCCTGAAGTACCATCAACACCACTTGTCCCTGCCGAACCTGACGAACCTGATGTTCCTGCGGAACCACTTGAACCTGATGTTCCTGAAGAACCGTCTTCACCACTCGTACCTGCTGAACCACTGGAACCTGAAGTACCTGATGTACCGTCAACTCCACTTGTCCCTGCCGAACCTGACGAACCTGATGTTCCTGCGGAACCACTTGAACCTGAAGTACCTGAAGTTCCGTCTTCACCGCTTGTACCTGCGGATCCTGATGAACCTGAAGTTCCCGATGTACCGTCTATTCCACTTGTTCCAGCCGAACCTGATGAACCTGAAGTTCCTGAAGTTCCATCTACACCACTTGTTCCTGCAGAGCCCGATGAACCAGCAGTTCCGGCGGATCCACTTGAACCTGATGTTCCTGAAGAACCGTCTTCACCGCTCGTACCAGCTGATCCTGATGAACCTGAAGTTCCTGAAGTCCCGTCAACTCCACTTGTACCTGCGGATCCACTAGAACCTGAAGAACCTGCAGAACCTGATGAACCGGATGTTCCTGAAGTACCATCTATACCACTAGTACCTGCAGAACCACTTGAACCCGATGTACCTGAAGTACCATCTACTCCACTAGTACCTGCTGAACCACTCGATCCTGACGTTCCTGAAGTCCCATCTACTCCACTAGTACCTGCAGAACCACTTGAACCTGATGTACCTGAGGTTCCTGATTCTCCTGAAGTACCTGAGGTTCCGTCAACACCACTAGTACCTGAAGATCCCGACGAACCCGAAGTTCCATCTACACCACTTGTGCCAGCAGATCCCGAAGAACCCGAAGTTCCTGACGTACCAGATTCTCCTGATGTTCCTGCGGATCCACTCGAACCCGAAGTTCCTGATGTACCAGATTCTCCTGATGTACCTGATGTTCCATCAACACCACTTGTACCTGCGGAACCACTTGAACCTGATGTTCCTGAAGTTCCATCCACACCACTTGTACCTGATGAACCGCTTGAACCTGATGTTCCTGCAGTACCTGATTCTCCCGATGTACCTGAAGTTCCGTCAGCACCACTCGTACCTGATGTACCAGATTCTCCTGATGTACCTGAAGTTCCGTCTACACCACTTGTTCCTGCTGAACCTGAAGATCCCGAAGTACCTGATGTTCCATCCACACCACTAGTACCTGCAGAACCACTTGAACCTGATGTACCTGAGGTTCCTGACTCTCCTGAAGTACCAGAACTACCGTCAGCACCACTCGTACCTGATGTACCAGATTCTCCTGATGTACCTGAAGTACCATCAACACCACTTGTACCAGCGGAACCACTTGAACCTGAAGTTCCTGACGTACCTGATTCTCCTGAAGTACCTGAGGTACCATCTATACCACTTGTTCCTGAAGTACCTGATTCTCCTGATGTACCTGAAGAACCATCTACACCACTTGTTCCTGAGGTTCCTGACTCTCCTGATGTACCTGAAGTACCGTCTACTCCACTAGTTCCTGCCGATCCTGAAGAACCTGATGTTCCTGAAGTGCCCGATTCTCCTGAAGTACCAGAAGTACCGTCGGCACCACTTGTTCCTGAAGTACCTGACTCTCCTGAAGTACCTGAAGAACCATCAACACCACTTGTACCTGAGGTTCCTGTTTCCCCTGAAGTACCTGAAGTACCGTCGGCACCACTTGTACCTGAGGTTCCTGACTCTCCTGAAGTACCTGAAGTTCCGTCTACACCACTTGTACCTGATGTTCCATCTTGTCCTGATGTACCTGATGTGCCGTCAGAACCACTTGTACCAGAAGTTCCACCTTCACCCGATGTTCCTGAAGAACCATCAACACCACTCGTACCTGAGGTGCCTGTTTCACCTGAACTACCTGAAGAACCTGATGTACCATAACTTCCACTTTCTCCTGATGTACCTGAAGTACCATCTTGTCCTGATGTTCCTGAAGAACCCTCTTGTCCTGAAGTACCGCTTGAACCATCGTTACCACTTGTACCTGAACTTCCACCTTCTCCTGACGAGCCACTTGAACCTGAAGTTCCTGATGTTCCACTTGAACCGCTCGTACCTGATGTTCCTGTAGTTCCATCTACACCACTTAAACCAGATGTTCCTGATGAGCCATCGCTACCTGATGTTCCGTTTGAACCTGAAGTACCTGAAGAACCATTTTGTCCCGAAGTACCTGAACTACCATCAGCACCACTAGTACCTGAAGTACCATTTATACCTGAAGTTCCAGAACTTCCGTCAGTACCACTTGTACCCGCAGTTCCATTACCTGAAGAACCTGAAGAACCTGCAGAACCTGATGAACCCGAAGTACCACTTGTTCCGTTAGATCCTGAAGTACCTGAAGAACCATCTTGTCCTGATGTTCCGTTTGAACCTGAAGTACCTGAAGAACCATCTTGTCCTGAAGTACCTGAACTTCCGTCATTACCACTTGTACCTGATGAACCTGCACTTCCTGAAGAACCGCTAGTTCCTGATGAACCATTCAAACCAGAAAGATTCACAGTCCATGTTGAATAGGTTCCACTACCTCTACTTGAATCTAATGCCACATTGAGTTCACCCGTTATCAGGTTATATCCTGATACGGTTCCAGACATGTAGTTGTTGATATTATAAACAACAACAATATATTCACCAACGGTATATGACAATCCAGTGTCAACTGTGATTGTCAAAGTTCCTGAACTTGCAATTGTTGCTAAAGTAGTTGAACTAGTCTTGTATCTATCTCCACTAATTCCTGAGGTGCCCGATGTTCCGTCAGTTCCTGAAGTACCTGAACTTCCGTCCTCACCACTTGTTCCTGCGGTAAATCCTGTGATTACTAAAGCGGAACCTAAATTATCGAAAATATTTAAAGTTTGTGCAGATGCAACATATGTTCCACCTGTAAATGTTTGAAACCCTGTTACTGTAAGTACAGAGTCGTCGGCAGATTGTAAAGTTAAATCTGAAGTTTCGTAGTTGATACTACCACCTGTAATTTGTGCAGTCAATCCAGAAACGGTAATAGTACCACCCGTACTATTGTTAAGACTCAAAATTGTTGTTGTCTCATCGTAGGTAGCACCTGTGATGTAGATTTGTGGTCCGTACCAAATTTTCCACGCAGCATCACTTCTTTCTACTCCATCTTGTCCCTCGACAGTACTTCCCGTCCATGCAAACACAAAATCTTTACCCTCTTGGGAACGAGTATTGACTGTCACACTATTAGTAGTAAAAGTTACCCCTGAATTACCAGTTTGAGCGGTGACTGCATTCCACAAAGTTTCGTAATTAGGAATATTAAACTGATATGTGGTATCATTTTCAATCACATATACCAACATCCCTAATCTTCTTCTTCCCGAAGAGATATAGTCACTGTTAAGGGTTATAATACCTGTTGGAGACAAGATTGTACCTGTTCCCAACGCAATTTGTATAGGGATTGTGTTAGCTGAATTTATTTGAGCACCAATACCTTCAAGTGTTAGTGATAAATCACGAAGGTTGTAAACCTCCATGTAACCACCAACTTGTAAAACTGAAAAATTTGTCCCTTGTACTGTAGTTAATGCAACCGCTTCGGGTGCGGTAAGTGAAGATAAAGCTGTTGGATTTTTGTATGGAAAACTCATAATTGAATATTAAGATTTTGTATCTCCTCTGAAATAGTAAGGAAGACTTATGCCCCCTTGAGGGAAGTCCAAGTTTGGTGCTGCCCACAAAACTCGGTAAGTACCAGCAGGAATGGCAGCTCCTGAAGTTACGGTAACATCCACTGCGTTTGTAGTGAGCTCCGATGGTAAATCGTTTGCAATTTCACTTCCACAAACAGTTGTACCGATATCCATAGTCATTTGAGTAAATGATCCTCCCACACCATCCAATGGTAACCATATTGACATAAAGTATGCTGTGGAACTACTGTTAATATGTGTGGTTGGTAATACGGCAATAGTTCCAAATGTGTATTGGTTTTGTGTACATCCTGAATATGTACCTGCAGTCTGTAAAATCGGTGCACTAAGTGTTACAGGAGTCACAAAATTACCAGTACCGTTGATAAAGGATGGTTGGTGTGCATAAATATTCAAATCATAACTATAATACCCTCCAGCATTATTTGGTATGCTAAATGATCCGTAATATGAATACCACTCCGCTGCATTAGCCGACGTTGCGTAGGCGAGAAGATCATTTATTCCATCCTGTGGTTCTGCAAATATATAAGCGTTATACGACGGTCCCGAGCCAGGTGATGTTGTAACTGTTGGTGTTGGTGTTTGTGTAGGTGTTGAAGTGTTTGTAGGAGTTTGAGTATTCGTTGGTGTTTGTGTAGGTGTTGTAGTGTTCGTTGGTGTTTGAGTGTTTGTTGGTGTTGGAGTATTAGTAGGTGTTGATGTATTTGTTGGTGTTGGGGTGTTCGTAGGTGTTTGAGTTGGAGTTGTAGATGCTGCCGCAGGTGTACCACTTTGTGTAGGTGTATTGGTTGGTGTTGCAGTGATACTCGATGTTGGTGTATTTGTTGGAGTTGTTGTGTTAGTAGGAGTTGGAGTATTCGTTGCTGTTGAAGTTATTGAAGGTGTCGGAGTGTTACTTGCCGTTGGAGACTGAGTGTTGGTTGGCGTTTGAGTATTAGTAGGTGTTGGAGTATTAGTTGGTGTTTCCGTTGGAGTATTTGTTGGTGTTTGAGTATTTGTAGGTGTTGGCGTATTAGTTGGAGTCTCGGTTGGCGTATTCGTATTAGTTGGAGTATTGGTATTAGTTTGAGTTGGAGTATTTGTTGGTGTTTGAGTATTTGTAGGTGTTGGCGTATTAGTTGGAGTATTAGTTGGTGTATTTGACGGAGTCTGTGTGTTAGTTGGCGTAATCGAAGGAGTCACCGAAACTGTAGGAGTGTTCGTTGGGGTGCCTGTAGGAGACGCTCCTGGTGTAACTGTCGCACTTGGGGTAACCGTAATTGTAGGTGTTACCGATGGAGTTGCAGTTTGAGTCGGAGTAATTGTACTAGTTGCCGTTACAGTAGCCGTAGCCGTAACGGTTGGTGTAATACTTGAAGTTGGTGTTTGAGAAGGGGTATGTGTATTTGTCGGTGTTTGAGATGTTGTTGGTGTATTTGTTTGAGTTGGTGATGTTGTTGGAGTATTTGTCTGCGTGGGACTCGGAGTTACCGTAACTGTTGCCGTTGCAGTCTGAGTTGGAGTTGCAGTATTTGTAGGAGTAGTAGTATTTGTAGGTGTGGTAGTATTTGTAGGTGTGACTGTTGGAGTAACCGAAGCCGTAACCGATTGTGTTGGAGATGCTGTGTTTGTAGGAGTCACAGTGTTTGTTGCAGTAACTGTAGGAGTCACCGTATTTGTTGCAGTAACTGTGGGAGTTAATGTAGGAGTCACCGAAGGGGTAACACCAAAAGAAACCGCAGGAGTTTGTGTGGGTGTTTTGGTTGGTGAGGGTGTCAGCGGAAATACCTGACATTCTAACTGCAAATCTCTTGAAAATGCGGTGTTAAAAGTTTCATCTAAAATAAATAAAGTGTGTGTGTCCCCTGGTAATATTTCTACTCCATATCTCCATCCTCCGTTGTCACATAATTGATAGTCATAAACCGCAGTTCTATCTAGCGGATTATATACGTTACATCTTCTACAAGCCATCTCCCTTTTTGTTTTAAATATAAATACAATTAAAAAACAAAAGTGAAAGACAAAAACCTAAAAAATACTTGATTAAACTTTATATACTTTCCAAATAAAATATGAACCTTCACCTAAGATAGCCGCTGAGTTAAAACTTACACTTCCTGTTTTACTATTGTATGACAATATTTCGCCAATTATCTGATTTTCATTGTTGTAATACAATAAAATAGTTTCACCAGTGTTTAAGGATAAATTTGGCTTCATCACAAAGTTTATAACAGAATTATTTACAATTCTGATAGATGAAAATGTTTGTCCTATTAAATAAGCATCCCATAATGAACGTGCAATCAAAGAAGTTACTAATTCTATCTTCTGTAGAGTTGGGGGTGTAGTTGTAGGTGTTTCTTCAACAATTACGGTTTCTTCAACAATTACGGTTTCTTCAACAATTACGGTTTCTTCTATAACTTCTTCAGTAGGTGTTATTGGTGTTTGTTCAACCACTACATTCGGGATATTATTATTGTCGTATAGATTAATTAAAACATTTCTATTAGCCGAGGATATATTTCCATCAACAACCTCGACAATGACAAGTTGTTCTCCTGAAATTTTCATATCAATCCATGATTGTTGTCCACAATCAAGATATCTAAAATAACTGTCAGTTTTCGAAGCGTTTAATACACTATAACGATTGCATTTCATAACCTTTTTGTTTTATAAATATCTGTTTTTTTTTAATACTTAGATTGGTGAAGGTGAACCACCCGATAGTGTTGGAGTCGGAGTTGGGGTTTTAGTAGGCGTCGGTGAAGGACAAGGATTGGAATTATTACAATTTACACAATCACCTACTGAATCGAAGGTACTCTTATATATTTTATTAGCCGCACCACCATCGAGACCACCTGTGACGTAACATAAGTCGTCTGTCGCAATTATAGTAGCTCCCAGAGGTACTGATACCGGTATCCACGCTACGTAGGCACTCACCGGGTCAACACAACAAGGTTCTATCCTTCTTTTTTCAGGACATGTAATACCCGAAGAGGTGATACATGTCGCACAATCACCATAAGAATTTGAAACAAAAGTTGCAGTTGTAGGAGATATCGAACTTATGTTTGTAATGTCCAAACATGATAAACCCAAATACGGATCTAAGGTAATTGGTATTGATTTACCTGTACCTATAGTAGTACCATTAGGTACTTTGATGTTTATACCTGTGTATGTTATAGAAGTGCAACAGTCGGTTCCATCAACACTATAGTAATCGAATTCTGTTGTCGGTGAGGGTGTGGGCGTATTAGTTGGAGTCTCGGTGTTAGTGGGTGTGGGTGTTTTTGTAGGTGTCGGAGTGTTCGTTGGTGTTTCAGTATTAGTTGGTGTTTGTGTATTAGTAGGTGTTGGAGTATTTGTAGGTGTTTCGGTATTAGTAGGGGTGGGCGTAATTGTGGGTGTTTCCGTATTTGTAGGTGTTGTGGTGTTGGTAGGTGTAGGAGTATTTGTAGGTGTTGTGGTGTTGGTAGGGGTGACAGATGGTGTTGGAGTCGGAGTTACACCCGCGGATGCTGTAGGTGTCACAGTTTCAGTTGGGGTTGGAGTATTCGTTGGTGTTTCGGTATTAGTAGGTGTGTTTGTAGGTGTTTTTGTAGGTGTGGGAGTTGGCGTCGGTGACACCGAATCTGTAAGAGTTATCAATATACTATCAGTACTCAAAATGTTATATCCAACAATATAAAAATCTCCCGTGTTGTTGTTACCTCCAAAGAGGGGTGAACCATTTTTCTTAACCACAAAATCAAAATTACCTGAACCACCCATAAATACTATCATTATGTCCGGACTCACACCATTAAACGCAGGATGACTCAAAGAACCATCTTGTGTTCCTGGAATAATTGGATATCCACCGATCAAAGGTTGTGAAATTGTATTGATGGTTATGTCGGTGACAGTTCTCGAATTGGTATTGTTAACAACAGTCAAAAGTTCAGTGGTTGACGGAGAAGTTGTTGGTGTCTGTGTTGTTGTTGGTGTCTGTGTTGTTGTAGGTGTTTGTGTTGTTGTAGGTGTTGGAGTGTTAGTTGGTGTCTGAGTATTGGTAGGTGTCTGAGTATTGGTAGGAGTCTGAGTATTGGTAGGAGTCTGAGTATTTGCAGGTGTTTGGGTATTAGTTGGTGTTTGGGTATTAGTTGGTGTTTGGGTATTAGTTGGTGTCTGAGTAGGTGTGACTGTCTTTGTAGGACTGTTAGTCGGAGTTTGAGTTGGTGTGACTGTCTTTGTTGGTGTATTAGTTGGTGTATGACTCGGTGTTTGGGTAGGTGTGGATGTTGCACCATTTGTAGGTGTTATCGTCGGAGTAACAGATGGTGTTGGCGTAATTGTAGCAGTATTTGAAGGTGTTGGAGTAGGTCCACAACTAAAATCTAAATCGAAAGCACTAAAATAATTATCGTCCCAAATTTCTAATGTATGTGTAGCACCTGGTGCAATTTCTATCGAATACTGCCACAATAGTTGTTCAACCGTAGTAAATTCATCAGGACATCTCAAATAATTATATACCCCCGTCCTTGTCAAGTTATTGACAACGTTACAGGTTTTACAAGGTCCACTTCCGATGTAAGGCATATTAACTAATTTTTAAGATATACAACTAAGTTCGTATTCTATAATTATTTTCTGAGCATAAGATTGTCCAAAGAATGGATCTTCTCCTGTACCTGTAAATGTCGATTTAATTGACACGGCATTTGTAGTCGAATTTATACTGTAAGTAAATTGATTACCCAACGCTTCTTTAGCAATATCCAAGGAATTTGTTAACCCTTGAATGTAATCATCGTCCGTTGGTACATCAGTCAAGTCCGCAGAACCATAGAATAATGTAGTTGCTGTATAACCACTGATTTCAACTTGAGAATAAAAAGCCGCCGATGTTAAACTACAAGCTGTTTCCCCTGAGGCTATATCCCAATACCCCCCGACAAACATCTTATCTAATGAAAATGCAGATGAGGGTTGTTCCGTAAATGTTTTTGCAAACAAACTAATAGTTTGGAATGAATCCTGTGGAACCGCACAAGATATGACAGTAGAACCACTACCTTCACATCCATTTGCATCTGTGACGGTTAATGTATAAGTTCCTGCCGTCAAAGAAGAAATGGTACTTGCAGATGAACCATTACTCCAATCATATTCGAATGGTGGAACTCCTGTGTATATAATAGGAACAATTGAACCCTGATTACCTGTGCCACAAGATGTACCAATCAAATCAAGTGTCACACCTTCACTCGTTCCGATTGTAAAATTACGTGAAATTGAACAAGAGTCCGAATCAACAACACTTACACTATAGGAACCTGATTGTAATCCTGTGAAAGTTACACCTGTTGAAGATGTATCAATAATTTGTGTGTCGTTAGATAATAGATAGTCCAATACACCTGTGTAACCATTACCTACTTGTATGTACACTGAACCATTATCATTTCCACATGTAGTCCCTGTGGTTGAAGTTGTTACTGAAAATTTATCAGTTGCCGATACTACTAACGCATCATTGTAAGTACAAGTACCACCTGTGATTCCTAAATTATAGGTTCCTGAAGATACGTCAGAGAATGTGTAATTTGTAGATGTTGTAGATTCTGTAACCACAGAACTTGTTCCCGACAAACTGTAGGTAAATGTTCCACTACCCAACACAATTACGTTTACTTGTCCACCTTCAGCAGAACACGTTGAATTGGTAACTGTGATACTATCTAATGAAAAACCTGCAGGCGGAATAAGTGTTGTACTTGTTGTTGAGGTACACCCTGCAGCATCTTCAACATAAACATAAAACGCCCCTGAAGAAACTCCTGTAAAATTATATGTTGTCGATGTCTGAGTGATATACTGTGAATTCGAACCCGAGAAATAATACGGAGCAGTACCCCCTGTTATTATTATTTGAACCTCACCGTCACTTCCAAAACAAGAAGGATCAACAACAAATGTATCATAAATTTGAAGTGTTTGGACATTCGATACTGCAGCTGAAGACGACAAACTACAACCCCCACTATCTGTTATATTAATATTATAGGTTCCTTGTGTCAAACCAGTAATTGTAGAACCCGTTCCTCCATTACTCCAAGCATAGGTAAAGGGTGCAGTTCCTGTAAGTCCTGTAACTGTTATACTTCCATTATCACCACCACAAACAGTATTATTGGAAACACTCAATCCATAGGAAAGTGACGTACTTGCAGAAATTTCAACAGACTGAGTTCTTGCGGTTTTGGTTATTGAATCAGTAACTAACGCATCGTATAATCCATAACCTAAATCACCAAAATACCAAATGGTATCCGAAGAAACTGAGTCGTAAGAAATTCCATCTTTAAACAACTCAATTGTAATTGGATTATAGTTTGTGGAGGCTGATATAAATAATGTGGCATTGTCCTCACCACATGTGGGGGCAGTATCCAATGTCATTAAAGCAACATATTCGGGTAAATCGGTTGGAGTCACTGTCGGAGTTGGTGTTGGAGTTGGAGTTCCGGTACCCGAAGTTGTGGGGGTTTGAGTATTTGTTTGTGTCGGAGTGGAAGTAAAAGTCGGAGTAGAAGTAAAAGTCGGAGTAGAAGTAAACGTTGGTGTTGGGGTTGCTGTAAGTCCTGCAGTAGTCTGCGTTGGAGTGGAAGTAAAAGTTGGTGTTACTGTTGGTGTTGGTGTGGCTGAAGCTGATGGTGTTGCACTAGGTGTTGGACATGGAGTTGTGCAAGTCACTGTGTTTGTGTAACTAACACCACTGAAAGGATATGAAGGGCTGAAACAGAA
>Ga0070749_10003411_pt1 | contig 10646 bp, 11 predicted proteins | sample VirMetDEL_Nov_18_FD_75180 | JGI IMG/M metagenome (GOLD analysis project Ga0070749, IMG submission 75180) | Aqueous microbial communities from the Delaware River and Bay under freshwater to marine salinity gradient to study organic matter... | ecosystem: Environmental > Aquatic > Marine >...
CCTTCGTTATTACCAAACTTATAAGTATTCTTATAGTTTTTTCCTTTTCTCTGTACAGCATTTCCCTTTTTACCTTTAGTACCCATAAATTCATTATCACCCCATCCAGCAGGTGAATCATAAGTAGGTATTGATGCCATACCTAAAGATTCATCAATAATTTCTTGTTTAGTAATTACATTAGATTCTTTTAATTGTTTCTTTTTAAACGATCGTATTTTACCGATAGGTTTTCTCATCCCACCAGCACCAGATACTGGAACATCAGTTTTGTAAACTGTTCTTTTAATAGGTTTACCACTCAAAGGACCAACAAAAGCACCACTACTACCCGCAGAAGTTGCCTCATCTAATTCTTCTTCACCTATAATAGAATTTAATAATAAAGAACCTTCTTCTAATTCTTTTTCCATATCTTCTAAAGAATCGTAATAATAAGGGTATTCCATTTCATGATCCATCGCAATTTCTTTAGCTTTTTTTGGATCGTCAGTATGTTCCATTTCTACTTCTTTACCCTTTTTAATTTGTGCAACAATATCTTTAATGTTAACATTATGTTTTTTAGCAATATCTTTTACAGATTTATCATCTGCCAAACCACCTTCAATTTCCTCTTGTTCAAACTTAATATTTTTTAAAGCATCAACACCACTAGTTGCTGCAGCAAGTTTAAATTCACCTGTAATATCTTCTTTAAGAATATCCGATTTTTTAAATTTTAACCTTTTTCTCATAATCTATTTAATTGCTGCTTTCCACATAGCACGTCTCATCCACAATTCTCTATATAATTGCTCTAAGACATCTTTACTTATTTTAACAACCTCTTTTTCAAAAGGTTTTCCTTTAAGTTCTTTAGATACGATATCTTTAACTTTTTTATCCAAATCACTACCAAAAGCATCTTTGATTTCTTTACGAATCATAGCACCAATTTTATTTTCATCGGTTTTAGTCAATGCTTCTTTAATAATTCTTTTAATATCTTTATCTTTCATACTTATAAATATCTATAAATTAATAAAAATTATTTTCTACCTTTCCATTGAAATAGATTATAAGAAATACCAACACCAAAAGTTAATCCAGTACCTGCAGTGAATTTAGTAGGGTCAACGTATACACCATAACCACCATATACACCAACACCCCATCTCTTAGGTGGGAAAAACTTTTTAATCACTTTTGATTCTCTAGGATCGAATAATGCCCCATCTATTTTAACCGCTTTAAAATTAGGGTATTTAGAAGTTATAAATATCTCAACCTTATCATCATCATTCTCAGTTAAACCTGTTGTGAATGATAAACCAATCTCATCATTTAAAATAAGAAAATCTTTTGTTTTAATATTTTGATTTGTATCTACTGATATAGTATATTCACCACCTATTTTTCTATAATTACCTTCACTATATGTTGAGTCTATATCCCACTTAAATGGTGTGTATTTTATTGTACTATCCGCATTATATATGATGCCATTAGTGTCTAATTCAGGTTTAATGTATGATATCTCATGCACAATTTCAGTGACTACTTTAGTTATAACTATAGGGTCGTCTTCAAGATACTCAATTTCTTTAAGTAACTCATCACTATATTTTTTTAACTCGTCTTTTTCTATAATAAGTGCCATTTTCTCACTTACTAAATCACCATTCTTTGTTTGGTAAGTCCTAACACTATCTCTCAGTGATGATATGTTTTGTTCATATTTTAACTCATCCACACTATTACCACCACAAGACTTAAAAAAAATAATTAATATTATCATAGACACCAATAAAACATTTCTCTGTCCTTTTGGTGTCTTTAAATAATTAATTATCTTAAATAATAAATTCATAGATTTTATTTTTATGCGAAAGCATCGATATCCGGTAAGTCATCACCAGGTTCAAACCCTTCAATACCACCTTCTAGTGGTTTAGAATCTTCTTCGGTATTTTCTTGATCCCTCATTTCATTATTATACTCTTCAGCAATTCTTGTAGCCCAATCGTCTGACCATGCTTTATAATAACCAACTAATTTCTTAATAACCTCTAAAGTATCGTCATCTAATTGTAATAATTCAGTAGTAATATATACACCTCTACTATCATCTAAAGAGTAATTCCACTCAATTCTATTATCAGTAAACTCACCACCCCACTCAACATTTTGTGATGAAGGATATAATTTAAACTTATTAAACTTAACTCTGTTATGTACAGTTTGTCTAAATTTATCCTCTTCTTCTTTTAATTCTGCGTCATCTAATTCCCTATCTTTGCCAGAATCTTCATCAGTTTCTGTATCCATTTCCGCAGTCTCAAACTCATTAGGCATCATTTCATCAGTAGGTGCAAGTGCATCCATACCACCCATTTCATCTTGTTCATTTATTAAAGTTTTGTTAGATAATATCCCTTCTCTTATAAGATCTAACATTTTTCTTGTTTGTTCATCACCTTGATATCTCATTATTTTTGTTTTTATATCTTATTATCTACGATTGATGTTGTATTTTCTTCTATATCTTTAAAAGTATTAAAGGCTATTTTAAAATACTTATTCATACTATCCCAACTCTGTTTTATTTTTTCAGGACTTCTGAACGTACCCACTTTAGAATCATGTTTCTTTTTTTCCTCTGAATTTAAATCTTTAACTGGTTTTGTATATATTCCCTTACCATTGGTGAATGTGGTATTTTCAAGTTTAGAGTTATAACCATTATCCTTAAATAGTTTATAATTACTATCATCTAAATTAAGGTTCCAGTCAGTTTGCCATTTATCTGCGTTTATTTTTGCAATATCCTCAACATCTACCTTGTCCACATCTACTTCTTCATCACTAAGTTCTGTGATAATATTAAACCACCCTTTATTTTCAAATGCTTTAGATATAAAACTTAACCCAGTTTTTAATTCATCAAAAGATGCAAATGTTCTTAATCTTTCTTTATCTTTCTTACAGAATTGCCCATTCATTAATGAGTTTAGTCCTTCTCCCCACCCACCTGAATCTGTTTGTACACCAGCGTAGTTATTATTTAATGCACAAATATTTGTACCTTTACCTTGTTCTTTTATCATTACTGATAATACAGATGATTTAGCAATTATACCATAATCACCCATAACACTATTAAGTGTTTTAGCCATCTCTTTTATTGGGTGGCAAGTTTTCTTACTTATAACCCATTTTTTATCTTTAAAGAATGTTTTTTCTTTACACTGACTAAATTCATCCGATTTTACCCCACCTTGCTTTTCATACTTAGCAAAGAAAGTCTGCCAATTATTATATGTATTTACCAATTTTGATTGGTTGGTTTCCATCTTTTTTGTGAAGGTATTTATATTGTCAGAATTAAGTTCTTTCTCTCCTATTGCTGAATTTAATGCGTTTTTTGTGTCATCACCGAAATCACCATCAACACCATCACCATCAATACCATAATTTTTTTTAAGGTTACCTAACGCAACTAAAGTTTTTTGTAATAATGTGATAGAATCTACCGCACTACTATATTCATTTAATGGTAAATTTTCAGAAAGTTTATCCGTAATTTTTTGTACGTGGCTATAAAAGGCTTCATTAATTATCTTCCCATTTTTAGGGTTATAATTAATTATTTGTTTAAACCTCTTTAATTCTTCATTTAATAACTTATTCATTCTTTCCCAATTTATTCTTTACTTTTCTATTTTATCTTTCATTTTTTTACAATCCCAAGCTGGTGTCAAATCAATTCTTTCTTTATAGTAATTACTTCTATAAGATACACCATCAAAAGATTGTATATTATCTAACTGAGTATTATGACCAATTATTTTTTTAGGTATATCATACTCTTTACATAAATACTCTATAAGTTCTAAAGTGGCATTATATTGTTTAGGTGTGTAAGGATCCCAGTAACTTTGACCTCTCCATCTCTTTTCAAAAACCTTAACTCTTCTTTTATATGGGTTACCTACCCAATCATAATATTTATCTCTTAGTATATCTTTAATTAACCAACCTTGATTCTCTAAACTTATAGTTATTGATTTTTTATCTATAGATTTATCACCTAAAAAATCAGAATAATATAATGGGTTAAAGTGTTGATATATATTACCTTTTCTATCAATAGTAAAAGTAGAAGTTTTTTTATAGTTACCCATCAACCTATGTTTCCAACCATAGACATGATTCATACCTACATTATTCGTATTACCAATTATTATTTTACTTTTTTCGAATTCAGTATCATAATAATTATTACTTTCTAAATTATATTTAGTTTCATCGATAAACATTACTTAATTCTATCAATACCCATTTTTCTTTTAGTAAGTTTATTATTAATCGTAACGTCTTGTTTTGAAACGGGTGAATCCTTTTCTTTATCTTTATTTTCTTTACTAATATCTTCTACAATAGACTCATCCTCCAGTAATTCAATTAATTGATCTGTAGTTTCTAACCCTTCCTCTTCCATTAATTCATCTACCATCTGATTCATTACCAAATCCAAAGCATGATCTTCATCCCATTCTTCTTCATCACCACCATCGTAAACTTCCTCCACTATATCACCTTCTTCTTCATCCATAGAATCAACACCTTCTAAAAATTCTTCTGTAGGTGTGAAAGCTAAAGCTGTTGGTTCGTTTTCAAGATCCTCTTTTGTGGGTGTATATAACTTATCTTCTTTTCTTAATTTTTTAATTTTTTCAAATACTTTTTTTTTAACCTCTTCGTTTTGTTTTTTTTCTTCTTCGATAATAGTACCTTCAATTTCTGGTGTTAAATCTTCATTTTTTTCAACTAGTGTATTTTTTACACTAGTTGGTTTTTCTGTTTCATTTTTTTCAACTAGTGTATTTTTTACACTAGTTGGTTTTTCTGTTTCATTTTTTTTGTAATTAACAAAGAAGTGTAAAGATGTTAATGAGATAAGTGGTAATAAACCACCCTCTAAAAATGCTAACCATCTCTTCATACCAACGATATCAGTTGTTTCAGTACCCATTAATTCCCATACAGGTGATGTCAGCTCAATCCATGACTGAAATAAGTCTCCTGTCTCATCTATTTGGTAATATGAATAAAATATGTTACCTATCATCTGTATGAATGTAACCAAACCAAACATAAACCACACACCACCTTTAATTTTATTTGTTGCGGCAACCAAAGCAGTCATAGCACCAACCTCAATAGCAATTGATAGATAAACTGCCCAATTAATCGGGTTTGCCATATCGTACCAAGTAACAACGTGTGAAATAGAAATACCTGCAACTAATAATATAGGTATTAAAAACATCGCCCTATTAGGGTTATTAATAATCCAATTCCAAATTTTCTTCATAATTACTTTTGAAGTGACTTAACACTATCTTTAATCATTTTATGTAATCCCATTAATTGTGGTCCTCTATCAACTCTAGAAATAGTGTCGTCTAAACTCAAATAAATGGTTAATTTTTCTTTTCTTAAAATCTCAGGAAAACTATCTATCTTACTACCATAAGAATTAACTACCTCTTGTAAATCATTATTAATTTTTTCTAATTTTTTTATTTCTGTTGATTTACTACAAGACTTAAAAAAGAAAATTAAAAATAAAGCACCTAAAATATATGCTTTATATTTCTTAATCGTTTGAATAATTTTTTTCATAAATATCTTTTTTTTAATAAATACTCTAATTAATATTAATGTTTAGATTTCAAAAAGTATATAAAAAAAAGGGGTAAAAAACCCCTTTATAAATACTACATTAAAAATTCAAAAACCCCATCAGTATTGTTTCTAATTTTTCTGATTGCAGATTCTTTAATTTGTCTGATTCTTTCTTTGGTTAACCCATACTCCATACCAATTTGTGATAAAGTTAATGGGTGTCCGTTGATACCAAAATAACAATAAATAATATCTTTTTCTCTTTCAGATAAACCTTCCATAGCCTTATTTAATTGTTTTCTAATATTTTCGTTTTCAGAGATGATTTCATCAGGACTTCCAAAAATATCATCCGATAACATATCCCCCAAAACATCACCATCTTCGTTAATTGGTGAAGATAATGAATTACAATAAGGTACCTCTACATACTCAACATCATTATCTGTTGCAGATCTCTCATTGTTCTTTTCAAATTCTTCTAACTCTTTTCTAATTTTAGATAATTTATTAATCATATTAGCTGGTAGTCTAACTGTTCTAGAATTTTCATTAAGACAATGTTTAATTGCTTGTTTAATCCACCAAACAGCATATGAAATAAATCTAAAACCTTTTGTGTGATCAAATTTTTGTGCTGCAGTAATTAAACCATAATTCCCTTCAGATATTAAATCAGCTAAGGGTACACCTTGATTCTGATATTCTTTAGCAATTTTAATTACAAATCTTAAATTCGCATTCACTAATTCGTTAAGTGCTCTTTCGTCACCCATTTGGATTTTTTTAGCTAATTCAACCTCTTCTTCTGCAGAAATTGTTTCACTCTTTCTCACATCCTTAAAGTAAATGGACAAGCTGTCCTCTTTTGTGTCAATAAATCTGTTGCTCATATAATTATTTTTTTTACTAATTTATAAAACTTTTTAATATTTTCAAAAATAATCTTTAACTATTTTTGGAATACTTTTCTAATAAAACTTTTTCTCTATCACTTAAATTTTCAAAACCTACTTGACTAATCCTATCTAATATATCATCTAAAGCTGGTTCTTCCTCTTCTTCTCTTCTTTTAGTGTTTTTAACTAAATCCTTTATTGACATAAAATCATCATCATCTTCAACCATACCATCTTCTATATCATTAAAAAGATCCATATCATTTAGTTTATTTAAACTATCTTCAATATTCCTATAAAACTCTGAATTCTCTATTGGACCACCAAATAATGTTTCTTGAAATTGTTTATCTCTAATATTTGCTGAAAAGAATCCTGGTGTCATTTCAAAAATAATATACGATTTTTCTTTATCATTAAGGGTATTTTCTATTTCCACTATATTTAATGAAGTCATAAATGTTGCTATGATTAAACCTGTACCACTAACATATGAAACCTCACTTTCTGATAATTCTGATAATACTTTTGTTAAGTTTTTAACATTACCTAACCCTATGACACAATATGCTCTCAAATTCAAATTCATAACACCTTTTTTTTATAAATATAAGTAAAACAATAATGATACCCAAAGGTAATCAATTTAATTTTAATGACGAAATGTCATTTTTCTTCACCACAGTAATAATTTTGTCAGCCCAATCCTGTGCAATTGGGTTATGTGTGATAAATAAAATTATATCATACATAGTTTTAATCTTATCAAAAAATAATTTCACATTATCTAAATTAACATCAGCTACTTTACCTAAAACTTCATCAAATACTATAACATTTGGTTTTGGTAGTGTCGATATTCTACCTAATACACATCGAAGGGCTAAAGATGAAAGTGTTGCTTCTAAACCAGATCCACTTTTTAATTTTTTAGAAACACCATTTTTTATAATTAAAAACTCCACTTCATTTTTATCATTCATATTAAGCTCTAATTCAAAATCACATACATCATCTAATAATCTTTGTAATTCATAGTTAATGATTGGTATAACTGATGTTAAAACTAATTTAGAAATACCATTTTTACCTATCATTTTATGGTAAACTTCATATATTTTAAGAACATCAGTCTCTTTTTTGATTGTCTTAATTAATTCTTTATTTTGTTTAATAACACCTTCACTATTTTTAATTTCATTTTCTAAATCAGTGATCGTTTTATTAATTTCATCTCTTTCTAAGTTAAGGTTAGTTAAAAGTTGGTTATACCCTAATATTTTGCTGTCAACCTCCCTATTAGACTCAATAGACTTAATATTCTTCTGATACATCTTTAGAATACCTTTCTTTTCTTTTATGTCTACCCTTAAACTTTCCATTTCTATCTCTAATCTATCTCTAACTAAACCTAATTTATCTTTTTTATCAGATTTTTCTTTAGTTTCTACTAATATAGTGATTTTTTCTGTTATTTCCGTTAAATTTTTGTTTTCTTTTTCTAATTCATCTTCTTTCCCACTAATTTCAGTTTCCAATTGTTTAATTTGCTCGGTATGATCAACATCCTTCAATGGTTGTTTACATAAAGAACAAATTTCACCTTCTTTCATTTCTTTAATTAACTTTTCTTTTGACTTTATGTCTTTTTCAATACCACCAATAGAAATTTTTAACTCATTCTTATCTTCTATTAAGTCGTTATAAGCATCTTCATCAAATTCTACATCACCAATATCATTAATTAATTTTAAAGTATCATCTAAAGATTCTTTTTTACCTAAACCATCATTTAATAAAGATTCTATTTCATTTTCTAATGTTTGTGGGTTAACTTCTTCCACTTCATCATCAATATCTACCTTTTGAGCCAACAATTTATCCTTTTTGTTTGTTGCAGATTCTATTTCAGATTCTTTATTTTTTAGTGATACCTTATTAGTTTCTATACTTTCTTTGTTACTAACTATTGATTCTTCATGTTCAGTAATATCATCGTTAAGATCTTTTAAATTATAAATGTTAGACTTCATAGAAGACTTAAAATCCGCCATCATTTTCTTATTAATAGCTTCTTTTTGCTCTATAACCTCTAAACCAATAAACTTAGTAAGTAGTCTACCTCTCTCTGTTGGTTTAGTCCCAATTAAACTTTCTAAGTTACCTGCAGTTGCAACTATGGTTGTCATAAAATCATCATAACTACCAATAGTCTCTGTAATCAACTTATCTGTTTCTCTTCTCTGTTCACCTTCTAGATTTTCTCTATTACCATCTGCAAGTAATTTATAAAAATCTAAACTATTAGTGGCACTATACCCACCAGCCTTTTTAGCTTTTCTCTTAATTGTTCTTTCAATAATATAATCCTCACCATCTATTGTGATTAAACCACCAACAGTCACTTCATTTTTATCTCTGAATTGGTTGAAGTTTTCCAAAGCAATATCTGTTTTTGTTGTCTTACCAAAAAACAAAAATAATAAAGCATCAATACTAAAAATTGTTTTACCCCCTTGATTGGCTGGCTCAGATTTAACAATATTTAAACCCTTTAATTTAGTATAATCTAATGTATTGTTATCACCATAAGATAAAAAATTATCAATCCATAAGTTTTTTAATTCCCATCTTCGGTATCTATAATCTTCAATATCACCTTCAAATAATACTTCATTAATTTTATCATCTAACTTACATAACCTACTAAAATCCACATTGGTTTCATTTCTCTTTAACCATTCTGCAAATAATTTTCTTTGGTATTCTTCATCCATAATGTTTTCAATCAAACCATCACTGATATCAATTGTTTTACCTTCTTTATTTTTTATAATAGGTATGAAGTTAATTTTTATAGATGTTGTTGGTACACCATACTTCTTTGAAAAGTATGATTTTACTCTATTTTTAGATTCTACAGTTCTATTTTCTGGATAATCTTCCCAGTCTACTCTAATATGTGCTTTTTCAGGTACGTGTACCTTTGTTAAAGTTTTTCCCATTTTAATTCACTATTTAATTTAAAACTACCTATTAATTCTTTATCCCATTGTAATGGATCTATTAATGAAAGAAAGTTTCCCCCATCTTTTTTCTTATATAAATGATAAACTTCACCTATTAACGGTTCAAAATTTATTTCTGATTTATAAACAACTTCATTCCACCTTAATTCTTCTAAAATAATATCATACTCCTCTTTTAGTTTCTGTACTCTATCTTTCATTTCCCTATTCACCTTATTAATACCCCTACTAATAAAACCAGAAGTATTTTCAGGTTTAATAAGTGCCGAACCAACATGATGTGGATATGGTAAAGTACTCGGTGATTCAGTTACTTTATCTTTATCTATCGGATTTTCAAATTCTGTCATTTTTTACCCATTAAATTAGATCCACCACTCCACCAACCTTTTTCGTCACTACCATAAATGTCATCATCTTTAATAGTATTACCCTTTAATTGGTTTATGGTTTCTTTTAAAACATTTATTTCTTCTTTTGTTTTGTCGTGAGCCTCAATCTCATCTTCCCAAAACTTTTTATACTTATCGTCAGTCTTTTTATCTTCTAAATCTTTTTCTAATTGCGAAACTTCATTAGTTAAATCGGTTATTTTCCGATTAAGTGTATCAATTTTAACATCATAATCACTAACAATCTTATTTTTCTCTTCTATTGTTGATTCCAGATTGCTTGTTAATGTAGTAACATCGACACCCCAATCTTCAATTGCTTCGTCTAACTCTTTTTTCTTTTTATCTAACTCATCTAATAAATTATTATTAACCTCATCCAATTCTTTGTTTATCTCAACATGTGTTTTAGATGTTTTTATCTCCAATTCTAATTTATCTTCTAAGTCAGTTATTTTATGCGTTAAATCAGTAATTGTTTCATCATCTGTTACATAAACTTCTTTTTCCACAATCTTTTCCACTTCCTTAATGACTTCGACAGGTACCTCTTTTTCAACTACTATCTCTTTGATAACTTCTTTCTCAACTATTTTATCCACAGGTACCTCTTTAATCACTTCTACAGGTACTTCTACCCTCTTCTCTACTAC
>Ga0070749_10003414_pt1 | contig 10644 bp, 7 predicted proteins | sample VirMetDEL_Nov_18_FD_75180 | JGI IMG/M metagenome (GOLD analysis project Ga0070749, IMG submission 75180) | Aqueous microbial communities from the Delaware River and Bay under freshwater to marine salinity gradient to study organic matter... | ecosystem: Environmental > Aquatic > Marine > Coastal...
CCACAATAGTAGCCACCATCATGAGGGTTTCACGGTCCATTGCAATCATTATAACTTAGATACACACCTTCTTTTTAAGTAATTACACCCATGTGTGTTCTTCCTGGAGTTGGACATTCGTAGGGGCTCTGGGCAAACTGGACGGATTGGTAATGCGCATCTTCACAAGACTTTTGGGTCGGTGCTACGGGCTGACCAACAAACTTCTCGAGTGTCCTGGATTTAGGATCATACGTCAATACAAATACGATGGCGATGAGGAAAATGAGTTTCCACATGTGTGTGTTATTATTTAGTTAGAATATAAAAGTCCGCCCATACCATTCTCAATGCGGAGGACGTTGTAGTTGACCGCGTAGATGTCATCGTTGGAATCCTGGCGATCGTTCACGATGCGTGCAGAATCAAGGCGTGAGAAGTTGAGGGTGCCTGTGGGCTGAATCTTACCAGTCTCAAGGCAGAATGGGTACACGAAGAGTTTCTCAACGGTGGGAGAAGCGACCGCGGAACCGGAGTTTGTGGTGTGGTAGTAGAGGGGCACAGTGTTGAAGTTGGGGTTGGCAAACTTGTAGTCAGCAACGTCAGTACCGTTAATCTGAAGCTTAACCTTGTTATCGTAGGTACCATCGTCGGCCAGGATGTTCACACCAGAGGCGTTCGCCGCCGCGAGGTACTTGATGGGGTGGTTAAAGTTGAGCTCCTGGATCTTGGCACGGGAGGCGGTGGCCTTCTGGACCTGGGTGATGATCATGTTTTGGGGAGTAGAAGCGAAGTAGTCACGTTCGTTGGTGTCAAGAAACGCGTAGTTCGCGTAGATATCCCACTTGAAGCTGTTATCAGCGGCCGCAGAACCCCAAGTGATGCGAAGCTCCACATCGTGGTACTGGAGAGCAATGAGTGGGAGGGCAGTCTGCCAGTTCTCACAGAAAGCGAAGCGGAGAGGGTAGAAGCTCTCGGAGGCGGCACCAGTGTAGAGACCACCCGCGACGGACTTGGAGGAAGAGGTCGCTGAGAGGGTGGGGGCGATGAGGGTGGAGTAGGTAGAGTCCTGTTCATCAATCACCTGACCACCGATGAGAAGTTCAACCTTGGAAATCATGGTGGTCCAATCCGCCACGGCTTGGGTCTTGAGACCGTTGTTAGGAACAAAGTACACATAGTTGAGAAGGTCACCCTTGCGCTCGAAGCGCACGGTAGACATGCCATTGTTAGAGACATTACCCTGGATCACTTGACGTTCCACGGTTTGGGAGAAGTTGGTATGACGCTTGTAGGTAGAGCGGAAAAAGCTGATTTCGGGCGAGCCGACGAGGTGCGCATCCTGAGCACCGACAGCGACGAGTTGGGCGATACCACCAGACATTTTATAATATAGTGAGACTTTATTTTTAAGCTTGGGGAGGGAAAGTTGATTGGGGCGAGTGGTGAAGCCACTCGGGAATCCTCACAAACCGGGACACAATTTGTAAGAGGTCTCGATCACTTAATCTGGCCGTATAGGCCATGCCACACTGTTGTAGGTAGTAATCCATGTACCATTTGGGTCGATTGTTAGTGTCGAAGGTAAATCTCGTAGAGCCTGGCGGTACGTTAACCATTCAGTCTTCTTCTCTGTAGACAGTCCATTATCCGCTAACTGAGACCAATCGGATTCAGATAATCTTTTAGTACGTTCCTCGCGCATATAATTCAAGAGTCTATCTTTTTTCTGTTCATCTGTCAAAGTTGGTACGGGTTCATATATCGAAGTTGGTAAGGGTTCATCCATTTACTCTAGCATAACATTTTATCTTTAACGCTTTAACGGTAATGCGTTCACGTGAAACGACATATCGTCTATAGATGCTGCAGGTGCGACGTATAAAGAAAAATAACCATAACTGGCGCTCTGGAGGTCCTTGTCCACTCGGAACGTGAGTTCACCTACTGTACGATGATGATAAAATTGAGTAACAGCGGTTAGGGTTGCCCCGGGGCTACCACCAAACATACCATTACCATCACCATATGTATTGTACGGAAGTGTAACTACGGCTGAACCAAACCAATAGTATTGGACACCACCACCTCTCCCATTACCCCAACTAATACGAATCGTCGCTACACCACCTGTAGTACTAGGTAGAGCACTGAAATCACATAACTTAACATATGAACCAGAACTTACGGTCCCTATGGCTGAAGATGCCCTTAATTCAGTACCCCCCATATGGAGACCTCCAGAATGTATATGCAACGTAGCGTTACCGGGATTCGTCGTCCCGATCCCGATATTTCCACCAGCAGGGTTCAAGAGAATCGGTTCCGCTCGAATGCTAGCGTTTTGGTCCCATATGTTTTGTATGTATGCATGAGGGTTGTTACCACTATCACCACCTGTATCTGTACCGAGCATACCAATACACAGAGCGTCATAGTTTTCTGCGGTTCCAGTTATCATGACAGACGCGTTGGAATATAAATCACTGAGCGATGCGACCGTAACTATACCTTTCTTTGCTTTGATGTCTAACGGTGCCAATGGATTCGTCCTCCCGATGCCGACGTTGCCAGCACCGGTGATACGCATATATTCACTAGTACCCGCCCTACCAAAAGCCATACCATATTCACCAGTCGAACCACTGGGATTAAAATCGATATATCCCTGTTCGGTGCTGTCAACACGTCTCTGTAATCTCAATGTAAAATCATCCCATCTGGTGCCAGCACCAGTCTTTTTTTCAATAATTTCAAAGTGACCCACACTCCCACCACTAAATCCATTCTCGGTGTGAAATAACTTAGTTGTTACTGATATATCATCTGGTTCCATCATATGAAGACGGCAATCTGGATCCGCCCGCCCGATGCCGACGTTGCCGTCACGGTATATGGTTAATGCGTGATTACTTGTATCAACATCATTCGTATCGTCAGCGTTGTCCATACAAAATAAAAGGTCACCACGGCCGTTGGTATCGGCTCTTTTGAAAAATATACCAGCCTTGCTGAGACCCGTTGTACTTTCACTGGTGGTTGCGACACTAAATTTGAGTGTTGCAGAACCCGTACCAGAGTTGTTTTGTTCTATCAAGAGACCGTGATCATCATTTGCCCCACTTTTCCAAATATGTGTGACATCTTGTGGATCCGTCGTCCCGATACCGACGTTGCCCGACCTCAACCTTAAATCGGTGGTTGTTCCACTATCGTAAATCTTTGTGAGACCTGTCTCGTCTATGGCACCGTTGTTCTCGGTGGCCACTGTAGAATAGTCATCATCTATTGTGGAATCTCTGTGAGTAATCTCAACTTCCACCGACGTAGCACTATCAATTTGAAGGTATATCTCATAGGTACTGTTAGACTCTTTATTATAGACCTTGATTTCATTGGGTTGAGTGGCTGAACCACCCCCACCGATAACTATTGAGTCACGAACACGGGAGATCCCACCACTACCAAAATAGTTGAATTGAATGATTTCTACATCTACGTCAAGGCGTGTCATCTTCGCACGGATGGAAAGCCACTGGAAGCCACCCACCGCGTACGACCCCGTGGCGATTTTCCAGTTTGAGCCACTTGGAAAATACTTCATCAACTTGATATAATTATTGTTAAGACCCGCACCAATCTGTTTCAAAGTACCATTCGTATCAAGCGAAAACTTGGAACTCGCAGCCGTAAGGTTTGAGGAAATCTCAACATCTCCTGAAAAGGCTTGAACGTTCGTCGCCGCCATTTATAAGTACCGGACAAAATTTATTTAGTATCCAAACGTGATAACATCTGTAGACCCTTCGGTGATTTTAGTCACTGCACCACTCGCATGGGCTGAGATATATTCGATGAAAATATTGTAATTACCAGCAGCTGCCATATCGGTTGTTGGTGCGAGGGCTACAGTTGTGGTAGTAACAGCAACTGCACTGTTCCATGGATTTGTACTCGCACTACCAAATACACTGGTAGGACCCTTTGCGATTGTTAAGGGTGTTCCTCCTGTTCTGTGACCACCACCACACTCCATCGAAAGTGTACTGACTTCATCATCACTCTCAATGAGATGTGCTACAATCTTGGCATAGAAGACGTGGGTAGAAAATGTAATTTTAATTGTGGAATTCGCAATAGTTTGACCATTACTGAGAGCTCCTGTAAAGGAGTAGGTCTTCTTCGTGACCCCACCAGTATTGGTGATGAGACCCCCTGATATGTACACATTGGCTGCGTGGACATTCGTCTGTGTACTTATACCACCAGCAACTGTGAGGGTACCCGTCAAAGTGTCTATGGCTTCAGTTGTATCTGTTACATCAACACTACCAGAAGACAGGTCCGCTGCGAAGATGGTCTTGGCAACCCCTAGACCACCCACAACCTGTAAGGCTCCACTTGTAGTTGTGGTAGCGTCTGTGTCATTTTCAATCTTACCTGTTCCTCCAACGAATAGGTTTTCTACTATACCTGCACCACCCGCAACCTGTAGAGCACCAGTGGTTGTACTTGTAGATGTTGTAGTTTCCGAAATGTGTGTAGATAGTGTTACGAGAGCGCCAACATTAGCTGTACCACGAATATCTAAAACGTTTGCACTGGCTACAGCTGTTGATACGTTAGCATATATATGAGAAGCTGCAAACACATTTGTGGCGTAAATATTAGATTCAACACCAAGACCACCATTTTGAACAATTATAGCACCTGTATCCTTTGTTGTAGAGTGGGTTGTATCTGTCACTGTAACACTTTCAAACGTTGTATCGGCGGCGTGTATACTCTTAGCAACACCAAGACCACCCAAAACCTGTAAAGCACCTGTCGTAGTTGAAGAGGCATCTGTCTCATCCCAAACCTTGGTTACTCCACCGACATTTAAGTTTAGTTCAATACCAGCGCCACCACTTTGAACTATGAGAGCACCGGTATCTTTTGTTGTAGAATTTGTACTATCTGTGATGTTGACACTTTCAAAAGTTGTATCGGCAGCGTGTATACTCTTAACAACCCCGAGGCCACCTAAAACCTGTAAAGCACCTGATGTAGTTGTGGTAGCATCCGTGTCATCCCAAATCTTACCCGTACCACCGACGTTTAAGTTTAGTTCAATACCAGCGCCACCACTTTGAACTATGAGAGCACCTGTATCTTTTGTTGTAGAATTTGTACTATCTGTGATGTTGACACTTTCAAAAGTTGTATCGGCAGCGTGTATACTCTTAACAACCCCGAGGCCACCTAAAACCTGTAAAGCACCAGTTGTAGTTGAAGAGGCATCTGTATCATTTTCAATCTTACCAGTTCCTCCAACGAATATGTTTTCTCCTATACCCACACCACCCGCAACTCGGAGGGCACCTGTTGTTGTTGAAGTGGACTCAGTTGTGGCACCGATAATAACGTTAGAATCTGTAGAAATGTTTGAAGTTACGTGAGCATTCCCCGTTACATACAACTTTGAGTCTGGGACGTTGTCATTTTCACCGTCTCCAATTCCTATACCTAGACCACCATCAACGATGTAGACATTTCCATATTCAACTGTCACAGTGTTTTGCGTGATGAGATGTCCCCACACATTTGCTGTTATGTGTGCATCATTTTTCCAAGTAACAGAATCCGTGTCTGGTCCTTCATTTATATATCCCATAGAGAGATGGTGTCCGGGTGCACCTCCCACGTGTGTAGAGCCGTGGTGAATAATTCCAATGTTATAGTTTGGGTGTTCCATGATAATACCAATATCCAGATCATGTTCCGTGTTATTATTGGCTAAAGTGATAATCCTATCCGTAATCACTAAATCGTTTGAAGTGACCTGGAACGTGTTACCTACAACCGATATGTTACCAGTAATTTCAACATTAGCATTAATCACAAGTGTTCCATTGTCTTGTGTGATGAACGAATCCACTAATTTTTTAGATCCGTCTGTGATTGGTAGAGTAGTGGTTGACATGTTTAATAGTTTCACACTATCAAGGGTTGTATCAGCCGCGTGGAGTTCTCCAGTTACACCTGCACCACCAGTGACTAGGAGGGCACCACTGGTCTTAGAGGTAGACACAGTTGAATCTGAAATGTGTGTGGATGTCGTAACGAGGGCACCCACATTGGCTGTACCCCGAACATCAAAAGTATTAGAAGTTGCGGAGGTGCCCACAGCGATGTGAGAAGCCGCGAAGACATTTGTAGAGTGGATGTTAGCCTCAACACCTAGGCCACCTTGGGTCACTACGAGGACCCCAGTATCCTTGGAGGTGGAGTGAGTTGCATCTGTCACCGTACCACTCGTTGTGGTGAGAACGCCCACGTTGGCTGCACCCCTAACATCTAGGGGCTGTCCAGGGTATATAGTTCCCACACCAACCCTATCACTCTCAGCATCTACGTGGAGAGTTGTGGAATCAACGGTTACATTTCCAGCAACGACGAGGTCACCATGGAAACCATCACCAGAAGTAATACTCACACCTCGGAGAGTCACTGCGTTTGCCACGGAGTTGCTTGAACTACTCACAGCTGTTGTGAGTGGAATGTTCAGGTTTTCAGATGCAATCTTTTTCAAATCATTGTTAATATTGTTGACATAGACATAATTCATGTCATTGTAGTCTGTAATCAATTCCGCATTTGGAATATCATTGGCACGACCGATACCAGTTACAAAAATCGCACCAGATGAGGCGTGTTGTCTCGTACAGATACCCAAGTTTTGAATGAGATCTGGACTTGCTGAGACATCATCATCTGGTTTTACCGCTGTATGGTAACCCGAATAGACATTACTCACATAAACAGTTCCACCCGCAGTCAAGTGGGTTGTATTAACATTATTGAGAATACCGTATGTCAAAACAACACCCTCATCCTCCGGGCCAATATCTTCATACACGAGGCCAAAACATGGCATTTGTGAAGCTATGTGGGACTGTGCGGCTCGGACATTTACAAGACCCGCATTTTGAGTAGATGACACATAGACAGTATTACCTTTGTAAAGTGTTCTACCTTCGGCTATGGAATAACCATTTTTGACCCGTGTAAAGTTTTGTTGAGGGTAGTCATTTGACCATTCATTGTTAATGTACCTGAGAACTTGATTTGTTCTTGGATTAGAAGCCAAGTTACTCACATTTTCCAATTGTCCCAAACGAATTTGGACGTTGGAGATCTGATCGGTCACAATGGCGGTGGTGGGATCCAAAAAGTCCATTGTGTGGGTGATGAAAACGTTGTCACCCTCAAGGTGGGTGTTTCCACTCACAATAAGGGCCTCGGTCACTTGAACGTTACCAGTGACATAGGCGTTATCACTGACTGTCAGTTGATTTGTGATGTTGACATTACCGGATACATAAGCGTTTCCAGTAAGTGTGAAATCCTTGTAGGCTACGACATTACCATCCACGTAGACGTTACCCATAACTTCAAGGTCCTTATCGGCATACACATTGTTGCTAACAGTCAACTCTTCGGTAATAGAAACATTTCCAGATACATATGCGTTACCAGTTAAGGTAAAGTCCTTAGAGGCTACAACATTGCCACTCACATAAGCATTACCGGTTAGGGTAAAGTCCTTGTAGGCTACGACATTTCCATCTACGTAAACATTTCCAACAACCTCAAGGTCCTTATCGGCATACACATTGTTGCTAACAGTCAACTCTTCGGTAATGGAAACATTGCCACTCACATAAGCATTACCGGTTAGGGTGAAATCCTTATAGGCTACAACATTTCCATCTACGTAAACATTCCCAACAACCTCAAGGTCCTTATCGGCGTATACATTGTTGCTAATAGTCAATTCCTCTGTGATACTCACGTTACCACTCACATAGGCATTACCAGTTAAGGTAAAGTCTTTATAGGCTACCACATTTCCATCCACATATACGTTACCCATAACTTCAAGGTCCTTATCGGCATACACATTGTTGCTAACAGTCAACTCTTCGGTAATAGAAACGTTTGTAGATACATACACATTTCCATCCACAAGAACATCTTCGTGTGCGTAAATGTTAGCATCCACATGGGTTAGACCGTAGACGTGGACATTAATATCTTCGTCAGTTTTTGGTGTAAATGTCTTATCAGTTGGTTTTGCATCGGTATACGCCAAAGCAAACTCATCGGTACCCTCACGGTACCCAATAACAACATTTGACAGAGCTTCTGGTCTATGCATCAGAATACCTAAATCAAGGGTTGTATCACTCGCTCCATTATTTGTCCCGAGTTCAATAAGAGCATCCTTGATAGATGTGTTTTCAGTATAAATCACACTGGTATCTCCATTTACTCTAAGATTGCCATCAATCACGACATCTCTAAGAATCGCAACATTACCCGAAACAACGAGGACATTTGAACCTGTATCATTCACGTATAAGTTTGAACCAACCGAAAGTGTGTGTTGAGGAAGAAAGTTTGCTACACCCACTCTTCCTTCTGTAACTATGGATGTATCATTATTAAGTTCATCTTTGACCAAAAACTGAACTGTATTCGCTGTGTTATTAGAACGAGACACTACAAGATCAAGTGTAGCACCACCAACCAAAGCATTTGCAGACTCACCAGATTCAGTAATCTCCTTGGTATTGCGATCGTACATCAAAAGTACAACTTCTGGAGCTGTGAAGTCGGGTCTGTTTCTGATTGGTGACAAATACACCGCGTTACTAAAAGGTGTTGGAACTAGAACATTACTCGCGTTGAAGACGATAGTATTTTCCTCCTGTTCTGTGGCATCTGGGACATTCTTACCAAACCGAATCTGAGTAGATCTCTCTACTGACGGCAAGTTCTTCACCATTTAATATATGAAGCTAAATTAATTTGCGTAAAGGAGGCCTGCCATCCCGTTTTGTATACGGAGGATGTTATAGTTGACCGCATATATTGGGTCATTTATGGGCAAAGTTTCACTCATGAGTTTGGCTGACTCAATTCTACTGAAGTTTAGTGTACCCGTGGGTTGGAGAGAGCTGGTCATGAGACAAAAGCAGTAAAGGAAAAAGTCTGGAGAAGTCACGAAGTTTGTGTGATAATAGTTCATCACATCAATGAAGTGTGGTTTACCCCATTTGTAGTTGGACAATTCAACGCCATTGATACTCAGTTTAACTTTATTCGTTGGTGAAGTAAGAGCACCATCCACAGTCGTATCCGAAGAGGCGAGATACTTTACTGGATGATTGAAAATGAGATCTTGGACTGTCTCACCACTTGGAATATTCTTTTGCACTTGGGTGATGAGGAGATCGTGTTTTCTTGTCGCGATGTTACCTCTCTCTTCATTGTCTAGATAGTAATAGTTTGCATACATTTCAAAATTATAGTTGGCGGCTTGGGCTCCCCAGTGAATTCTCAACTCAACGTTATGGTAATTGAGGGCTACGAGAGGTAGGGCACACTGTGGTCCTTCACAAAAGAAGAAACGAAGGGGGTAAAAGTAAGAACGCGCGTGAACACCTGGGTGTGTACCGATCGCGGATCTAGAAACGTTTTGCGCGAATGTATCTATGGCAATTTTTTCGGTGAAAATAGAGTCCTGACTATCAATGACAGAACCACCGATGAGCAGTTCAATCTTATCGATGAGAAGATCCCAACGAGACGTGTCTACAGCTTGGTTGGTATCATCTATGGTGAGGTAAATGTAGCCGAGCATATCACCAGATCTTTCAATCTGAACACTTGACATTGAATTATTTTTCACATCTCCGCGTATCGTCTGCTTCTCGACGGATTGTGAAAAATTGGAGTGTCTTTTAAACGTGGAATTAAAAAACGATATCTCCGGGTTGCCCATGATGTACTCATCCTGAGCGCCGATTGCCACTAATTGAACAATACCTGAAGACATGTTTATTACTACTTTAAAGGGAGAAAATTACAAGTTTGGTTTTCTACACACAAATCTAAAAACTAAAAAGTTGGCACCATCATCCGAGGAGTTTTTGATGGTAGCACCGGTTTGATCTCTAATCGTAACACTGAGACGATCAATTCTTCTGATTGGGTTCACATATTGGCTAACGATGGGGTAGTTATCCTTGAAGCTGATGAGGGAGTTACCGGCCTCATGGGTCGTACCATCTGTCACGATACTCGCGAAAGAACCCCTAATCATACTCATATGGGACTGACCGGTGAGAACATTGGAAGCTCTGTCGTTAAAGATGGTATCCAACTCTTCAACAGAAACATAGCAATGTTCTGTGACAACGTTGGAGTGAATGTGAGCGGCGAGGAGTCTAGCCTGAACAACATTTTTGAGGGGCTGCTGGAGATGGCAAGTAAAAGTGTTGGCACTGTCTTGACCAATGGAATCAACAGTTATGACATGATATTCATAATCAAGATCTGGAATAGTTTGGGGAGAAGTAACCAAAGCCATTTAGTAGTAGCTTAGATTAAAGATCCGCCGATTCCATCCTCAATCTCGTAGCCAGCTTGCTCAGAGACGAGCTTTTGGGCACCACAGAGGCCACCTGGAGTCAGGCTCTTGGTGTAAGGGCTACCCTCCTTGGTGTGACCAGGGGCACACTCCACACGGTGCTCAAGATCAAAAAGAGACTTCTCGTTGATAGCCTTGATGACGATTGGTCTAGGTTGATACTTGCTGGTGGTCTTGAAGATACC
>Ga0070749_10003415_pt1 | contig 10642 bp, 6 predicted proteins | sample VirMetDEL_Nov_18_FD_75180 | JGI IMG/M metagenome (GOLD analysis project Ga0070749, IMG submission 75180) | Aqueous microbial communities from the Delaware River and Bay under freshwater to marine salinity gradient to study organic matter... | ecosystem: Environmental > Aquatic > Marine > Coastal...
GATCCTCTTACGAACAAATATGTTTGGAACAACCCCGTTACTGGTAAACAGGAAGAACTTGATCCTTCAGTTGTTATTGAAGGCAACATGGCTCAGGCTGTGGAAACTACCACCACCCCGAATGGTGAAATTCGGAATACGATTAAAATGGGGCCACTTGCTGGTCAAACCTTTACCAGCCAGATCACTAAGCCCGATGGCACAAAAATCACTATCGGCAGCCCTGTTGGTATTGGTGTTGATCCTACTAACCCTTATGCAACTAAGCAGAATCCTGTCACTATTCCACCAGAAATGCGTAGTCCTACCGCTAAGGACGACCTTGCTACTTCTGTCAACAATAAAGAACAAACTATCCGCACATTCCAGGAACTGGAACCACTGATTAAAAATATCGTTGGCCCTATGGCTACCCTTAAAAACATTGCTTCTGGTACAGCACAGTTCATTCCTACCGAAGAAGGTCAGAAGTTCTTAACCTTCTTAAAAACTGAACAAGGTGCTGCGGCATGGGATCTTGCTGTACGCGAATATGTTCGTGGTCGCGCACTTAGCCCACGGTATGCAGTTGCTGAACAAGAACGCATTATCAACGAACTTAAAGTTGAACCCTTTAAGTTTTTCCAAAATCCAGAAGTGGCAATGGTTCGTGTTGGAGAAATACTTCGTAGCCTTAAGAACGACTATGAATATGACCGCGCACAACTTACGGGTGATTCGTTCTATCGCCTTGATGCAGCACCATTGGGTACGGAAAAAGATCCGTTCAACATGGCTGATCGCAAGTCTGGCAATTATGTCAATTACATGCTTCAACAGCCCGGTGTTGAAAATAAACTTAAAGACAAGGTTATTTTCTACCCTGAAAATGGTCTGCCAGAAAACCTGCTTCCGTTTGCTCAAACTACTGGTGTTAAGAACGGCACACTTGGTCGCGGATACTACTTCAAAATTGGCGATATCAACTTAGGTGGTCAGTAATGCCTATCCAACTACCACTCGCTACCACAGTAAGTGAAGATGTAGAAAACATGCCGACCCAGTCAACGCTTGGTGATGTTTCACCCGTTGAAGTTACGTTGCAAGGAACTAAAGAACGCTCCGGCGGTGAAGTAGACTCTTTGCTTGGTGCTGTTCTTGCGTTTGGTCAAGGCTTGGGCTTACCTATAACAATGCTTGCAGATAAACTTGTTCTTAACCGCGTTCTTGACGCGGCTAAAGCGGCTGGTGTTGTTCCGGAAGACGTGAACGCTGATATGTTTACTCGGTTTTCATTTCCGGGAGCATTTGAAAGAATGGAACCGTTAATCAATGAAAGCATTCCTTTATCTTACGGAGCAGGTGATTATGTTCCGTATAATGAAGGTCTTGGTCGCACGATCGAACAAACTGGTATGGGAACCACTCTTTCTTTACCGATGCTTTTTGGTGCGGGTGCGCCCGGTGCGCTTTTAGCTGGTGGAACAACTGCCCTTACCCCACAAGCTATTACTCAAGGGTCTAGGTTAGCTGGTTCTATGCTTAGAGAAGGCATGGGAAAAAGCGTTATGCGCGGCCTTATGACAGAACAAGCCGCTGCCTATGCTGCTAACCCTACTCGCTACGCTGCTACAGAATTAGGTTTAGGTGGTCTTTCTGGCGCGATCACACAAGGCGCGGAAGAAATGATACCGGGTTCAGGTGTGTATGCTGGACTTACACCTGCCGCAATTATTATGGGCGGTAAAGGTCTTGGTCTTTTAGGCCAAAAGTACATGAACTATTCTCCCGCTGGTCGCTTAATTTCTTGGGCAAGCGAAGACCCCAATGTTGGTGGGGTTATGGCTAATGTAAAAGACGCGGTTACAGGAACTCCAGCCCAACGCCAAGCTCGCGCGGAAAACAAAGTTCAAAGGCGTATTATTGCAGAATCTGAAACACCTTCTGGTATTTCAGAAACAGAACGCTTGGCACAAGTTCAAAAGCGTATTGCTGAAGTAGTGGGTGACGAATTAGAACTAAGCCCTGCTGAAGTAACAATGTCACCCAGCCTTGGTGTAGAACAGTCTCGCATTGAAGCTCGTATGACTGGTGAAACGCTGCAAAGAAATAACCAGCGTAAGATGGATAACCTTGCTCGGTTAGAAGCCTTTAAAGAAGGCCTGTTTGGTTCTAATTCTGGGCCATCAGCTATTATGGATGAGGCTACTGGTCGTATCGATCGGGTAGTTACCCAAACTAAAAAAGCCACCGCTGATGCAGCATCGACCGTGGATTCAGTTTCTGATTCAGCAACAGGTATCTTACCTGCTATGGAACCCGGTGGTACTCGTGCGGCTGGTTATTCTTTCCGTCAGCAACTTGCCTCTATGCGTGACTCTGCTGAAAAGCAAGCTGACCGCATGGCTGCTAAGTTTAAAATCAACACAGCTGATCCGGTTGGTGATGCAACTGCGGCGCAGCAAAATGTGCTGTCTGCAATGAATATTGACGAAACATCAATCAGCTATAAAAACCTGCCACAAGTTATTCGCGATTTTGTTGAATTTGATTTTGCGGCTAAAAACCGTGGTGGCAAAATTTCTTTCCAGGACTGGAAAACCTTCCGTCGCCAAGTGGGTAGTGCGTATGCCTCAGCTACCGGGCCAGATAAAGCTGCTTTAGCTGTATTGCGTAAAGAATTAGATAACATCGCTTTTGGTAAAGCCAAGACCGCTGATAACTACCGCAAGTTTGCTCAATGGTATGACACGAATGTTATCTTACCATTTGAAGATACAGTTATCCGCAAGGTAATGCGCTATGGCCCCGGCACTCGGGCTGAACAAGGCAAGTTTGAATACTTGATGCCAGAAGAATATGTGGCTAAAGAATTTTTAAAGGACAGTAAATCTGCTCAAGCCTTTATGCGCACATTTGGTAATGACCCTGCATATACAGATACAATGCGGGCAGTTATTTTTGATGAAGCTCGTAAAGCGGCTGTTCGCGACGGTGTGATTGATCCTAAAAAGCTACAACAGTATATTGCTAAGAATAAAGAAGCTCTTGCTGAATTAAAACTACAGGATCCAGCTACGGGTGAAACTGTGGCTATGGACGTTTTCTTAGGCGACACAGCCAATACAATGGGTGCTATTCTTGCCCGTCAGGCTTCGTTACGCGCTCGTGAAGCAACTGTTCAACGCTACGCTCTTACCAAAGCCCTCAGCAAGGTAGAAGGTGTTGGCGATAATTTAGAATTAGAACAAGTAATTGACATGGGTATTAAGAACCCCAAGTTAATGAAACAGCTTGGTAACGCTATTCGCCGTTCCGGTGATCCTGACTTAGAGATTGCTCTTAAGCGTGAAATTGCTCAGCGCATTCTTACACCTAAGATGATGGATAACCCTGAAACTTTCGGTAATTTCTTAGCCCAAAACGAACGGATGCTGCGCAACGCCTTTGGTGACCAGCACTATGAAGATATTGCTGTATTGAATGAAGGTATGCGCCGCGTTTTAGCAACAGGTGGTGTTTCTGGCGGTGCTGGTTTAACTAAAGACAATTTAGTTGACATGTTCTCTCAAGCTACTGGTATCACACCGCAAGGTTATTCTGCCCGTGTGATCAACATTCTTGAAGGTCGTGTTAGCCCACGCACCAGCTTTGTCTGGATGGCTTCTCAAGCGGCTAGAGCAAAAAGCCTCCGTTCTATCGATCAAGCCTTTGAACGCGCTATTTTTGACAAAGATTTTGCAAAATCCTTGACAGAAGCAACTGTTAATGCCGCTGAAGTCAGTGTTCCGCAGTCACAACGCCTAGCTGCAAAGTTCTTTTTCTACGGTATTCCGAACCCTGCGGAACCAGAAATCTATGAAACAAAGGTTACGTTGCCGCGTAGTTTACCTTCTGCAACGACAACTGCGCCTCAACCGCCTGTCGTTGCACCACCTGCTCCGGCTCCTGAACCACCGCCATTCAAAATGCCGACTGTGCCGCGTTTAGAACCGCTACCTTTCACACCGCCTGTAGTTCCAGCACCGTCTGGTCAACAAGGGGCTGTGCCTTCAACTCAGCAATATGGGACTCTGTTCCCAAATGACTCTTTAGGTCAAGCTATTGCTAATCGTGGAATCATGAGCCTTCAGGGGTGAACAATGTTAATGGAACTAATTTCTCCGTTTATGCCCGCGCTGAATAAGGTTTTAGACCTTATTCCGGACAAGAATGCACGGGCTAGAGCAGAAGCTGACTTCAGGAAGTCCTTCTTAGAAGTTTACTCTCAGCAAATGCAGTCGCAGGCTGAAATCAATAAGCAGGAAGCTGCTCATGCAAGCCTGTTTGTAGCTGGTTGGCGTCCATTTATTGGTTGGACTTGCGGGTTGGGTTTTAGTTACACCTTCCTTCTTTCTCCTGTAGTTACTGGTTTTGCCCATCTTTTTGGGTTAGAATTCGTAATGCCGGGAATTCCAACTGATTCACTTATGGAACTGACATTGGGTATGCTTGGCATGGCTGGGCTGCGTTCTTTTGAGAAAATGCAGGGAGTCGCAAGATGAGCGCTACTTTTTCTGCGGAGAATGCGATTGTGAAGTTACAAGCTAAGGTAGATCACTTGGAAAGAGACGTAACTGAAATGAAAGCTGATATCAAGCAGATCCAAAAATCTGTTACTGATATCTCTATTGCAATTGCTCGTAGCGAGGAATCTATGAAAAACACGGCCCGCACATTTGGCCTTCAGTTTACTGTCGGTATGATTATTCTTTCCGGCTTGATTAGCCTTGCGGTTAAGTATCTGGCACCATGAAGAAAAATTGGGAACGTTCGTTTAGTGAAATGCTTAAGCACGAAGGTGGCTTTGTAAACCACCCACGTGACCCCGGCGGCATGACTAATTTAGGCGTCACTAAGCGCGTTTGGGAAGCCTATACTGGTAGCCCTGCTTCAGAAACTGAAATGCGGTCACTGACCCCTGCAAAAGTGAAGCCGCTATACAAGCATAACTACTGGGATGCTGTCCGTGGTGATGAACTACCTTCTGGTGTTGATTTCAGCGTGTTTGATTTCTGTGTAAATAGTGGGCCGGGGCGTGCAGCTAAGACCCTGCAATATGTAGTTGGCTCTAAGCCTGACGGTCAAATTGGCCCTAAAACCTTAGCCGCAGTTGAAGAGTTTGTAGAAAAGCACGATGCTGCTTTCCTTATTGAAGAGTATAACGATGCTCGGTTGTCCTTCCTCCATTCGCTTTCCACATGGGGGACGTTTGGTCGTGGCTGGAACCGCCGGGTTGAAGGTACTCGTAAATTAAGTTTAGAATTGAAGGATTGATGTTATGGTCTTGGGTAATTTTACGAGCTCTGGCCCTAGCAACAGTTCTTCCGGATCAACCAGTAACTTTGGTTCTACTTCCGGTACCGCAGCTCGTGAACCCGGCGGTAATGTAAGTGGAACAAGCACAAACTTCAGTGCTGGCTCTACTCCAGGAGGTACTAGCGGTGGCGGTGGTAATAAAACCACAACTAACTTCAGTGCTGGTTCTAATGTCGGCGGTGGCGGCAACGGTGGTTTAGCTAATAACACCGTTGATAGAGGTTTTTCAACGCAGTCTTCTTCCTCTCAAGCAGCGGCTACAGCTAGTGTTAATCAATCACTTGGTACAAATTTTGGTGCTGGTTCTAATGTCGGCGGTGGCGGTGGCGGTGGCGGCGGTGCTGGCGCTTCCATGGGATCTTTTGGTAACCAAGGGTTAAGCAGTACCCAAGGTAATGTTGGCGCAGGTCAGTCAAATGTTTCCGCTCCTGCGAATAACATTACTGGCGGTATTTCTGGTTTAACTAGTTCTTTTGGTTTTGGAACTAATACAGGCACAGGATTCCGTGGCCCAACAAGCACATGGGGTACGAACCCTAGTGTTGTTCAAGGAAGTTTACTTGATCAAGCATATCAAGGCATTGGTCGTTTTATTGATGTCCCAGCTTCAGCTATAACCTCTGTTTCTCAATACACGGCCCCACCAGCATTTTATTCTGGTGATGTAAAAGCTCAAGAATACCAAGCTATTCAGGATCAGATCAACGCTTCTGGTAGCCCGCTAGATGCCTTTGGTTTATTTACATTAGACCCAAACGCAATCCAAACTGGTTACACGAATCCAGTTCTTGCAAAAGGCTATTTAGACCTCAACAGCCTGATGAACAAGAACCAAGGTTTAAGCAACCGACTAACAGAAATCAATAATGCACTAGAAAATAAAGTATCCTTTGGTTTAACTAAAGAACAAATAGCTAAACTAAATGCAGAGAAAAAAAGAATTACGTTTGAAATAGTTAATTTAGAAGAACAGATCGGAGCTAAAACCAAAGTTCTTACTCCAGAAGTAACAAAAATTACAGGACTACCTGTAAAACAGCAAACCGTTAAGACTATGGAGGATCCACCTGCGGGGGCAAGTTGGTATGGTGTTTCTTCTTTTGAGGATTTGGGCGTAACAGTTGATCCAAAAACTGGTGTTCCATCTCTTCCCGGTTATGAAATGTTTGGGCCGTTAGTTGGTTCCGGACAATATCCGGGAGCCTATGCTGGTGTTAATCAAGCTATTATTGATGCAGCAAAAGCTACTACAACGACAACTGGAGATTTATTAGCCAACCCTAATGTTGCAAGCACATTTGGGTCTGTTTTTGATTACAATCAATCTGTTCGCGATCAAGCGGTTAAACAAGCAGAGTTAGATAGGGTAGATGCGGCTAATGCGGCTGCTTCTCAACGATTTAACCAAGCTGGATCTCAAATTGCTCCCGGTTATGAAAACTACGCCGCAGGTGTAACTAAGCAACAGGTTTTAGATGCGGCTGACTCTGCTTTATTAAACTTGTCTAGAAACACTGTTACTCCAGATTTTAGTAGCCGCCCTGATAATCTTGTTTCTTATAGTGCTCCGGGTAGCACTGTTACTCCAGATTTTAGCAGTCGTCCTGATAATCTTGTTTCTTATAGTGTTCCGGGTAGTACTGTTACTCCAGATTTTAGTAGCCGCCCTGATAATCTTGTTTCTTATAGTGTTCCGGGTAGTACTGTTACTCCAGATTTTAGCAGTCGTCCTGATAATCTTGTTCCTCAACAAGTTACTGGTGGTGTTTCCGGTATTACCAATGCCGTTAGTGGAAATTTTGTCCCAGATATAACTAAGCGTCCTGATGACTATGTTACTCAAAAAGATTTTGACGCATGGGATCAAATGATAGAGGATATCAATAATCAGCCATTCGTTGCAGATCCTACCCCGCTTGAAAGATACATTCAGTTTGGTGTTCCGGAAGATGTAGCAAAAGAAGTATTAGGTACTTCTCAAACAGCTATTCCACAACAGACAGTTGATCTTCCTTCCGTGGCTCCTATGCCTAGCACGGTTCAAAGAGAGTTTGGGTTATACACCCTTCCTTCAACAGCTGAAGTCAAAGAAAAAACCGATGAAATGGCTGCCGCTGGTTACAATGTTTTTGATGTGAATAATAGGTTAATCAAATCAGCTAATCCAAATGTACCGTTAAAAGGTAGCTATATTGCTCCCGGGAAAGATGCAACAGATCCTACCCCCGTGACTTTTGAAACACCTTATCAACAGGCGTGGAAAGATACCTATGATCTTGTTTCCTATATAAAAGGTCAGCCTATATTAGCTACGGAAACAGCTAGGGCAGGAACTGGTGGTAGTCAACATTTAAATAGTCAAGGCGGTACCGCCATTGATATCCAACTTTCTGATCCTGTTACAGGTCAAAGAATCCAACGTGTTTATGATATGGATACAGGGAAAGGTGGTGTTTACGGTGGCCCCGGTGCAACTGTTTGGAGCGACTATGATCCAAACGCCTTCCGTACTTATGAGGATATAGCTCAAACAGCGAAAAGTGTTTTACAGAACTCTTTAGGTGATACTGTGTACAGCGGCAAAGACGCGGCTGGTAAAGAAGTGAATATTACTGGGTCTCAACTTGCTGATAGAATGCGTTGGGGTGGTTATTTTAATCAAGGTGTTCCTCTTGACCTCATGCACACTGATTTTGCTGGCCCCGGAAGAATGTACTAAGGGAACTTAGAACAGGGTCTATACAGTGGAGTAAATATTCCCGGTAAAAAGACAACTGTGTCTGAATTATTCCCCGGTATTCAAAGTGTGGGGTTAAATCAAGTTGCTCCTGCGCAGCTTGTGGATGTTCCAATTCCACAGCCAAAACCTGTGTTAATTGCCGATACAAAAGCTCTTGCACCACAAGAAGTAACAGGTTCTCCCGGTACCGAACTTTCTGAACAACTTATTTCTTCTATACTTAATTCCACGCAGGCTGCAAACTATCCGGCTATGCCTGTAAACGAGTATATGACAGTGCCTTCAGCCCCAGCTCCGACACAGGTTGCTGAAGTACAGCCAAATATTGAACCAGTTTCTTTTGGTTTTAGTGTTCCACCCGGAACTCCTGAATATACTCCAAATCCCTATATCCAAAGTCTTTCTGATCTTGTAGCTGGGATACCAGCTAATTTAACGGATCTACTTTCAAGCGGGTACAATGGAGCCGTGAACGTACTTTCTCCTTATTTTGGAGGAGCTTCTTATCCTCCGGGTGAAGTTTCTTATCCAATAGAAGGTGTTCAAGTTTCTGAACTTGGCCCAATTGCGCCTCCACCCGTGGTTGAACAACCCCCTGTTCCACCGCAGCAAGTGGCTGAAGTTACTCCATCCACAGGTAATTACTTTGCTGATTTGCTCGGCAGCTATACCCGTGGCGAAGGCGGTGGTCAGTCGTCCACGCAACCTCGCCCACCAACCATGGATTCTAGCTACTACATGAATCTGTATAATGACCGCTTGGCGCAGGGCTTACCACCTTCTATGGAAGGCGATGATCCAGCTTATCTTGCTTGGCTTACCCAATACCTAGCTGGCATTGCCTAAATAAGCCATGACTTGTAGTCCTCATCTAAAACCGTTGTCGCTATATCAATCTTACTTCGGAGTGCCCGAAGAATACGCTCGTCTACTGTGCCTTCTGCAACAATGTCAATATATGTTACTTTATTCGTTTGTCCGATGCGGTGCGCACGGTCTTCAGACTGTAATCGAACTTCCAAGTCGTATCCATTTGAATAATAGATAACGGTCTTTGCTTCGGTAAGCGTAAGCCCATACCCACCTGTTCTAGGCTGACCTACGAAAAACCGCAGCGGGTTATCCGGATCCTGAAAACGCTCAACAATCAACTGCCGTTCTTCGGCTGGTGTATCACCGTAGAATAGTGCTACGGATTCTTTACCGTAGACCTTGGACAATTCTTCATTAATACTTAGTAAGTCGTTGGTGAAGTTAGCCCAAATGATTGCCTTACCGTCGATTTCTTCTATGCAATTCATCAGCTCTGGTAGCTTATTCGTAGGGATCTTCTTTGTAGTGCCATCATCCATATTAACGGAACCAGAACAAACCTGTTGGAGCCGTAAAATTTGGGTCAATACCGTTGGCGCACTAACCATGGATTCCCCAATAAAGGCCAAAGCCGCAACCTTCATTGTATCGTAGGCTTGCTTCTGTTCCGGGGTTAGTTCTACAACGCGCTTGGTGTAAACCTTATCTGGTAGATCCAAGCAGTCTTCTTTGCGAACGCGGAAGCTGTAGGGTTCAATAATACCGTTCAGTTCACCAAGGTTCTGGTATCCAACTACTTGGTTAAAGCTGTGGCTACCAATCGTCCTACGCACCATCTTCGTGTACCGTGTTTGGTACGCCCAAAAGCTGGATTGATTAAGGGCGTTCTTATGCAAAAACTCGCATTGGCTGTACAGGTCTAACGGGCTTTTGGTAACGGGTGAGCCTGTCAAAATTCTGCGGTAGGGTGCTTTGCTGCCCAACTGCATAAGAGCCTTTGTGCGGGCCGCAGAACGTGTCTTAATTGTGGTGCTTTCGTCCACCGCCAACATAGAAGGCCAGCATTGCAGAAACTTGTTTGCAAACTCCTGACCTTTCTTGGTGCTAAAAGCCTCCACATTCATCAGCAGAATTTTAAATTCTTCATCCAAAGTGAACAGTTCAGCAAGTTCGGATAACTTTTTCTTGGTTTGCTCCGGCGACCAAGCTACTACCTTGCGGTTAATGTGGTCAGGCAAATGCTGGGGTATTTCTTTGCGCAGCCAGTTTCTGTACACGCTCTTTGGCGCAACAATAATCGCACCACGTATTTCGCCATTGTCGTACAGCATAGCGCATGTATCGATCAGCACTTTTGATTTGCCAGTCCCCATGTCCATAAAAAGGGCAAAATAAGGCTGGTTCCATGATTTTTCCAACGCTTGCAACTGGTGAGCGTATGGTTTAAACTTAAAATTGTATCTCATAGTTCCACTTTCTTGTTGGAATTTATGTAGTATAATGGTTTAACAACAATAAGACCAGCCCGTGCTGCTATGAATGACACAAAAGTATGTAAAAATTGCCAGTATTATGACTCACTAACTGTATATGAAGGTTACTGCTTAGAACCCGAAATCAGTGGTGGATTGGATATTGTCGACAAACAGTTTTCTTGCAGCAGGTTTTGCTATGCCCGTACAAAAGAAGAAAGTCACGACAAGCGATTCTAAGCCACAGCTACTCTATGTAGAATGGTTAGATGCTGCCGTA
>Ga0070749_10003416_pt1 | contig 10640 bp, 11 predicted proteins | sample VirMetDEL_Nov_18_FD_75180 | JGI IMG/M metagenome (GOLD analysis project Ga0070749, IMG submission 75180) | Aqueous microbial communities from the Delaware River and Bay under freshwater to marine salinity gradient to study organic matter... | ecosystem: Environmental > Aquatic > Marine >...
ACACTATCGCGCAGACTGCTATGCGGAAGATTTTTATACTCGCCTAGCGTGGGATAAGGTCCCAATTCGTGGCGGATCCTTGTCGGATCTTTGCGCCAGCATCGCAGCATTACCAGATGGTCAACTCTGGCGCATGAATGTGGCCGGCGATCTGCCAGGCCAAGGTGAGAATGTCGACCCTGTAGCACTCGGCGCAATTGTCGAAGCGAACCGAGGGAAACGCGGTTTCACATATACGCACAAGCATAGCCCGGAAGCTTTGACCTGGGCCGGCCATGCAACTGATTGGGGTTTCACTGTAAATCTGTCCGCCGATGATGCTGGACACGCCGATGAACTGGCCGCGACTGGGCAACCAGTCGTCTGCATCGTTCCGACTGATTGCCCAGAGAAAAGCTTTACACCCGAAGGCCGCGCGATCGTCGTTTGTCCGGCCCAGTCGCGTGACAACGTAACCTGCGCATCCTGCGGGTTATGTGCCCGTGCTGATCGAACCGTGATTATCGGATTCCGGGCACATGGCACACGGGCAAAGATTGCCGATTCGAAGTCGCGCAGAGTGATCCCTATCGCAGTGAAGCAAGCATGAAAAAACTAGAATTCAATATGAGCGTGCACGGGTCGGACCCAATCCCGACGAAAGCATACCCGATAGTTTTCACGCGCCAGGATCGCGCCTGGCGGTTTGCATTACATAAAAGCGGGCGAGAATGGATCGTATCGGACCCGGTGAGCGGCAAGCGTGTATGCCGCGTTTCAGCAACCTATAAAGGCGTGCCGGTAGCATCCGGCACTCTGACGATTAAGCAAGCAATGCAAGCATCCCTAATTGACCTTGACGCGATCGTCGATCGCATGGGGTTCGATACTTTCGCAGCGGTGCTGGATCGGCAGGTGACAGCATGATCGAAACCCTAGTGTGCGCAGGAATAACGATAATCTGTCTCGCCGGTTTAATCGCCTTGGTCTACGACATGTGACCCCGACAACCCCGAGCCCGGTTCATCCGGGCTTTTTTGTTTCCATCGATTCATGCGCACCATGCCAGCAATCTAAAATGCCCGCAAAGGCCCTTTTTAGCCCCGTAGAGCGATTTTTTACCATTCGGGCTGCATCACCATCACCTGGCACAATTAAATCGATCCTGAGCCCGATAATCGAATTTGAAATAACATGACCAAAAAACCTCCCGATCGGATGCTCACGTTGAGCAATTCAAGTGGCAAATCGGATGCTCACGTTGAGCAATTTAAGTGGCAAACGGATGCTCACGTTGAGCAATTCAAGTGGCAAATCGGATGCTCACGTTGAGCAATTCGAAATAAAAAAGCCCGGTTCCCCAGGCTTTTGCTCATCCTTGCGCCTTCTGTCCCCCCTCAATGGGACCGTCGGGGCCATAGCCTTTTACGAACTTTCGACCCTTCGTGGACAGTCGGTACGTCTCATCGAGTCGTCGCTGCTTCGCATCCATCACCTTCTTTCGATAATCTGCAAACATCGTCGCCAGCCTGGGATCGATCGCCCACTGGGCCTTATGCTTGTGTTCGTCTGCTCCGTTGTCAGTCCTTAGCACCCATCGAGCGGTCTCCAGTTCACGCATCGCGCCGAGCACCCACTGGTCTTTCACCCATTCGCTCATCGTCGCACTAGGCCACTGACGACGGGCCGAGCGTTTGATCTCGGACAGCGTCACGTGGCCCGCATCGGCATTGTGGATGATGTGCTCGTAGACCCACTGATCAAAGCGCACATTCGCAACAGAGTCGAACGCATAGCGGTACGCGGGGACTAGGTACTCCTTGGCGAACTGGATCACACGTCGAGCCACATCGGCACTGACCTGCGACTCAAAAGGCGACTCGATTACATGCCAGATGAACATCAAGCGCCCAACAGTCCCCTCCAGCTTGCCGAACGCAGTCATGAACACCGACCCAGACCGTAGCAGCACCTCGTCCTGCTTCAGATCGTTGTACCAGTGCTGGAACTCGCGATATAGCGCATAAGCCTCGGACGACAGCCTGAATGTCTGCGCAGGCAGCGAGTAGATCAACCGCAGGATTGAGTCCCAATCCTTCTCATTGATCGCAAAGTCGGGCAACGGCTCACCGATCCCCCAGTTGCGCGAACGCAGCATCACGGGGATAAATCGCTGCAGCAGCCCATCATCGGCCAATGATGTGATCGACGAATAGAACACGTCCGGCTGCACGTTGCCGTAGATCGAGATGGCGAAATTATCAGCATGGATCGACCCGGCACCCACCCGATCCATCTTGTACGAGTCCGCCTCGTACCCGACCACCCACGCAGAGCGATCATCTCCACTGTTGCGGTCTGTCATCTTGTTGATCCAGCCCTTCATCTCGTCTAGGGCGCACAACAGGCCACGTGGGTTATCCGCAGCCACTCGCACAAGCTTCTGACTGGTGATGTCCGTTGTCGTAATCTCCAGTGGCGACGGCCTGCGCTCAAGCTCCACCACCGCGGGCGCCTGATCACCACCCAGGATCGCATCGGGCGAGGCAGACCACTCAAGGAAAGCCTTCTTGGCACTGTTATGAGCAGCCTCTTTACCCTCCCAGATCAGTAGCTCCTTGGCATATCTGGGGCGATCCTCAGCCTCGAGGGCCTTTAGAGTCGTCATCATGGGCTTGGAGGCGGGAGACTTCTTCAGTGCCGGGTCACCGATCGTCATGATCCACAGCACAGGAGGCACCTGATATCGAGGCATCAACTCCAGACGTGAACGAGCATCAACCGCTCCACACGCAGCCGATAATCCTGCAAAGAGCGGTGTCAGCGGATCGCTGCCCATCTCGGTGGCAATTTGATGCGCACGATCCGCTAACACCTTTGGGAACAGACTGATGTCCACATCGGGGGCATTCGGTTGCAGCCCATTGATCAGGTCATCAGGCGTGACTGTCGGAGCCTCGATGTTCTTGAACAGATCTGCCACGTCGGGCAATGGACGCTTCCAACCGTTCTCCTTGGCGATATGGAACAGCGTACCAAGTTTGACGGTAGAGACTTTGTCGGGTCGAAAACTTCTCCACTGAACGGCAATTTCCCGTTCGCCAGGGTACTTGTTCGATGGAGTTGACCAGTCATTCCACAGCGTAAACGCTTGATCGAGCTGGTCAGTTTGACTCCCTGCCCAGTGCAGCGCCATGCCCACGTTGATCCACTCCTCTCGAGAGCAGTCGGGGCTGATACACTCCATCGCTTGCCGAATCTCCTCCCACGAGGCGTCAATCACATCATCCGTGGAGATCGTGCGCTCTTTGTCCCGCTCAAGCAGGTCATTCCACAGATCCATCAACGGCTGCGGGATCGCCGGTAGATGCATCCAGTTGCCATTGCCCGCCCACGCATAGGGCTTCAGGGTTTCAGGATGGATCGACGGAGGGAGAACATCCTGAACCGTTAAGCCACCGGCAGTCGCGCATCGCAACTCGTATGTGGTCTTCCCCTCATGCATGACCTTCTTGGTGGGCAGCACGGCACCGAAAGGCATCGCATAGAGCAACTTGCCACGCCCAGGCTTTCCGCTATGAACGACAACCGAGTCGTGCGCATCGTACATCTGCTGCAGATCTAGCCCATGATCGGCTAACAACGCCGATGCACTCGCCCAGTCGTCAATGTCCAAGGCCATCGTGCCACTGTATGCATGAGCCAAGCCGATCCCATAACCGTATGGCAACTGGCCTTGGTTCTTCAGTGCGTTTTGCTTCAGATTCCAACCCTTGTGTGTTGGCCCCTTTGTCCCCATCGGAATCGGGACCAAACTCCACCCGTGACGAATATATGCATCAACTGATGCTGGATGGGATTGCACAGATGAAGTTGCCGTCATACACTGCTCCTGGGTTTCTTGTTCATTCGTTCTCTCTCCCCTCTGACCCCGCCCTTCCCGGCGGGGTTTTTCTTTGCTGCAGCCATCTTGTCTCCGGCACGTTGAACTGATGTTTGACAAGTGTAGAGTATCTGTTCTACACTTTCAAGTAACTCAACGCACAGCGAACAAAACTATGTCAGCGAGACCTGCAAAATCTGCACACTTAGCGACCCGTGTGAGGCCCGATGTGCGAACGAAGTTCATCGGCAAGGCTTTGAAGTATGGCCCCTATACGGAAGTCTTGCGAGAACTGATTGAAGCGTTTGTTGAAGATCGCTTAGTCATCCAACCCCCCGTAACGAGTAAACAAGGACTTTTCACTCATGACTGAAGAAACCATCCAATTGATCGCTAAGGCAATCATTGCAAATACCGAGGCACTGAAGCAATTAATTGCTTCGCTGTCCCAAGAGGACAAGCAAGCTGTTGCTGAGAAGGTAGCCCCGGCTGTCAAACCCAGCGAGATTTCGCCGCAGGCACCTGCTCCTGCACCCGCACCTGCTCCTATGATGCCTCCTCCCCCGACGTTTGATGCTCCTGCGCCCACTTCCGAGTTGTCACCTGCGCCGTTTAAAGACAGCAAGGCCCTCGTCGACTATGTGCTGGCGAAGTACAAGGCACTGGGACAGAAGGGACCGGTCATTCAGTCTGTTCTTGATGGTTTGGGATGTAAGAATCTTAACGATGTGAGGCCGGATCAGTACGCTGCGCTTTATGCGGGTATCGAGGCCATCAAGTGAGCGCCCACGCACTTCTGTCACCGTCGAAGCGGCATCGTTGGGGTGCTTGTCCCGGTTCGATCCGAGAGGAAGCCAAGTATCCCGACGAGGGTGGTGGTCCAGCAGCAATTGATGGGACCCACACGCACACGGTGCTAGAGCATTGCATTAAAGGAAATCTGGCTGATCCGATCAATATGGTTGGCGTCACGATGAAAGACCACGAAGGTGAGTTTATTGTCGACGCCGATCGTGCTGCACGGGTCAAGGTCGCCATTGACTACATTCGGGAACGTGTGACCGAAATGAATGGTCTGGCTGAAGTCATTGCCGAACATCGGGTGGACCCGCAGTGGTTTACTCATCGGGATGATCTGTCTGGGACCGTTGACTGCCAGATCCGCGGACTCGAGGTTCTTGAGATCATTGACTACAAGGATGGCATGGGTATCGTTGCAGCCCAAGACAATCCGCAGCTTGAACAATACGCCATTGGTGTGTTGGCTGAGTGCAAACTCGGCTGGAATGTGCCAGAACAGTATCCGTGGAAGACGGTGCGTTTGACCATTGTCCAACCCAAGCTTGCACTCAAGGGGATTCCGGCAGTCAGCAGTTGGGAGATCTCAACGGCTGATTTACTGTCCCGTATTGAGGTGTTGACCGCGCAAGCTCGTGCGACTGACGTTGAAGATGCACCGTTGATCCCCGGCGATAGTCAGTGTAAATTTTGTCGGGCTAAGGGCTCGTGCTCTGCGCTGGCAGGTAACGTAATGAAAGAGATCGGGGTAATGTTTGAACCAGTCGCAACGCAGGCAATGGACATCGCGCAGCAAAGCGCGGATAAAAATCCTGCCACGATGGACGATCATCAGATCCGTCAGATCCTTGAAGCAGCGCCTCTGATGCGTCAACTCCTTGAAGCGGTCGAGAAAGAAGCATTGCGCCGCCTTGAGTCGGGTCAATCTCTCCCCGGTCTAAAGCTTGTTCACGGTCGTGGTTCCCGTGCTTGGGCACTGCCCGAGGTGGAGATGGCCGAGAAGCTGGTGAAGATGGGCATTCCAAAGACTGCGATTTACGAGACGAAGCTCGTTTCACCGGCTAAGGCTGAGAAGCTGACTTGGGAGAAGAGAGACGGAACCAAAGTCTCGTTGACCGATCGCCAACTGAAACGGATGGAGCAAGAGTACGTTACCAAGTTGGCCGGCAAGCTCACCGTTGTTCCCGAATCTGACAGCCGATCTGCTGTCGTTCTGAATGCTGCGCCGTTGTTCAGCGCAGTCGAGGCAGCACCTGCTGCCGAAACTTTGCCCCCGTGGCTTTCGTAATTATTGAAAGGTAATCGTCATGTCCGAAATCATTCTTTTATCCAATGTTCGCCTCTCGTTCCCCCACCTTGCTGAGCCGCAGCGTCGGATCAATGAGCAGACGGGTAAAGAGCGTGTCAGCTATAACTGCGAGTTCATCATGCCGCAGGACCACGCTGGGTTCCAGCAGTTCATGAAGCGCTACGGCGAGATGGCACTGGAGAAGTGGAAAGAGCACGCTCAGACTGTCATGAACATGATCCAGCAGGACCGCAAGCTGCGATGCTTTGGTCGTGGTGATGAGAAGGTCAGCAGGAAAACCTTCCAGCCATATGACGGCTACGCTGGGAATATGTTTATCACAGCAGGCCGTGATCAGCAGCCCCAGGTCATCCAGTCAGACGGTCTGCCGATCGATCCGACCAACTCGATGGCCTATCAGCAACTAACCCGTCAGATGTACGGTGGTTGCCGGGTTAACGCTGCGATCAAACCGTGGTTGCAGGAGAACAACTACGGACGCGGTGTCCGTTGTGATCTGATTGCTGTTCAGTTTGCCGGTGACGACACCCCGTTTGGTGAAGGTGCCGCGGATGCATCGAACATGTTCGGTGCTGTTGCTGAGGCTCCTGCTGGCATGTTTGGTGCAACTGGTGCTGCACCTGCTCCGATGGGACTGCCGCCGTTCATGATGGGTCAGTAATGACTTAGGGGCTGAAAGCGGATGCTGCCAACCGGCAGACGCAGCGAGTAAGCCCCGCCTATCCGAGTAACAGTAATGCGTGATTACATATATGATATTGAGACATACGCCAATGTGTTCACGTTGGCAGTCGAACACGCTGATGCACCATTCACTTGGCTGTTTGAAATTAGTGACTGGCGCGACGACAGCAAGGAAATTCTCGCGTTTCTGCGGTACTTGAAGGAAACAGATTCTCGGATGGTGGGATTCAATAGTCTTGGATTCGACTATCCGGTCCTTCACACCCTGATCCGCATGGGTAAGTCTGATGCTGCAACGCTGTATCAGAAAGCCCAGGCGATCATTAGCTCGCAGGACGGCGACGACAAATGGTCGCACCAGGTCATGCCGTCCGATCGATACGTCACGCAGATCGATCTATACAAGATTCATCACTTTGACAACAAGGCCCGCGCCACGGGTCTGAAGTCCCTTGAGTTCAACATGCGGGCTGACAGCATCCAGGATCTACCGTTCCCAGTTGGGTCCATGCTCACTCGCGAACAGGTCGAGGTGCTCAGGCAGTACAACCAGCACGACGTGGCTCAAACCAAGGCGTTCTATCACAAGTCGCTGGACATGATTCACTTCCGCGAGGAGCTGACTCGTAAGTACGCCCGCGACTTCATGAACCACAACGACACCAAGATCGGCAAGGACTACTTCATCATGAAGTTGGAGGAGGCCGGTGTCGAGTGCTACGACTTTGACTCAAGTGGTCGCACACCGCGGCAGACCAAGCGCCCAGTGATCCATCTGAAAGATGCCATCCTGCCCTGGGTCAGTTTTGAGCAATCTGAGTTTAACCGGGTTTTAGAGTGGCTCAAGGCCCAGTCGATTACTGAGACAAAAGGGGTCTTCAAGGACTTAACGGCCACCGTGGAAGGCTTCACTTTTGTGTTCGGCCTAGGTGGTATTCATGGATCGGTGGAGAACCGAGTGATTGAGTCAGATGATGAACATATCATCATCGATCTGGACGTAACTTCGTACTATCCGAACCTGGCAATCGTCAACGAATTTTACCCAGAACACTTGGGTAAAGAGTTCTGTTCGATCTATAAAAACTTGTTTGAGCAGCGCAAGCAGTACTCGAAGAAGTCAGCGGAGAACGCGATGCTCAAGCTTGCGCTCAACGGTGTGTACGGTGACAGCAACAACAAATTCAGCGTGTTCTATGACCCGTTGTTCACGATGAGCATCACGCTCAACGGTCAACTGTTGTTGTGCTTGCTGGCTCAAGAGTTGATGACGATCCCCGGACTGCGTGTGCTGCAGGTGAACACTGACGGCTTGACCGTGCAGACCCCCCGTAGCCACAGACCGATGGTCGAGCTGGTCCGCGAGGCATGGCAGCAGCGCACCGGGCTGAGTCTTGAAGAAGCTGTCTACAGAGCCATGATGATTCGTGATGTGAACAACTATGTCGCGGTCTACGAGGACGGCAGCACCAAGCGTAAGGGTGCCTACGAGTGGAAGGCATTGTGGCATCAAAACGCCAGTGCGCTGGTGGTACCCAAAGTGGCCGAAAAGGTGTTGGTCGAGGGTACACCTATTCGCGAAACAGTCGAGGGTTGGCCCGACATCATGGACTTCATGCTGCGCACCAAGGTGCCGCGTAACAGCCACCTGCAATGGGGCGATGACAAGATACAGAACGTAAGCCGTTATGTTGTCGCCAAGAATGGCAAGCCACTGTTTAAGTGGATGCCGCCACTCAAGGGTAAGACAGAGTGGCGCAGGATCGGCATCGAGAGTGGCTGGGGTGTGCAGGTCTGCAACAATATTCGAGATGCTGAAGGCGTCGAGATTGATTTTGATTACTACATTCAACGAGTGGAGGCACTGTGTCTGAGTCTAGCTTAAACAACATTCAGCATGGCGGGGATCATTATCGGAACAAGGCTATTCAGCCGTGGGATTTTATTGCTGCGAACCACCTCGGATATTTCGAGGGGAACATTGTGAAATACGTAAGTCGCTGGCGTGAGAAGGGCGGCATACAGGACTTGGAAAAGGCTCGTCACTACTTGGACAAGTTAATCGAACTGGAGACAACACTTGCTCGAAAAACAGATTGAGGCCAAGGTCTGCGACTATGCCCGCAGCAAAGGATGGCTGGCCTACAAGTTCACCAGTCCCGCTCGTGCCGCGGTACCCGATCGGCTGATGATCTCCCCATCGGGTAAATGCGTGTTCATTGAGTTCAAACGCGCAGGAGAAAAGCCCACACCGGCTCAGGCACGAGAGCATGATCGACTGCGTGAGCAAAAAGTGGCCGTGTTCGTAATCGATAACGTAGAAGACGGTAAAACACTGATTGATGTGATGGGGTGGGTGCAGTGATGCTGACACCAGACTTACTGCATGACTATCAAAAGAAAGCCGTCAACTTTCAATGTACTCATCCACACTCGATGCTGTGGCTGGATATGGGCCTGGGTAAGACCGTCATCACTTTAACCACTTTGGCACACCTGCTCAGGAATGGATTCCTCAAAGGAGTGATCATCGTCGCTCCGATCCGAGTTATCCGACTGGTGTGGCGACAAGAAGCAACCAAATGGGAGCATATCAAGCATCTCAAGTTCAGCATGGTCGCAGGTACTAAGGATCAGCGCACCCGTGCTCTCTTGCGTCCTGCCGATGTGTACTTGGTGAATTACGAAAACCTCGGTTGGCTTTCCGAAACTCTTCAGACCTACTTCGTCAGTAAAAAACGCGAGTTGCCATTTAACGGGATCGTATGGGATGAGATTAGCAAGATGAAGAACAGCGCGACCAACCGGGTTAAAGCGTTCAAGAAGATTGCAGATCAGTTCGACTGGACGACTGGCCTGACAGGTACTCCCGCCAGCAACGGCTACAAGGATCTTCATGGTCAGTTCCTTGTGGTTGACAAAGGTGAGCGTTTGGGTGTCAGTAAAACAGCATTTCGCACTAGGTTTTATCGCAAGGTTGGTCCATACAAAGAGGTGCCTTATGACGACACCGAAGACACAATCAAGAAGCTGATTGGAGATATCACGTTGGAGATGTCGGCTGAAGACTACAACCCGCTACCAGACCTGATTGTCAACAACATCGACATCGAGATGCCCGGCGATCTACGGGCTAAGTACGAGCAATTGGAAAAAGAGTTCTTCATGGTCTTGGATAGCGGCAAGGAAGTCGAGGCGTTCAACCAGGCAGCTCTAACTAACAAATGCCTACAGTTTTCCAATGGTGCGATTTATCCAGTCGCAGGGATGCCGCTATGGGAGCCAGTGCATGACATGAAGCTCGATGCGCTGGAGGAGATTGTCGACGAGGCTCAGGGATCTCCAGTGTTGTGCTCTTACGCTTACCGCTCGGATGCTGAACGGATTATGGAGCGATTTAAAAGTCTGCGTCCGATCAATCTAACCGAATGCAAGAGCGAGGCGGCACTGACCAATGCTATGCACCGATGGAAGACTGGCGATTGCCAACTAATGATCGGTCATCCTGCATCGATGGGTCACGGTATTGACGGTCTTCAGAAAAACGGTCACATCCTTGTGTGGTACGGCCTGAACTGGTCTTTGGATTTATACGAGCAGTTCAACGCCCGAGTGCGCCGACAAGGTCAAGGTGCTCCAGTCATGTGTCATCGCATTCTAATGCGCGACACTTTAGATCAAGCCCAAGCACTCGCGCTTGACGAAAAAGCAACAACTCAAGTCGGACTGCGCAACGCGGTCAAAAACTATAGACAGTCCAAAGGGGTGTGATACACTTGTATCACGTTAACTATTTGGAGCATCTTATGAATGATGAACGAGTACAAGCCATCATGCGAGCGCGGCAGGAGCGCAAGGAGCGCCTCGACATGATCGTCGGGGTGTCAATGACCGTCATCGGCACGGCAGTCATCACGCTGCTTATTGCGGGGGTACTGTGATGGTTCTCCACCTTGAACGAGTTAAACACGCGCTGCGCTACCACGG
>Ga0070749_10003418_pt1 | contig 10638 bp, 8 predicted proteins | sample VirMetDEL_Nov_18_FD_75180 | JGI IMG/M metagenome (GOLD analysis project Ga0070749, IMG submission 75180) | Aqueous microbial communities from the Delaware River and Bay under freshwater to marine salinity gradient to study organic matter... | ecosystem: Environmental > Aquatic > Marine > Coastal...
AGTTCAGCCGGGACCTTGATGAGAGGATTAAGCGACGACAGAATATTCTGCCTAAAGGCGTCTGGAATGTCCTGCGCGTCAGGCCCGCCGACGCCGGGAATAGTAGGTAGCCTATACAGGTCTGCCCACGGCGCTCCGAACGTAATCAGCCCAAGACCGGGAACCGGGACTCCACCGAGGTCACCGATATAATCTGGCTCGTTTGCCATCTTAGGTCGGTCGCGCTCAATGTCACCGACGGCACTGTACAACGCAGGCTTCTTAACGAGCCCACGAGTCTGGAAAGGAGTGTTAAGACGCATCCAAGTGTAGAACAACAGAATGTTCCGCAGTGCCAACTTCTCAAACCTAGTCATGGCTCCGTAATCGAAGATGCCTTCGATAGTCTTTATCTGCGCTTCAAACGGGTCGGCTCCGTTCTCCATGTGACGCACCCAAGTTCTGAACCTGATAGCATCCTCACGCGCGATGTTCTGGCGCTGCATGAATCGCCAGTACCCCTTAAACGGGTTCTTGGTCGCCTCAAACATCTTGTAAGCAGCGTTCAGGTCAGCGTACAGGTTGACGACGTTCTCACCGATAAGCCCGCGACCAAGCCCGACAAGATGTGCAAGCGCAAGAAGTTCCTTGCCGGTGTACTCCTTGTCTCCTATCTTGAACACCTTGTCAAACATTTCAGTCTCATAGTTAGACAGCCGCGCATACTTATCACCGGCGAGGAGGCGGTAGGTGCCTTCCATTCCTTCGTCAACACCCTTACCCGCAATCAGTGCATTTGTCTTTAGGTTCCTTGCGGAACTACGCACTGTTCCCTCAACCGATGAGTTAAAGAAATCACCAAGCATGTTGTTGGTATAGTGCGTCGGCCACGGCGCGGTAAACGCAACCTTTGTAGCAGAAGTGAAGCGCAGGAACAGATTTGCGATATCACGAGTATCGTCTGAGTCAAGAATCCGCTGCCTTCGCGCCCCAAGATACACCTTAAACATACGCTGAGCCTGCTTAAGTCCCTCGTTCAGTGCCGCCTGCTCATTAATAGTAGGAACGCGCTCACCACTACGAGTAGTCTTGGTCTGAATAAAGCCAAGTTCCTCAAACATATCGGTTATCTGCCGGTCCAATTGGCGGCTGCGCTCGGTGCTTTCCTTAGCGGCAGCGATGCTAAAGAAGTTGAGTTCAGGTTCATACGCCGCGCCGTCAGGCAGCGTCTTTACCGTATTACGGAATCCGATGTAGGGCTCGTCCCCGGCAGCCTTGTTGCGGAAGTATGTAGTCGCGTCCTGCTGCTTAAGGTAGTCGTCCAGTTTACTGGTAAACGCCTTCGCGGTATCGTCGGCAATCCCGATGTTCGTAAGCATTTCCTCAAACGACTCGCGCGTGTAGTAATTGAACACCGACCCAAACGACCGGGCCTCGTCGGCAATCGGCTGGTTACCGACCATTGACCGAACAAACGAATCGCTGGGCTCGCGGAACGTCTTAAGCGCTTCGCGCGTAGCCTGACTGGCCTGCTGCGGCGCGTAAGAGCCCATTGGACGGGCCTCGTCAAAGCCGCCCTTGTTGACGGTGCGCCACTCAATCCATCGCTGTGAGAACGAGTTAATAATGTCGTCCATTTCAGCAGTCCAAAGCGGCGTTCCATCAGAGCCGCGAAGCGCACGTAGGACATTAATAAGTTCCTCAGCGTCGTCAAGCCCCTTCGCACCCTCCACGTTAAGCGTGGTGTTACGAAGCGACGCGGCCAAAGTCATAAGCGAAGCCTGCTCGTCTGTTAGATTGTTCTCTCGCTTTAGATTCATAATGAAGCGCTCGGTAAGGTCTGACATTTCGCGCTCGCTTCGCCTAAGCGCATGGGCAGCCTGCTCCGATGGCAGCATACTAATCGCCCGCGCCCACGCACCGCTCATAGAGTTAAGTGCGCGTGACGGGTACTTGATGCCCCGCTTTGCTCCAAACTCCTTCTTGAAGCGTCCAAGTCCAACACGAACCCCGAGGTTGTAATCGGCGTTGTTATACTTCTTTCCCTGAGACTTAAGGATATCCTGTGCGTTTCGCTCAGCCGCCCCCGGAGACATAAACTCGTCAGCGGTGCCGAACAGTGGACCGCCCTCGGGACCCCGCGTAGTCCCGGCAGGAGCCCCCGCCCTGTAGACCTCACCGATATCACGAAGCGGTGTAATGTTGTCGTAATCAACACTTACATTATAGGTCGGTCCAACCTCGTCAACCGTTTCAAGAGTTCTTGGGGGAGGCAACTGGCGCTCGGGACCAATAGTGCCCTGCTCAATTCCGCGTTGGCCCATCGGCCTAGCCTCATTACGAACCACAGCCGGTGCGTTATCCACGGCTCCGGGGCCGATTTGACGCAGGCGCGAAATTTCACTAGGCAGTTCAACGGCCTTTCCAGCGGTGCGAGCCACCTTAGCGGGCGCAACGAGCCACAGCGGGTCGGCTACAACGTCAAAGCCCATGCCGACAGCGCGACGCGCCGCAGAGTCCTTAACCCCCAACTGCCCTAGAATCTCATCAAAGCCACGGTAGTTCTCACTAAAGCCGCCAAGAGCATCAGACCAGTCCATAGTGCCCTCGCCCTGAACACCGACGCCTTCAAGTAGTTTAGATATAGTGGTGAACGCGGCTGCCTGTGGAACGGAAAGGGTGTTAAGCGCGGCGGCTCCAAACGACTTAAGCGGGTCGTACCACGAACCGCCTCCACCCTCGCCTGCCGAACCCCACGCGCTGCCGCCGTAGCCCCAAACGTCATTGAACTTGATAGCCGCTTCGCTAGAAAGCGGCTCGTATGAAGGCAGGCCAGAGTTAGGCGCGATTGCCCGAAGCGCCTTGATTGCGTCCTTGTAGTCGGACGACTTAGCCACTTAAGCGTTCCAGATTCTAAGGAAGTCCTGAATGGCCGACTTACCGCCCTTAGAGCCGTTCTGTGCAGGGTTACTAAACCGAGGTCCGAAAACTGCTGCCATGATGGTCTGGGCCTCCTGCGCGGTAATCGTATTACCGTAACTCGCCTTAAGAGACTTAGCCATATCCATCATAGCCTGTCCCTGCTCGTGCGAACCAAGACCGTTAAACTCACCAGACCCGTACTTAGTCACCACGCTGGGCAGCCATTCAAGAGCCTGCTGGTGCGACTCGGTTACAATCTTGTTGCGGTCAGCAGCCGCATCAACTCCGGCTGACGCCACGCGAGCAGCCGCCGTGTCCTCAGTCGCCTTAATCTGACGGTCTGTCTGCCCCAACTGGTATCCCTGCTTCTTCATAAGCCAGTCCATTGCGGCAGTGTCAAGGCCGTACTGGCGGTCCTTGTAGAACCTATCCAACTTGGCCTGTGCAATAGTCGCTTCAAGAGCCGCATTGCGCTGAGCAAGCGCCCCAGCCGCCTTAGTGTACGACGCATTAATATCCGAAGTCGTCCCCGACGCAAGCGCCTGATTCACACGCTGGTCGTCAGCAATACGCTGAGCGTTAATCTTGTCAATCGCAGACTGCGCCTCTGCGGTCGAAGCACCCTGAGCGGCTTGGTCGGCGGCGTTACTTGCAGTTACCTCAGCACCCGTTGCAGCACCGAAGTCACTTCCTCCGATGCTTCCGCGCGCCTGTGCAACCATTGCCTTGATGTTATCGTCGGCCTGCTGCCTAGACGCCGCCAGAACCTTAGCGTTCTCCGCCTGCTGGGTGCTCATAATGCCAGCGGCCTCAGCGCGCTTAGCCTCGTTCCACTCGTTAAACTTATTCCAAGCAGACTGCGACGCTGCCTTCTGAGTGTCAAGTTGCTGGCGCTGCCTTTCGATTTCACGCCGCGCCGGATTGTAGAGGTCGTTAAAGAACTTGTCTGCCGTTTTGTCAAGTGTGTTTGACGACGGAACAGACGGCGCTGTAGGAGTGCTAGTCGTTGTGCTGGACGTACTTCTCGTACTGGGCGTACTTCTCGTACTGGGCGTGCTTCCCGTACTGGGCGTGCTCGTCCGTGTCGTTGTGGCCCCGCTTCTTGTGGTGCTCGGGGGCTTCCAGTTAGTAGCCTTCTTCCAACGCTTCAATTCTGTAGTGGTTGGCTTGCGAGTGGTAGTCTTGTTGCCCTGATAGTAATTCTGAACAACAAACTGCCCGTCTTTTGTCTCGATAATCTTCGTATGGTCAACTGGACGAGCCGTTGACATTGCAGCGCCGCTATTTCGGGCACGCGCCTGTTCAATAGTTTGACTTCGCTGAATACGAGCGTTACGCCGATTCTCTGCCTGCTGGCTTGGAGTTGTTGGAGGACGCCACGGCGGCATTAGACACCCCAGTTCTGTCGGTAGGTATTCATACGACGCTGCCCAGCCTCACGAAGCGCACCGTACCGCTCAGTCTGCTGTCCAATGGCGGCGTTGCTAAACGCGGCCTGCTCCCCTGTGGCAGCATCACGACGCGCACCCTCAATATCTGTCGCCCGATTAGCGTAGTCCTGCTTCACTTGACCTTCCTGTACGATTCGATTGCCTGAGCGCAGCATCCCGCTAGAGGCAGCCGCGTTACGTCGGTTAGCAAGTCCCTGCTCGCGGTCGCGTCGCATCTGTGCGAACACGCCGCCGTACTGCTCCGGGTCAGCGCCCTGCTTAAGCCGGTAGCGCTTAACGCCACCATCATCATAAGACTCAACAGAACCAGCACCAAACGTTCTGTTAAGATAGTTGCTGTACTCGTTAGCCGCGTTGACTCGCTGCGTGTCGTACTTCTGCTGAATGTTCGCAATGTCTTGCTCAGCAATAGCGTCACGATAGTTCGGGTCGTACTCCGGGGGCGGCGCAGGCGCAGCGGCTTGTTCGGTGGTTGCAGCCGAAGCCGAAGCCTGCGGAGAACCGGGAACAGGGCGTCCCTGAGCGCCACGCCAAGTCCAGTAGGCGTTCCTACGCTGTTCGTTAGTCGCCTTTGGGTTCTTCCGCATGTATGCGGCTTCCCAATTTGCGTACTCCTTATTAGCCATTTACCGCATTCCCTTCTTCATAGGAACCGTGCCGGGACTAATACGCGACGAAAGGTTAGGCGCGGCTGGCGGCGCGTTCATCTTACGCTGTGCAGCGGCCATCAGTGTGCGTCGCTGCGAGTCGCTTCCGTCGTACTTTCCGTATGTGTATAGTCTATTCCCATGCATTTAACGGCCCTTATTATATCACATTTATACTGTTGAGTTGTCAACGCCCATAGTACGGACGGCATCTGCCACCAAGAACAGGTTGTAAAGACGGTAAGACTTAATTGCATTTGTCAGGCTTGTATCAGTCAGGCAACTAAAAGCAACCCTAATAGTCTGTCCCTCGCGCTGGAATGTTTCAGGGAACCTATCAGAGAAGTGATACGCGGCCCACGGCTGCACCGTAGTTGTCTTGTACCTAGCCTTAATGGTGTGTGAAGTCGTGGCCGTTCTCATATCTGGGTCAGAGACAAAGCCGATGTTCCATGTTGTCTTTCCACTTTGCGTTGCATAAACGCCGTGGTCAACCTGAATCTCGTGGATGCGAGCAGTCCGACCAAGCGAAGGCTTGATGTACATGTCGAACTCGATAGGAATGCCAGAATACGAAATTGTGATTCCCGGTACGCCGTCCTCCCACGCGACGCCTCCCCACGTAGCAAAGTCGCCAAACGTGCTTGGCGCGTCTGACCAAGCCACTTCGGTATTAATAGGGTCTGGGATTCCATCGTAATCAACCAATGTAGAAGTTGGGTCAAATACGTCGGTAAGTTCAGATACGAACGATTGGTGGACTCCGTACACGCGACCGTTCGACGCCTGCACAACGCGCATCGGGTTGTGCTCTGGATTGTTGAACCCCCACGTTGCCCAAGACCCGGACTGTAGGTCGTACACAAAGTTATAGGACATATCATCCGGGTCGTAGCCGTCCTCGATATACTGCACGCAAACGATTAGATGCCCGTTAGGCGTAACAGCCAGCGTGGGCCAGTAATACTCAAACTCTGGGTGAGTAGCCGTAGTACGCTGTGCGGAAACAGACCACGGAAGGCTGGTCCAGAGGTTACTGATACCGAGGTCAGCGGCGGGCGCTGTAAGCGAAGTCAGATTGCCGCCGCTGTATGCATACACTCCGTCCTGACTTGCAAAGTAAATGACGCCCTCGTAGACGGCAAACCCGTTCGGGTACGGGCAGCCGACCACGTTTGAAACCTTACGAATAGTAAACGACTCTTCATCGAATCCGGTAAGAACAAACATCTTAGACGCCTTGAATATGACCAGCATATCTTCGATGGCACACAGCGCCGTAATCGGGTCGGCTGAGTCGTTGTCCACAAGCGCAAAGTTCTGGTCGGGCCACTTGTTATACTGACCGGGCTTTGTCCAGAAGATAGCGTTCCCGTAATAACCACCAAACTCTTCTACCGAGTCTGGGAAGTTCTGCGGCGTTCCGGTTTCAATAGTCTCGCTAATATGGCCGCGAGCACCGAACACGCGCTCCCTGAACAGGGCAAGTGTCTGAACTCCAAGCGGAGCATTCGACAGCGGTGCAAAGTCGGTGAAGTTCATGGTCACGCTGCCGCCAGTGGCCCCTGACTCGCCAAGTCCGTAGGGCCGGTCAAACACGCCTACGGTGCTGCTGGTCTGCTTCTTGACTCGGTACACATACTGGTACTTAGGCTTTGGTGCGGTAGTCGTCGGCACAAACCAAGCAAGCCTGCCGTTGACTCCGTTGGCCGGGGCTGAGCCAAACGTAAACGTAGTGTCGTTCTGCGTGACGGTTACAGTTGCGCTGGTGGTGATACCGCCGTCAGCGTTTCCAGCCGTAATCTTGCCGCCCCAAACAATAGGGGAAGTAACCGGAGCGGTGTCAGCGGTTGAAGTAATCTGCCAGCGGTGGCCGCTGTCCCAATACTTTGAATCGTGAGTCGTCTTAGTAGCGTCGGCCCCGGTGCAAATGAGGGTGCAATTGTCGTAGTGAACAGCGTTGCCCCACCAGTTAGCCTGAATGCCCGCCACGCCCTTGTAGGTGTTGGCCGAGTAACTACCCGACACAAGGTCAACTTCGATGTACCCAAGATTGTAGGGTGGCGCGGTTGAGGGCGACTGCCCCTTCATGGCAAACTCGGTATCCGAGATTGTCCCAAGTATTTCCTCGGGCGTGTAGTAGTACGTCCACCGAACGTTGGGGCCAACGGTTCCGATAAGCAGTTTCCGATTATCCGGTGACAGGAAAGAAATGTATGGCATCCACCCCGTTTCCTCTTTCCAAACGTTAGCGCCATAAGATGCGTTGGCCCACGAAACTACAATAGGGATTCCCTTGCGCGGGACGACCTGTTCAGGAAGATAGCGCGTCAGAACGTTATGAATGCGAGGCGAGTCAGCAGCGGTGCTCTTAGAAACCGGAACATCACTATTTAGCCGCTGTGGAAACGGCACCGTCATAAGAGACTTAGACGAACTCACCTACGCCACCAGTTAGCGGTCGTAACGTCTTGGTCATACATCCCACCATACGACTCGGGCATCTTGACGCGCTCAATCTTCTGCTGCTGCTTAGCCTTCTGGTTACGCATCATTTGACTCAGCGCGGCCTGAAACTGCGTGGTATAGACGTTAACTTTAGACATATCGTTCTCGCGCATGGCGGCGTTACGAAGAGCGCCAAGAACCAGAACGTCTACGTCTGCATCTGGGATAAGGGTCACATCAGACGTATTGACCATTTCGGTCGGAGCCACCCAATAGTACAAGTCGTAACTATAAATTGCGTCGGGAATAGGCGTCCAGTTAATGCGCTGGCTAAACAACGAGAAGTACTTTGGACGACTCTGATAGGAGCCATCGTAGTCCTTTGTGGGAATGTACTCCCTAAAGTCCATCGCGTCCATAAATTCTGGCGGGCGCTGGCCGTCCGTGGTTCCAAGCCTTCCAAAGAACGCAAGGTCATTCGGGAGCGATGTATAGCCAAGCCCAACAACAGTGTTGATGGTGCCGATGCTCTCGGTCCAGTCCCACTTGAACGTTCCGGCGACCTCAAAATACGCCTGATTCAACCAAGTCTTAAACTGGTCCTCATCAACGTTGCCGTAACCGTATGACAGACACCGCTCCAGCAACGTTCCTAGTGTTACTGTGCTTGCTGGCATTAGTCGTTACGCGAATACATGCCGTGCTGGACAGCCGCGCCGCGCTTCTTGCGCCACTCGTAGAACTTGTCGCGGGCGCTGGCCCACTGGTCCTGTCCCTTAAGAGCACCCTTCTCGCTCTGATACGCCTTAGCAAAGTTAGACCACGAAAGGGGTCCGGCCTGCATAGCCTTCTTGTTACTAGAAATACGAGCCTTCTGCTTATCGGTGATGTTCTCACCCATAGCAATGCCCTTCTCGCGCTCGACTCGATACTTGCCCTGTAGGGCGTTCTGCCTGCTTGCCTCAGCGGCGCGGCGCTTCTTCATGGAGTCGTCCATTACTTCTTACCTTTCTTATAGGTTGACATAGGATTCTTCTCAGAAGCATCCTATTCAGCCATGAGTTATTCCATACTTTCGAAGGTCCTTACGCATTTCGAACGCAAGCCAATCAAGAGTCTCTTCATCAATTGATTCGTAAGCAGCAGCCGCAGCATCTACCTCGGCCTCGGCCTTCTTTAGACGCTCATCAAACGGGACGCTTGCAATATAGCGCAGGTGGTCAAGCACCCGAGAGTCCAGTTCCTCATAGCGTGCTACAAATCTAGTAATCCCGTCTGTGCAGTTCTCCATCACTGTAAACGGCTTCTCATGCTTCTCATGGTAAACAATGTACAGATTTGGGTCAATCTCTTTGATGCGCTCTGCAATATTATACAGGTCGCTATCAACCATCATCATAGCAGTCTGGTCGCCAGAAACGTCCAACTTAAGATTTGATGGAATAGAGGATACAAGCATTAGGTTTTGATGATGTAGTTCAGAGCGCGGTAGGGCTGCATGTTATTGTGCGACCCGTCGCCGCCTGTGTTGTTAAGAACTGCGGTTGTACTTGTACCAGCACCAGCCTGATAGTTGGTCTGCCCCGGAGCCATGTGTCCGGTATTGTCGTGCAAGTGTGAACCGGCAATGGTTGAGTAAATATAGTTAATTGGGTGGCTGTGAGCCGGAATCTCAGATGCAGAAAGTGTATGAGTAGTTGCGCCGCCGCTTGCGTTAAGAGCGTAGGTTCCGTTCTTACCAACAATCACGCGACCGCCCATATCGGGAACCCTAAACTTACCCGCCGCACCGCCGTAGGTCTGACCAATAACTGCAAACAGCGCAGTGTAGGCGCTTTGATTGTACTCTGTCCCGTCACACAGCAGCCATCCGGTAGGAGCCGTTGCACCAGCAAATGCCTGCACCGAGCCCACAGGGGCAACCTGCGTCTGAGCAAGCGCCTGTAGCACGGCGGTTTCCACTGCATTTGCAAGCGACTGACTAGCAGACGGCCAGTCCGTAACTTGGTCGGTTCCCTCCACATAAGGGATGTTGAGTTGCGATGTGTATTGCATAGTGCCCCTATTATATCATAATAATCAACATAATTGGGTGGGGTGGGGCCGTATTTCAGACCCCACCCCATCCTGCTCCCGCTACCAGCCAGATAGGGATGGCACCCGACGACTACTTAACGTCGTCAGCCGCACCCGTAATCTTGCCGTGGCGGTTACGAGCCCAAGTACCGAGGTTGCAGTACTTGAAGATGATGCCGATGTAGCGGTCGTAGCGCGGCTCCCACTTAAGAACCTCGCCGTCCTCTTCCATCCACTCCCAGTCGCTCATCTGCGACCAGAACATAGCGTCAGTGTTGACCGCGAACACCTGCCCGGACGGGCAGTGGTCGTCGTACACCATCGGAGTCTCATCGAACATGAGCGCCGTGAACCCACCGCGCAGGCGCACCGACTGAGCGTCGTTAAAGCGCTTAAGCGAGGTAAGGGTGTTAGCGTAACGGTTACGAATACCGCGCGTCGTGATAAGCACGACCTCGGAATCCGCACCCGACTCAAAGCCGATGCTGTCCTTCAACTGCCGCAGAAGCGAGTCACCCACGACCGCGCCACCAGCAGCAATCTCAGAAGCCTTCCAGAACGACTCACCAGCCGTCGCCGGGTTAAGGCCGTGAAGCGCCCCCGACGGGTCAATGATGTTCTGTAGACCGTTAATCGCGCTGCCCTTGTCGTTGTTCGGCGCAGCCGAAGTCGAGTCGGACGAAGCACGCACGAGAACGTCACCAGCAACAACCGTGGCCGACGCGCTCAGGGTCACGGTCACAGCGGTACGGTTAATCTGCGTCACGTAGGACGAAGCCGAACCCTTGTAAGTCGTGAGGGTCGAGTCGTAAATGTCAACGTACTCGCCACCCTGAAAGTAAATCGTCGTGTCAAGGTCAATGGTCGTACCCGTCACCGGGTTAGCGACCGTCGCCAGCACACCGTTACCAGTACCGAAAGCCTGAATGTTAACGTGACGCTTAAGGTCGTCGGTCAGGCCCTCCATTTCAGCCTGAAGTGCCTTACGGAAGGCACCCTCGTTAGACTCAGAAGCCTTGAGCAACTGGCCCGTGATGTTAAACAGGCCGTAGAAGTACCGCAGCGCCTCGCTGATGTACTTGTACCCCTGATTGCCCGGAGCCGGAAGCCAAGCG
>Ga0070749_10003419_pt1 | contig 10637 bp, 5 predicted proteins | sample VirMetDEL_Nov_18_FD_75180 | JGI IMG/M metagenome (GOLD analysis project Ga0070749, IMG submission 75180) | Aqueous microbial communities from the Delaware River and Bay under freshwater to marine salinity gradient to study organic matter... | ecosystem: Environmental > Aquatic > Marine > Coastal...
AACACTAAAAAAAATACAAAGACTAAGAAGTTTCCTGCTTCGACTTTAGTTATATCTATTACTACTGTACCTTCAAAGCTTTTGAAGACTTTAACACGTAGGAAGAAAAAGAATGGCAAAACACAAAAGTAAAAGAACTAAGAAGTATGCTGGTGGCAGAGCTAGAGTAGCTGCTGAAAGACAAGATTACCGTACCGGTGGTCGTGTTGGTTATGCTAGGGGTGACATGGTAGTTGATCCAGAAACTGGTGAAGTTATAGAAAGAAAAGAAGATCGACAAAACGATATAGGTAATGCACCTGCTCCAGCTCCAACACCAGCTCCAACACCAGCTCCAACACCTGCACCGACTCCTGCTCCAACACCTGCACCGACTCCTGCTCCTACGCCATCACCTGATGAAACTGAAGAAGAAAGACTTGCAAGAGAAGAGACTGAAAGATTAGCTGCTAAAGAAGCTGCTAAAGCTGCTGAAGAAGCTGCTAAAGCTGCTGAAGAAGCTGCTAAAGCTGCTGAAGCTGCAAGAATTAGAGAATTAAATCAAACTCAACAAGAATCTGAATTTCAAAAAGAACGTAGTGCTAGAATGATTGAAACAGGTCTTCAAGCTCAACAAATATCTCAAGGTGTGCTTCCTGAAAATATTCCACAAATTCCTGATCCACAAAAAATTAGTAGAGAAGGAACTGAAATAACACCTGAAGAAGCTCAACAGCTTCAGATGAAAACAACTCAAGAAGCTAAAGCAGCTACTGTAGGTGCAGTAGATCCTGAAACAGTTTCTACAATTGATGAAGTTTCTAAAGCTTCACAACCTGAAGCTTTTAAAGCTGCTACTATTGCAGCAGAATCTGTTGCTAAAGTTCCTGAAGAAGCTGTAGTTAAAGCAGCAACAGGTACAGTTTCTCCTGAAATTTCTAAAACATTAGCTGAGGCTGCTGGGGTTCAAGCAGTGGCTCCTATTGAAGCTGCTAAAGTAGAAATAGTTCCGGGTGCTGTTCAAGAAAGAGTAGTTGGAGTCATTAGTCCTGAAGCTAAAGCAGAAGCTGCTAAAGTTGCAGGAACTACACTTGCAAGAGTTACTAGAGCTAAAAAACAATTACGTAATGCTGGTTTATCTGAAGAAGATATTATAGAACTTGGTAATGATCCTGAAGCTCTTGAAGTTAGATTAACAGATTTTACAGAAGAACAAAGAGGTATAGTAGAAGGATTGCCTGAAGAAGCTTTAGTATCTAATCAGATTGATAGTTTATTATCAGGAATTGAAGAAGGAAATATACCGCCTTGGGCTGCTCCTGCTGTTGCATCAGTAGAGGCTATGTTAGCTCAAAGAGGTTTAAGTGCTTCTACAGTTGGTAGAGATGCTTTACTTAATGCTATTATTACTTCTGCTCTTCCAATTGCTCAAGCTAATGCTCAAGCTATACAACAAAGCGTAGGACAACAGAAAGCTATTGAAGCTACTGCTGCTTTAAAAGATGCAGAGATGGCTCAACAAACAGCTTTGTTTAATGCTCAAAATGTATTTAACATGGATATGGCTCAGTTTAATGCTGATCAACAAAGAGCTATAAATAATTCAAAATTTTTTCAAACTGTTAGTTTAACAAACGCTAACATGGAACAACAAGCTGTAATACAAGATGCAGTCTTAATGTCTCAAAGAAACTTAGCAGAAGCTGATCAGAATACAAAGTTTGCTATTCAAAATGCTCAATCATTTTTAGCTATGGATATGGCTAATTTAAATAATCAACAACAATCAAATGTTCTTAAAGCCCAACTTACACAACAAAGACTTTTAAGCAATCAATCAGCACAAAATGCTGCATTACAATTTAATGCTACAAGTCAAAACCAAGTCAATCAGTTTATGGCTAGTATTAAAGCTCAAACAGATCAGTTTAATGCTGCTCAAGTTAATGCTATAAGCCAATTTAATACTCAACAAAAAAATGCTGCGGAAGCTAGAAGAGTTGCTAACGAATTTGAAGCTGCTAAGTTAGAAGCTCAAATGGCTACAGACATAGATAAATTTAATTCTCAACAAGCTTTTGCTAGAGAACAATTCAATACACAAAATGCTACCGCAATAGCTCAATCAAATGTAGCATGGAGAAGACAAGCTAATACAGCTGATACCGCAGCTATTAATGCAGTTAATCAACAAAATGCACAAAACGCTTTTGGATTAACTACGGCAGCACAAAACTTTTTATGGCAAGAACTTCGTGATGAAGCAGATTTTATCTTTAAAAGATGGGACAACGAAGAACAACGTAAAGCATCTTTAATGGTTGCAGCTTTAGGCAACGAAGGAGCAACTGCAAAAAATAGTTCATGGAGTTCAAACTTACAAGCTATTACTAAATTAGTAGATGGCTGGTTAGATTAGGAAAAAATATCGGAAAGTTAAGAAAATTAGGAAGCAAACTTGCTATTGGAATTAGAAAGATAGGTCGTAAAGTTAAAAAAGCTTTTTCAAAAATAACAAGAGCTTTTGGCAAACTTGGACCTCTTGGACATCTTGCAATGTTTTTTATACTTCCGGGAATGGGTAATGTTCTAACGTCATGGATGGGACAATTTGGAAAAACTGTTATGAATTTTTTACCCAAAGGATTTGGTCAAACTTTAACAAATATCGGAAGCCGAGTAATGAAAGGAGCATCTTATGTATTTGATAATACAATTGGAGCTATTCATAGAACTATTAGTGGAGCTTTGACAAGAGGATTAGATATTGTTAGTAGTCCTTTTACAGGAACTGGTCCGGGTCTTGGAACTAGATTAGAAAACTTTGTAACAAGTGTAAATGAAGGTATTCAAAATAAACTAGGACCAGATGTTACTCCAGAAATAGCTAATGCTCAAAATATTGAATTAACTGATCAAGAAATTTATAATCAAACAGGAGTTTCAAAAGAAATATCACAAGCTTCTACTGCTGAAATAAAAAATATTCAAGGATTATCTAAAGGATTTAAAGATCCTGTATATCAATTTAATGAAGCTACAGGAAAATATGAAATATTTGAAGCTAAAGACTTAGAAGCATTTAATACTGGAAAAGTCACAGACCTTCCTAAACCTAAAGTTGTAGAGGTAACTCCAAAGCAAAAAGGAATTATAGATAGAGGATTAGACAGATATAAAGAATTTAAACAAACTGTAAAAACTACAACAATTCCGGGAACTGAAATTAGTATAGGAGAAGCAGCTGCTGTAGGTAAAGATGCTACTGCTTTATACGGAGCTTATGAATATTTTAATCCTGAAAATGTGGATACTCCTTTTTACAACCCACTAACAAACTATGCAGATGATCTTTTAAGTCTTACACAACGTAATCAATTTTCAACAAGTAATATGGAACAAGCAAACTTTATAAGCTTACCAGAATTTGGAAGTTCAAAAAGTTTATATGATCTAGGTCAAGCTTATGTTCAAAATACTTATGGTAATATTGCTCAAGGTACAGACCCATTAGCACTAGCTTTACAATCTCCGGGTTATGGTTTTAATTTTAATCAGTATGCTCTTTATGGAATTGGAGGAGAACAATAATGGCAGTTTATAATCCTAATGCAATTAATCCTGATGCAATGCAATATGTTTTAGACGGACCAATAGCTGGACAATCTTTAACAAACGCACCTGATCAACAATATCCTTGGGAACAAGCTCCTGAATTTACTTCAGTTAAAGCAGCTACAGAAAAAATATTTTTAGATTTATTAAAAGATGATAACTTAGAAACAGTTACAACTTTAATGGCTAATCAAACGCCTGTAGCTGATATAGCTCAAGTATTATTATTTACTGGTTTTACCAAAGGTAAATTTAATCCTGATTTGATGATGTCTTTAATGGAACCAACAATGTATATGCTTATGTCTATAGCTGAAAAGGTTGGTATAGATCCTGTTCTTTCTAGAGATGAATCTCAAGATACAGCAATAGACGATGAAGATACTACACAAATTCAAGAAGGTTTACAATTAGCAGAAAAAAGAAAAATACCCGAAGGTGCAGAAGCTCTAAAAAGTATTAGGGATTTAAAAGTTGCAAATGTTAGTCCTAGCTCTGTAGGTCCTGATATTAAAAAACAATTAGAAACATTAGATACAAGTAAATTAAAAGCAAGTTTATTACAAAAACAACAGCCTATGCCAGTTGAAAGCAAAGGTATCTTAGAAAAACAAGGAGCATAAGATGGCTGAGAGTTATTCAGACATAATTAAAAATTATAAAAATATGAGTGTAGAAGAACTTGGTAGTTCTTTATTAGCTAGAAAAGATGATTTACAAAGACAAGCTCAAAAGTCTGCAAAGAAAGATGCTCGTATTCAACAAGCACTTGCTGTTATGCTTGGTACACAGGCTGTATTTAAAAATGCTTTTGGTAGAAGACAAAAAGAAATTCAAGCTACTCAAAAGTTAGATTTATTAAACGTAGAAAGTGATGCTAAAACTATTAATAATATTTCAGCTATTACTCGTATGATACCTCAAGACTTTACTAAAGCTGTAAAAGCTGATGGTACTACTTACACATTAGAAGAAAATGTAGATAGATTCTTTTCTGATCCTGCAAAATATGTTCCTTTTATGGAGAAAATGGATCCAATCGTTACCAAACAATTAGAATTTACTGGTGATCAAACAACAAAACTAAGCCCAGAGTATAATGCTACTTTAGAAGTTATGAGTAGAGAAGTATTAAGTAATATGTTAAAAGATGATAACTATGTAAAATTTGTATCTGGTCTTGAAAGTCTTTATAATAATGAAACAAGAGACTACAATGAATTATTAAGAAGAGGGCTTGGTGTTACCGCAAAAGAATTAGAAGGTCTTAAAAGAAAACACTATGCAAATTTAGAAGAAACATACAGAGATCAAACAGGTATTTTTAATCCAAAAGCCTATACAGGAATTTTAAAAGAAATAGGATTAATGAAAGAAAAAGAAGGAGAAATTAATTTATTTAGAAATTTAAAAGAAACAGATGTAAAAACTCCTACATTAAATGAAGCATTAGATGTGTTAGAATTAAAAGGAATTATTATTCCTGCATTAGATAAAGCTATTGCGTCTGCTAAACTTTCTCCAACTCATTATACTACAAAGGCTATGTCTAAACAATATGAGCCTTTAAAAGAACAACTACTTATGGTAACTTTACCAAGCTTGGCAAGAGATGTAAAGCGAGAAAGAGTTTTTGAAAAATATAGATTAAATCATTACATTGATGATGGATACTTTAACGGTCTTAAAAAGAATATTGAGCGAAATGATTTTATGCAAAAACAACTGCAAAATGATACAGTTGCTATTACATTAAGATTAAAAGAAGATAGAGGATTTGCAACTGAGTTATTTAAACAAGTAAAACCTAATGCTACTCCTCAAGAAATTCAATCTTTTTTAGGTGATATAAGAAACGAAGAATTTAGAAATAAATTTGCTATGTTAGTAGCTTTAAAAGTTGGATCACAAGATCCGGGAATGTTTAGTTCTGAAGAATATGTAGGGACAAGAATAGCAGAGATGGGAAGAAAAAGCGAAGTAAATGTTCCATCATATATGAAAAATGTAATTGGTTACGATACTGATAAAGCAAGAGAAAACATTAGTATTTTAACAGAGCCAATGTTTACCAACGATAAAAAAACTGGTGCATTTATTCCAACAGATTCTTATAATAAACTTTCGAATGAAAATAAAATTATAGTTTATGATAAGCAGATAAAAGAAATTCAATCAGCTCCTATTTCTCCACAGTCAAGACAAGGAGCTATGAATGTTCTTTTTGAAACTGTTCCAAATCCTAGAGGAGTTGATCAAGAAGAATACTTAGTACAGCTTCAACAAAAAGAAGTAGAAGAACGAGCAGAAATTATTGGAGAGCAAACTCCATTTGAAACAATTACTAAAGGAACTCCAGAAGTACAAGCAAAAAAACAACTTGAAAAAGAACAAGTAAGAGCTTTATCATCTACAGTAGCTAATCAATTTAGGGATATTCAACAAGAACTAAATAGTTTGCCTAGAAATGTTACAGGAGTAGAATCTTTCTTTACTGAAACTCCGTCTGAAACTTTAAGTCGAGAAGCTAATTGGAAAAATGTTTTAACTGTTAAAGATATTTTAAAAGAAAAATATAATATAACGACTGGTTCAGGTAGAGATGGTATTAATAATATTTATACTTCTGTAAGAATTAAAGAGGAACTAGAAAAAAATCCTGAAATTTATCAAGATATAATGAATATTGTTACTGATTTAAAAGAAGGTAAAGAAATTGTAAAAGAAACTTATATGGCACCAGCAATGACAGAAATTGAAAGTCCTTTTGGCTCTGAGATATTTACTCCAAAAGCTGTAGGTGAAGATGTGACAGTAGAAGCTATTAGAGCTGTTACAAATCCCGAAGATAAAGCTGCTAGGTCTTTACTTTTACAAACTGCTTTATTAGAATCTAAATATGGTAACGATAGAAATACTTTTAAACGAGAAGGTTCTTCTGGAATATTCCAAATTGAAAAAGATCAAGCGTTTGCAGAAGTTCAACGTAGATTAAAAGATCCAACAATTGGTGCAAATCTAAGACGATATAATGATCAACTTAAAGAAAAGTTTGGTCCTGAGTTTGATATGACTACTGCTACTTATAAAGACTTAGAAAAACCTGTATATGCTGCTGCATTTGCTAGAGCTTACTATATGACAAAAGCTGCTTCTCTTCCATCTTTAGAAGATATTGAAGGACAAGCTAATTATTGGAAAACTCATTACAACACTTCTAAAGGAAAAGGCACAGTAACAAGATTTATCAGAGAAGCCATAGGCATAGACGATGAATTAATGCAACAACTATTAGCAGATTAAAGGAGGCTTAGTTGAACTATCAAGACCAACAAGGCTTAAATGATTTTATACAGTGGCTAGACTATCAAGATAAAGAACCTAGTAAAAAGGTTTCTGATCAAAAAGCTGTTCAAGAATTTATATCTGTTAAAGAAGAAGAGCCTACCTATTCTACTCCTCAATCTTATACCGCTGTATCCCAAGCAGATACTCCATCAACTTTAGGATATAATTATAGTTTAACAGATCTTGAAAATGATCCAGAATTTGCTAGTATAGCTGGAAGATTTTTAGAAAGTCTTGGAGAGTCAGAAGATATATTTGAATATTTAAGAGATGAAGATTTTAGTCTATCTGCTGCTGCTGTAAGAGCTTCTCAAATTGGTGAGTGGTCTGAGCAACAAAAACAAGATTATGTTTATTTAAGAAGTAAGTTTGATAATGCCGACTTAAGAGGCTTTAGAGAAAGATTTAATCTTGTAAAAGATTTGGGTATAGATATAATAGCTGACCCAGTTAATTATTTAACATTGCTTTTTGCTGCTCCAACTTTAGGTGCTTCTTTTGGCGGTAGAGCTGCTGGAGGTGCTTTAGCAAAAACAGGTCTTAAACAACTAATAAAATCTCAAGTAGGTCAACAAGCAACTAAAGGAGCTTTGTTTGGTGCAGCTGAAGGTGCTATGTGGGCTGGACCTCATGAATATTTTCTTCAAGATATTGATATAAATCTTGGTCTAAGAGAAGAAATAGATTTAAGTTTAATAGCAGAAACAGCAAGTCTTGGAGCAGCTTTTGGTGGTGTTTTAGGTGGTGCTCTTGGTGGATTACATGGTGCTAAGTTCGCTAATAAAGAATTTAAATTTATGAACGAACAAGCTATTGAAGAAACAGCCGAAGCAGGAACTAGACAACAGGTTATTGAAGACTCTATTATTGATGATAGTTTATTAAGTAAACGACCTGATGGTTTGTATAAATTTATTTCTTTAACAACAGGTAAACCAACTACTGAGTTTTTAAACGCTGCTAAAAAATCTGAAACTTTACAAGAACTTCTAGGTAAGTTTAGATACGACTGGGATATTTCCATGACTGGAAGAAGAACAGAAGCTGTTAGAGAAAAATCTTATGGTCTTGCTGTTGGAGAAACTCAAGGTAAATATTTATACGGACTTCAAAAAGCTTTGAATGTTTTATATAGAACAGGATTTAAAGCTAAGATAGATTTAAAACAAAACAATCAGTTAATAGCTTTATTAAGAGATGATACTCTTTATAAAAAAGGAATGTATCAAGGAGAAAAAATAGACAATCAAGTTCTTTCTGCTTATACACAAATTAGAGATTTATTACAAGAAGCAAAAAAAGAAGGAACTGAGGTAGGATTATTTGCTCCTTATCAGTTTGTTAGAAACTATTTTCCAAGAAGATTTAGTTACGAAGCTCTTGAAAATAATAGAGAACAATTTAAAAAGCTTTTAAAAGATTCCGGACATGCAGATCCTCTTAACGAAAAAACTACTATTGAACTTGTTTTAGAAGATGGTACAAAAGTTAGAGGAACAAGAGCAGGTGATTTGGGTGTTGATGTAGATACATTCGGAATAGATTTTTTAGAAGAAGCGAAAAAAAGATTACCAGAAGGAAGCACTGAAGCACAAATTAAAGAACTTGCAAAAGAATTAAAGTCAGAAAAAATTGTAAGTGATATGCTTGAATATCGTTGGACACCTTTTGAGCTTCGTAGTAGAAATCAAACAGGTGCTAGTACAGGATTTTTACAAACAAGAAGATTTAGTAATATAAAAGATGAAGACTTGGCAGAATTTTTAGATAACGATGTTCAATCTGTATTAGAAGATTACTTTACAAATTTTGCACAGGGTGTTAATAGGACTAAGTTTTTTGGTAAATCTATAGCAGACTATGAAAATACATATATAGCTCCTATCATTGAAGAACTAGTTGAGGGTGGAGCAACAAGAGCACAAGCAGAAGAAGTTGCTGTTGGTCTTCGTAAAATGCACAGACGTGTGACTGGTATTGAAACAGATGCTCAGTCTTATTTAAAGAAAAATAAAATAGCTAGAACTTTTTCAGACTTTGGAAAACTTTCACAGCAGATGGCTCACCTTCCATTTGCTACATTGTCTAGTATTACAGAACCTTTAATACTTTTAAGTAGAGTAGGTATTGCAGATGCTCCGGCAGTTGTTGCAGATATTGGTAAATCTTTAGTAAAAGAAGGTCGTAGTATTATTGATAGAACAATTAAAGGTTTTAGAAGAGGAGTACTACGACAAAAAGTAGCCGGAATAAAAGATATTGATGATGAAGCATGGGGTGAACTTTACAAAACTGGTTTAGCTTTAGAACAAGCAGTACAAGAAAGGATAGAGGGCTTAGCTGGTGAAGGCTTAACTAATAATACTTTAAAAACAATTCAACAAGGATTCTTTAAAGCTAATTTATTAACACAATGGACTAAAGCTGTACAACTAGCTTCGTTCACTACTGGTAAAAGATTAATTACTACAAATGCTAGAAAATTAGCAGAAGGAAAATTAACTGCAAGTAATAAACAATACTTAACAAGACAATTAAGAGATTTAGGTATTGATGAAAATGAAGCTGTAGCATGGTATAAAAATTCTATTAACGCTGAAGGTAAGTTTGATATTGGTTTAGCAAAACAACAAAACTTTTATGAAGGTCAATTAACATCAGGAGCCAATAGGTTTACTAAAGAAATTATTTTAAACCCAAGCACAGCAGAAGCTAACAGACCTTTATGGTTCTCTACTCCTGCTGCTCAAATGTTAGTACAGTTTGCTGGATATCCTACTGTATTTAATAATACTGTATTAAAAAGATTTGCAAATGAAACTATTAATAGTCCATTTCAAGCAACTCCAAAAGTTTTAGGAACTGTTATGTTAATGACAGCTGTTGCTCATATAGGTAATATTGTTAGAAGTAATGGTAATAATTTATATGATTATGAAACTGGAGATGAAAAAGAAGCTGGTCAACTAATTGGTGAAGCTATGAGAAGATGGGGTGGTTATGGTCCATTTGATTATGTTAATAGATTTAATGAAACTTCTCAAAGAAATAATGGCGAAATAACTTCTCTTTTAAAGAGTATAGCTGGTCCACTACCACAAGACGTTATAGATGCTGTTTTATATAGAAAAGGATTGTTAGAAGTAGGTGTAACTAACTTACCATTCTATCAATCTTATGATCTTGTTGGTAATTTATTTGAAGAGCCAGATGTTCAAAAACGTATGAGGGCTTGGGCAAGAGGTTCTAAACCTGAAAAAGCTGGTGGTTTAAAAGGATTAAGTACATATGCTAAAGGTGGTATAGTAGATGTACCACAAGCAATTGATGAGCCTGATGAAAGAATAAATCCATATACTGGAGAGCCTTATAATGCTGGAATAGAGTTTTTACAGGATGAAGAGGAAAAAGGATTAGAGGGTCAAATGAAAGGATTGGGATTAAAATGAACAGGGAACTTTGTAAAGCTGAAATAAAGAGACATGAAGGTGAAGTCTTAGCAATCTATGAAGATAGTCTAGGCTATAAAACTCTTGGTGTTGGACATCTATGTCAGCCTAGCGACCCTGAGTACACTTGGAAAGTTGGTACACCTGTCAGTCAAGAAGTTGTTGACATGTACTTTGATGAAGACTTTGACAAACATTACCATGAAGCTATTCATGTTATTGGTGGCGACCATGTGTTTCAAAACT
>Ga0070749_10003423_pt1 | contig 10632 bp, 13 predicted proteins | sample VirMetDEL_Nov_18_FD_75180 | JGI IMG/M metagenome (GOLD analysis project Ga0070749, IMG submission 75180) | Aqueous microbial communities from the Delaware River and Bay under freshwater to marine salinity gradient to study organic matter... | ecosystem: Environmental > Aquatic > Marine >...
AAGGGCAGAGAAGTTGCGAACAAACATATTCATCAAATCAACAAACATAACTTTTTTAGACATAACACATCCTTTTGAGCGTAGAAATCCATATGGCACACTTGCGCATTTTTAAAAACATAGGATTTATTTTGGAATAGAAAGTAACCATTTCACTATAAATATAATACAATTTTCAGAAATATAATACAAAAATCTTATTATAATATAAAAAAATTTAGATACACTGTCAAGCTATTTTTTCAGTTGATTCTATAATTCCTAAAAGTCTCTTTTGACACGCCCTTCCAACCATTACCAAAATCTTTGCCATGAATACCAACCCATCTCCAAACATCCTCACCTTGAAAAATATCTCTAATAAAATCTAATGAATATCCCGAATGAGGTATAATAGCATAACCGGATAAAAAGGCACTATCTGTTTCGATAAGATGCATTTTATACTTAGTCATCGGAGCAAAAATAATCTTATCTTTCTTTGTAAAGGGGATGCCCTGTCTTCGACCATACTCATACCATTTGGCCTTGCACTTACCTTTATCTCTGGCAAGCAATCTTTCTTCATTATTTTTGAGATGATTATAAGTTAGAGGATATTCAGTTGCTAAAATAGATTCTTCAATAAGAGTTCCATTATCGTCATAAGGATAAATAATCTCATACTTTTTATTTTTATTTTTGTTAATGTTTGAACCCTTTACGCACGGAATCACTAATTCTAAACCAGAGTCTTCTTCCATAAAGAAAACCTTATCCGCTAATGTGGCAAAGCCAGTAGTTATTTTACAAACATCAAAAATAGATCTAGATCTCTTTGCGATTTGTTCTACAAAATCATTATCTTTTTTTACAATAAAATTAAATTTAGACCACTCTATAGAGGCAAATTCATTAAGGTCATTACCCATTTTTATATTTGGAGTTTTGGTATCATTATTAATAACAATACTCGTATAAGTTCCAACGCCATCAAATATTTTTTTATCTTTAAAGTCAATCAATTCAGAGATACGTTGGTCACTAATAACTCTTTGTCGCAATGAGGTAGCGTTTTTATTTTTTATCCAACTATTGGGGCAAATGTAACCACTAATACCATCAAAATTAATTAGTCGCTCAAAAAAAGCCATATAGATATCTGTATCGCCACTACAATACTCAAATTGATCTAACTGTTGGCGCACATCATCATTTAGATTTTGAATCCTTATGTAAGGTGGGTTAGTCACTACTATATCCGCATCCCAAGAATCTTTTAAAGCATCCGCAACATACACGTTAGGTAGGCATTGCTTGGCTATTTTAATCGCTTCTTTATCTATGTCAATACCAATTATGTGTTTAGTTGCTTCTTCTAAACTTATGCCCCACCTATCTACAATCTTATTTAGCATATCTTCTAAAAACAAACCAGTACCACAACAAGGATCTAACACTGTTGGAATGCTATCCTTCTTCCATAGCGATAAGACACGTTCATTAATATAGCTAACTATGTTCATTGGAGTATAAACGATACCATACTCTTTTATCTTCTTAGAGGAAAGAGTATTTTCATATTCATTAGATGCTTTTTTTAGATCCATGTATAGCCTCTTTGATATTAGTTAATACCTCCACAACGTCTTCTTCATTGTCAATAAAACCCAAACTATTTATTCTTTCTTCTTGAGTTTCTTTTGTTTTATCTACATTGAATAAAACGTCTAACTTAAATATGTTAGGGTTTCTTTCCCTCAAAGTTTTTAAGGACGGGCCCGTATCTTTGCATGGGCGACCTGTATCCAATTCTATACTTGGAACCAGTGTAATAAAAATAGTCAGCCAGTCTTTGCGCTCTTTGGTTAGTTTATCTCCGTGGTATTCGGAGTGGCTATAAATACGGTCACACTCACCTGAGGTTGTATTGCCAGCGTTTTGCCTATTTTTGTTGATACCTTTTTCCAGTGCCTTTAATAAAACATTAATGTGCTGGTCGGTTTTCTTATTTATAAAACATAAGTCAATGGTGAAAGTTTGCTTGGGATAATTAAGTGTAGCGGTGGAGCATGGAATCTCATACTCAGCAATACACTCCCATTCCTTTTCATCAATTAATTTCATCAAAAAAGAATTGACGTATATATTCATTTAGAATATCTGTTCTTGCTCTACTTCTATTGCCGTTTTCGTGTGCAATCGAATAATTAACTACTTCTAAATAGGACGTTCTCAGCAATGTAGTGTCCATCTTTTGCTTTGCCTTTCATTTAAAAATTTATTACACTATAATATACGAAATAAATCTCAGTTTGTCAAGCTATTTTTTTAAATCTCTTCGTCAGCCTCTATAGCTTCAACTACTTCATCAGAATATGAAAAATGCTCTTCGTGTCGTTTTACTACCAGCGATTCTCTCAACAACGGAGTTATTGCCTTTTTGAAGTCAGGATTCTTATCTACATAGTCTAACCACTCTCTATTTTTAAATTCGTGAGTTTGCCCATCTACTGTAATAGCACTTTTTTGGGGACTTATTTTTTTTATATGACCAGCTTTAGTTAGCACTTCTAACCAATCTTCATGGTCAACCATCCCTCTATTATAGTATACTTTGAATTCGCATTGACCTAATGGTGGCCCAAAACGATTCTTGATAATCTTTGCTCTTACCTTCGCTCCAATAACTTTTTTATCCGCCGTTGTCTGTCCGACAGTAATCTTACCAGCGTTGATAAGTTTGATACGGAGCGATGAGAAGAAAGGCACTGCGCTGCCGCCAGGTGTTACGGTATCATCACCAAACATTACCCCAATATTCTTCCTAACTTGGTTGAGAAAGACGAGCGATACATTATGTGTGCCAATAAGCCTAATAACTTTACGCAGTCCCTGACCCATTCTACGAGCCATTAGACCTATTGTATTTTCATCAAAGTCGTTTCTAACTTCTTGGTCTGTAGATGTAGCAGCAATAGAATCCCAAACAATACAAACCATTCGGTCTGGTTCGTTGGCTTTGATTAACTTAATCATATTTTCTATAGCTTCAAATACTTTTTCCACTGTATCACACTGTATCAAACAGAAATTTGTTTCTATCGGATCCAAACCAATAAGCTGCAAAAACTCTATATTAGCTGCGTTTTCTGTATCAATCAATACTGGTATGCCACCCTTATCTAAACAATCTTTTAGAATAATGTAAGACAGCATTGATTTACCAGATTGTGATTCCCCGCTAATCTCTACAAGTTTACCGACAGGAATACCACCTTCTTTTGTTGCATCATTGGTAATAATAGTATCTAACTGAGCAGATCCTGTGGTCAACCAACGTTTTACTTCTGTTGGTGTATCGTCCTTGCCGAATACATATGCTGAACCAGCCATTTTAGTATTTAATTCTTTTACTATTAGATCACCTAATAATGAGTCATCTTTATCACTCTTTCTTTTAGGTGCTGCTTGTTTCTTTTTAGGTGCCAATATAAACTCCAATGGAAAAAGGGGGCCGAAGCCCCCGTCAATTTACTTGCCAAGAATACCGGCAAACTTGTTTTGTATTTGGTCTGATACCCCTACGCCTGCTTCAAGCGAGGGGCTTCTATCAAAAGGGAGATCGTCCTCGTCCTCCCGGACCGAGGCAAAACTCTTAGTAGTACCAGTGCTGTCATCATTTGCAGCCGCCGATGCATCTGGATTTAGATGAGATTCAAGTGCTTCCTTGATTTCTGATACAGGTGTCAAAGGAAACATATTGTCAATATTTTCTACACTGTCAAGAAGTGACATAATCAAATCTTTATTCTTGGCTAGGTTTTCAATAAGTGGTGATGGTGTAACATCCAACGAAACATCTACTGGGTATATCCAACCATTGAAACCTTTTTCAACAGTGACAATAAGGTCCATACCGCTTTTGATATCGGTAATATCAATATCACGCTTGAGCGCAATCTTGGCAGCGTTTAGAATCTTATTGTATGTGCTGCGAGGTGATGATGATGCTGATACGCTCCACCAACGAATTACATTATTATCTTTTGACCATTCTTGCTCACGGTTTGGTGATTCCTTGATAATAATAGGAATAAACACGCGAGTAGAAACGCCCATTGATTTAGCAAGCTCCTTGAATGTATCGTCTTCGGTCTTGTTATACTCATTCCACGTAGTCTTTACAAAAGAGCATACAGGACAAGTTTCATTGGCGTGACGTTGTGGGCAAACAAAGGTGCGGTCATTGATACGATAATGGAAATTGAATTCACGGAATGGCATTTCTTCATCATACTTGTAAGGCATGATACGAATGGTAGTTTGACCTTCTTCTAACTTGACAATGTTGTCATTGCCGTTACTAGAAGATTGGCGCTTATCGGGGTCAAATCTATCGATAGCGTTTTGAATACGGTCAAGATTGATTGGCATAACACTACTCTCCTATATGTGAAGTGAAAAAACCTTTTTGTTGTGAGATATTATAATAAAAAGCGACGGTATTGTAAACTACAAAATAAAAAAGGGCGAAATTAATCGCCCTTATTTTATTCATCGGTATCAGCTACCTTTGGTGTCTTTGGCTTATCGGCCAAAATAATTTCAAAAATCTTCTTCAATGCGTTTTGGCTAATGCTATCGTTGATATTTATGACGATAATACCGTTGTCGCGGTCGTGCATATAACCCTCTAAAAATGTGTTCATCATATTATCACCTTAATATTGTTCATTGAACATTTCATCTAAATCAGCTAATTCGTCTTCTGACATATTATTTATATCTAGATTACGAATGTTTTTAGCCTTCTGCTTATTATTATTCTTACTGTTGAGAAGCTTACGCTTTCGGTCTAACTTACTTTCTACGTCGTCTTCTCTACGCCGATTTGTTCGTGCCACTTATACGCCTCCATATCTTTTTGAATAATGTATCTTTAACAATATCTTCTTTAAGAATAAAACAAATAATTGCTGCTAGTTGCTCAGTTGGATTATTGAATTGTAATCTTACATTCTGTATATATTTTTCTACAGAAAGATAGAAATCACGGTTTGTTGCATAACTCTCTAATGTCTTACGATAGTTTATATCGTCAAGATATGTAGCATCACGAATAAGATCCCTAACACGAGCGAGCGAAACATTAATTTGATATTCTGTTGCTGCTAGCATATCTGATACCATTTGGTTGGTAACGGTTATAGATTTATCTTTTAATAATTGACACACACGGTCGAAGAAGTTATAACCATCATAATTCTTATTGATGTGATGCTTACGAGATGGTGCTTTGATAAGTGGTAGACCTATCCTTTGAGATATGTCATCAAAATACTGATAACGCAAACCATAAACCCAGCCGCCAGCATCTTTGTATCCGTCTTCAATATATTCACGGATTTGCCATTGAGCCTTATTTAGCTTAGGAAAGTCGCCTACTACTTTAAAAATAAGATTGGCGTATTCAACAACTAGCCCTTCATGGAAGGGTTTCGCTTCAGTCGGCCAAGAAGAAATAAGTTCAGTTGAATTTAACAAGGAAAATATTTTTTGACTATCTGGCAACGCGACACCTTGTTTTTTGTCAACATTGTAAGGTAAACTTATTTGAACAGGTTTATTAGACTTAATAATAAAGCTGTTTGTTTCTGTTACTCTATCAATATTAACGTCAATAATATTTACAGAAGTGTCAGATACTTTATATACATCAATAGTAGATGTAAAAACGTTGTCATCTAAGTCGGTAAATCTATCATCATGTATAAAAATATAGTTAGAGCCATCATACGTTATAACATTAGGGGTGGCTTCATATAAAATCTCGGCGTTGGCGTAATCGCCTGGCTTCAATACACCTGTTATAATATCTGATGAGTTAAGTATAGCCGATGCAGCAGTGCGAATAGCGTTATACTGAGGAGTGAGAGGGTAGACAGAAATATCATAAACTTTTGTATTCTGGCCTTTGACATTACGAGCAACATATACTTTATTATCAGCGTCTACGCCAAAGCCAATGTTTGCGGAGCCGTCAACCTTGATTGACACCTTGGCTTTGGTCTTCATCTGTAAGTGACCTTGCAAATACAATTTTTCATCGTTGGTCAAGTCAGAATAATGCTTAATACCCACTTTAAAAAACCTTTCTATTTAATTTTTACATACTATTATAATAAATAGAAAGGTTTTTGTAAACTAATTTTTACGATTTTTTCGACGCGAATTTTTTTGCATAGTGCGCAATTTTTTGCGTTTTAAAAAAACATTATGCTTCATCTTCTTATACCACTTAAACTCTTCTTTTTGCTCATCGGTCATTTTTTCTGCTTTTTCCTGCATAGCATCTGCTATGCCTGTTGTCATGTTCATTTATGCCCTCACAATGTTAGATTCCATCATACGTTTAAACTCTTCGTAAATGGGAGGTGGTAATTGAATTGTCATACAGTTGGGGCAAACAAGAGCTTGAAAGGCATCGCCCATATTTAAAGACAAAACCCGTTCGCCGGATTCCGAATTATAACCACAAGCCTTGCAAGTCCATACTGTCTTTTCCTCATCGTGTGTTTCAGCCATTTTTAATTCTCCTGTATCTTCTCAAAGCCTTTTTATTTTTATCTGATATTAAAAAACCACGTTGTTGTTCATATATGTATTGAACAGTTTTTATAACACCGGCCTTAATACTTATTTGTGGTTCCCATCCTAAATCAGAACAAACTATACTATTGTCTATTATTATGTTTTGAGCCTCGTTGTCTCTAGGTGGTAAATGATTTACAGATTCTTCGGGTAGCAGGTTGCCTCTTAAAGAAAGACATACATCATAAACCAAAGAATACAAATCTTTTATACTAATACTTTTACCTGCACCTATATTATAAGTAATAATATCCTTATCGTATAACCTTTTTTGATAAGAAATATAATGCAAATTAGTTAAATCGTCTATATATAAAAAATCTCTAGTTTTGCTTCCATCGCCATATATAATAGCTGGTTGTTGTTTTAGTATTTTCGACGCAAACCCACCAATAACGGGAGGCACTTCTCTTGTTAAATTCATAGATGGCCCGTATATGTTAGTATATCTAAATATGGTGCAACCAATATCAAATTGGGTCGAGTAACTTCTAACAAATTGTGCGGCCGCCATTTTAGTAATGCCATAAGAACTTAAAGGTGACAATGAACTTGGAGCATATATTTCTTGTAATGGATAATATTCATCATCAATCAATCCATCATACTCAGCACAAGTGTCAGAAAAATAAAAATGTTTTGCCTTACACTTTATAGCCAAATCTAATATATTTATTGTTCCAAACACATTTATGTCTATGGCAGCTCTAGGTTGTTGCATACAGAAAGGTATGTCTCCTCTAGCAGCAAAATGATAAACTGCGTCTACCTCATCTTGGATGTCAATATTATCTCTAATGTCTTTTTTTATGAAAGTAAAATTATCATAGGCAAAAAGATCATCTGTGTTGTGGCCAAAACCACAACTATAATCATCTATACCAATAACACTAATTCCGTTTTCTAAAAATTTTTTTGCGGTATGTGATCCGATAAAACCAGCTACACCGGTTATTATTACTTTGGCCATAACGAAACCTTATCATTTTTGTGTTTAACTTCAGAATTTCTTATATCTAAGTATACTTTTAAGTGGTCAGAACTAGATAATTCAACAGTAGAATTTTCTCTCCAATTCTTTAAACAATTTTTACTAAGTTTTTCATAATCATACTTATTAGTAATAAAATTTTCCATATGTTTAGCATAACCATTCACATCACCTGCGACAACAATAAAACCACAATCAGATATAGCTTCTATATGCCCATTAAAAAAATTTCCGTAATGACTTATAACTGGCTTGCCATGAGAAAAAGCTTCTCTTATATTAAGAGGATTGCATTCTCCGTCCATTCTGCTATGAGCTAATACGTCTATAGTATTATAAAAAGATGATAATATTTTTTCATCGGTAGTTTTTTCAACAATTCTAAAATTATTTATACCTATTTCTTTTATATGTTCTATCATTTTTTCAGACGGTGCAACCGCAACAAAAAAAACGTCTTTGTGTTTCTCTTGCACTATCTTTAAAGCATCTACATTTATTGGATTATATAAATTGTTAGAGTCTCTACCTATTCTACCAAAAACAAAAGCATTAATCGGTATCACCAAATCATCCCTTAAATCTGTATTTGAGGCTGGTTTTGCTACTGGTATTCTACATAAAGTATGACCAGGCTCATACTGCTTACCTCTTAGATTTCTTATATGGCTAGATATGTATATAACTCTAGATATACCTATTGTTTCATCTTGATCGCCAAAAGTTGACGTAGATACAAAATGTTTTGTATGTTCCTTTACTTTAGGAACAAAAGGAAACTCAGGTATGCCAGCAGAATATCTGTGAACGATGTATGGCTTCAGTTTTCTTACAATATCTGTAAAATGATCTTCAGAATTATATGGCAACATTTTTTCTTTGCCCATTATTTTTTCAAATAGAGGTTCCCTTGTTTTATCACCATTTGATTTATAAGCCAAATAATGGTCAAAGGTTCCGTCTGTTATATAATATGGCATATTAAGCTGAATAAGTTTTTCTGTTCCACCCAATGTTAATTCATTTGTATGATGTATAACGATTGGTTGTCTATCGTCAACTAAACTAATAATATTATTTTTCAGATTCATTGTTTAAACTCAATATCTAAATATTTTTTTATAAACTTACCATCTAAATTATTTTCTATTAATCTTTTTTGCTTTTCTATATTACTGTGAGTGTGAAGTATTTTATTTTCATCGCTCCAACTATAACGAGGATGCTCTCCTCTATTAATAATATGCCAATATTTTGATAGTTCATTTTCATCATATTTTTCTACACTTCCAACATTTTTTTTGTAAAGAGAATACAACATCCATTCTTCAAAAATGTTCCAACCAAATTTGCTTGAAGAATATTCTTCTTTTACTCTTGGATCATTGTATCGGTCAAGTAAAACATATTCTTCTAGGTGTGGTATGTTTGCTGTTTTAAAAATAAAAAGATCAGTTAATGGTCTACCAAATTGAATGTCTTTTCCAGTGCAGAAAGTTTTTTCTGTTTTGTCAAACTCTTCTATAATATTAATAAATTTTTCACCATTCATAAACCATACATCAAAATTCATAACAACTGTATATTTAGTATTTATCGTTTGGGCAAACTCTAAAGACTTCTTATATAAATCAAAAGCACCTTGTTGATATCCTCTATTATTTATTGTTATAAAATTATTTTCAGCTGTGCCTGTTCTTATGTCTCTTATATCGCCGTTATAAACACCTGTGATATTATACAACCCACCATCTTTATGATTGTTTCTTATAATATCCATGTTTAAAAAAAAGTTATGAGTAGAGTCATGCCCAATTAAAAAAAATGATATATCATCTTTACTAATCATTTACACCCTCTTCTATTTTTTTATAAAGCTCAAAAGACTTTAACTGTTTAGCTAAAGTTTTCTTATGCACGCAATTAACAGGAAATAAAAACATTTGACATTTATATTCTTTGATCGTTTCGTGCACATGGCCTTCAAACCTCATAGTATTTTTAAAAATTCTTTGCTGAAAATCTGGATAGTTAACCCAACCAAGACTATTCATAGTCCATCCATTTTTATCAACAAAATATTTTAGCTGTTGTGGTGTGGCATCATTATATGTGTTTATGCGAGAAACATTTACAATATCCATTTTATTTTGAATAGCTTCAGCTATATACCAATCAATTTGGTTCCAAAATAAATGTTCATAAGTTTCATCCGCGTCAATAAGAACAGCCCAGTCCGCTTTAACCATTTTAATAGCGTTATTCTTTTGAATATCAAACTTATTATCCCATTTTATTTCTTGGAATCTTAACTGATCTGCGCGCAAACTATTCTTTATAATATCTACCGTGTCATCTGTAGAACCACCATCAACTACACACAATTTATATTTTATATATGGTTCTATATTATCTATAGTATTTGCTATATAATCACCATCATTATATGTTATCATACAAATGTCATAAGGTAAATTAGGTTTACGTTTTTCGTGCATAATAAAATTAAATTTTTCATATATAGATTTTGATTTTATTCCATGCATATCAATTTTAGAAGAAAAATTCATAAAAACAAAATTAGGTCTTGTTTCTATATAACAAGTATCCCAAAAAGCAGATGGTCCGTGTGGAACATGATTTTGTATAAAGAAATGGTTTTTGGTATAAAAACAAACAGTGGGTATACCTATTCTAGAAGTTATTTCCCAATCCCAACTATTGCAAAAAATTCCGCCATCGACTGTTTGAAGAAACGATATTGTTTCTGCAACGCCCATTCTCTTATCTAAAACACCATATCCTTCGCTTGTTAATTCTTCTATAAGCCCCCAATCTTCATCACCGTGACCAACAAAAGCTACTTCATAACCTTCGTTAATTAGTTTCATACATAATAACTTCCATTCTTCTCTTTCCCAAAATCTACCTTTTTGCATATCGCTTTCAAAACCTTCAGCGTTGCCAGATTTTGTTAGTGGGTGTATAGCTATAATCTTTTTTTCACT